>Ga0209536_100001599_pt1 | contig 37199 bp, 52 predicted proteins | sample DeeMarSeWOR28_12_FD_187461 | JGI IMG/M metagenome (GOLD analysis project Ga0209536, IMG submission 187461) | Marine sediment microbial communities from White Oak River estuary, North Carolina - WOR-2-8_12 (SPAdes) (version 2) | ecosystem: Environmental > Aquatic > Marine > Intertidal zone >... | reverse complement strand
GGGGGGGGGGGGGGGAGGGTGGTCAGTAGGCGTCCATCGTTTCCTTGATGTCCTCAAGAATCTTGCGGGCGTCCTTCGCAGTGCCGATCCGCAGGGTTTCATCCTTGCGGAGATCATCGGCAGAGTAGGCGGTAAGGCGAGACTTCAGATCATCGGCCAGCTTCGCCAGCTTCGGGTCGTTGGAAATGTTCAGCTGCGGCAGCAGTTCCGCAAGGCCAGCGATGTTGGCAACCAAGCTATCGCGGAACGGGTTCTCAACCTTGGGCTTGCCGTCTGCCTTCTGGGTTACCTTGTACTCCTCCAGCTTGCTGGCCATGTTGTTGATGCTGTCGAACGCACGCTGCCACACCGACAGGGTTGCCTTCTTCAGCGTCTCATCGGTGCGGGCATCCATCTCCTTCTTGATGTGGTCAGTGACATCCTTGGACAGCTCGACCCGGAAGTCATTGCTCGACGGCAGCGGCAGAATGTCCAGGCTCCAGGTAAACTTGTCCTCGACATCACCCACGGCAGGGTAATCTTCAGCCAGGAACAGGCTGCCCATCCGCGTCTCGGCTTCCTTCACATAGTCGGGGTACTCGGCGGCAAAGTTCCGAACCGCAATGTCGAAGTCATCCTTCAGCGTCCGCATTTCCTTATCGTATTCAGCGAAGCGGGCAGTGGGCAGGATGCGCGGGCCTTCGTTGGACCAGGGCAGGGTGTTTTCGTAATGATAGGAGCGGGCGCGAGTGACCACGCCCTTGATCTCAGCCATCGCCTTCTTGTCGAGCAGCTTCTTGCTGAAGCGGCCAGCGTCAGGCGCTGCGTTGTGATCGCGGATGACATCCTCAGTCACCGCCTTGTCGGTCTTGCTGCTGGAGTAGATGCCGATGCTCAGGTTGACCAGCATCGCGCGGGTGGAAATGTCCATCGTCTTTGTCCTTTGGTTTGTTGGTTGTTAGATGCGGTGATCCAGAACCCAGGTCGTATAGGCCGGGTGACTGGACAGCGCGGGTTGCAGGGTGGCAACGCGGTTCACACACAGGTTGCCGATCTCAGTGGTAGGCAGGCGGCCCAGGTAGATGGTCAGGTTAGCCATCGTCTCCCAGGTAACGCGCCGTGCCAACGTCTCGACCAAAGCATAGGTTACAGCCGGGCCAGCAGGCAGGCTTGCAGCCTGCGGCTTGGACAGGACGACGCGCCAGGACGGCATACCCTCGAACGTGGCCAGGAACCCGATGAACTCAGCGGCCGGGCCTTTGCCGATGGTGCCCATCAGCGTCTCGTTCCGCACGTTGGCGGGCAGGTCCAGCCTTAGTACCTTGCTGGCCATTTCCCATGTGCGAAGGGTGGGGAAAGCCTCCTCGTCCCGGCTAGGTTCGTGCAGCAGGGCGGTGCGGTTATCGAGGAAGCTAATGATGCGCGGATCAATGCCACCATCAGCAGCCCACGGGCGCCAGACATCATAGTCTGCTTCGATATGGACATGGATGCACCGATTGTTAATCTGCTGCGGGGTGCGGGTGGTGCCAGCCCTGTCTTCCTGGCGATTACCAGCCACCACCACGATGCAGCCCTCGGGGAGGGTGTAACCACCGACCGCCCGATCATAGATCAGCCCACCCGCCACGTTCTGCATGGCCACGCTGGCTTGCGGGTATTCATCGAGGAACAGGAAGCACGGCCCCTCATTAGGCAGCCAGCCGGCGGGGTTGAAGTAGGTACGCCCATCACGCACCTCGGGCACCCCACTGAAGTCCACCGTGTCATGGATGGACAGGCGCACATCATGCAGCGGCATGTCGTGCCGTTCAGACGCGGCTTTCATCAGCGCAGATTTGGCCGAACCGACAGACCCATGCAGGAACAGCACGAGGTGGTCGCCGTCTCTGTTGGCATTCACCACCCCATCAAGCAGGGTGGAAGCGTCTTTAAAGTTCATTTTGTTCTCTCCAGTGATGGTCGTTTATATGTGCATAGAGGGCAGGTAAACCCCCTTATGAACATATTTTTCAGATGAACGTCAGGATGACGATCACCACGGCTGCAGAGGCAGCGCACAAAATGGCCGCCGCGAGGTGCGCCAACAGGTTCACTTTTGTTTCGCCTTTCGTTCGCTGGTGCTGTTGATCTTGTCGTGCAGCATAGCCTCCATGCTGGCCGCCTCCGACAGGTTGCGTCTCATTGCCCAGGTATCACCGGCCTGGGCGTCCTGTTTGGCGATGGTCAGGCGCACAGCGATGCGCGCCTGAAGGGTTTGAATTTGCTCGCTCATCTTGACGATGTAAGCGGGCGGGGTGTGGTCCTTCATGCCTTCACCTTGCGGCGCAGGCAGAAGGTGATGGTGATGCGCCCGACCCGCAGGAAACGGATGCCGCCGATCTTGTGATAGCTCATTGTTCATTCTCCTTCCCGGCATTATCGCGTGCCATTCGGCCCATAACCAGGGCATCTTGGGCTAGGCCAGCCCAAGTATTCGCGCTGACTTCATCCCCGATGAAAGAGTAAATCTTTGCAGCGCTGCGTCTCTCCTCGGCAGCAGTGAAGAAGAAACCATTTTCAGCATGTCGGCCGGAAGACTGCACCACACTAAGCGCAATGCTTGACCATTCATCTTTGCTTAGGGTGATGGTGACAAGGGTGGTGCTGGTCATTTGTTGTTCTCCTTGTTGCGGTTGATGACCATGGCGTTCAGTTTTTCTCTTGCATCCTTAACTGTTGGTGGTGGTGGTGCTGGCTCACCTGGAAACATCAGGCTGAAGGCCTTCAGTGCTACGTGGTTTGACCTGATGGTGCGGCATGTTGTCGCATCCATCACGATGGATCTTGTCCACTCCTTGCTCGCGTCATCCCATGCTTCAAACACCCAGCCATGAGATAGGCGGAATACCGGGCTGAAGTGTATGTTAGCCAGTTCGATTGCGGCCGTTCGTGACAATGTTCTCACGCTTCAATCCCTTCGTTGTCGCGGGGTGCATAGGCGTCGATTGTTTTGGTGGTGACGACCACCCGTTCAGCGCTGTCCACCCGCTCTTGTGTGCCTACGGTGTGGAACGTCTCACCCTTGCGCGGATTGTAGGTGATGGCGTGGAACCCCCTTAGGTCGGGGTGGCGATAGGCATGAGGCAGCGCCAGGATCTCGCTCGCACGGGTGCCGATGTGATCGGGCAGCATGTGTCCAGTCCAGGCGGTGAGGCGGCCTGTAATCCAGGCATGCACCGTCTTACGCCCAGTTTCCACCACCTTGCGGCGGGCGCGCTGGTTCACTGCGAACGTGGCACCCACCACGATAGCGGTCCTGGCATGGGCGATGACACGCCAGCCCTTGCCAGGGATTTGTGCCTGTACCGATAGGCAATCTCGAGTCAGGTTGCGGTATATTCTGACTTGCATGGTCGGGAATCCTTCAGGACATGGGGCGGCTGGCGAAGTAGGCGCTCATGTCCAGGCGCTCGGCTTCGAATGATTCGCGTAGGTTGGTGTTGCATTGGCGCAGCAGAACTTCGATTTGCAGGCGTGCTTCCTTGCGGGCTTGTGCCCCAGCACCATGGCAGGCGGTGCTGTAGAGCCGGCGCAACTGGGCGCGTTCTGCCGTGGTCATGCGTCACCCGGCAGAGGGTTGGCGGCAAGGGTGGCCTGGGCATTAGTCCACCGGGCGTACGCTGCCCGACGGTTCTTTTCGGCTCGGCTCAAGAAGACATTGATCGTAAGGCGCGAGGCAAGCAGAGCGATTCTGCGATTCGAACCTATCGGCGCGGCATCATGCGCGATGGTGATGCGGTACAGAGCATCTTGCAATTCCAGCACTTCGCGCCCCCACTTCGCGGCGTTGCGTTGCGCGGCTTCAGCACGGCGCACGGTGGTGCAGATCAAAGCATGGTTTGCCATGTGTTTCTCCTGTTGTTGAGATATTGAAGGCAAGCCTTCACTAGCGGGCAATCCACTAGCCTACGCTGCCACGCTGTTACCCGTGGCAGGCTAGGCTTTTGGACTAGGCGGCGCGCACCACGAAACCGTTAGTGCTGCGCTTGGCTTTCCAGCCCTTAGGCGTCAATCCTGCGACGGTATTGGCAGGATCAAGGTGACGCAAGTCGTGTTTGTCACCATCTATCACGCGAAAGCCGTTCCAATATTCCGGCAATGTCTCAAACACCGCAGCCACATTGCCGCCGGTCTGCAACACCTGAACGGCAGCGGCTTCGTTTTGCTCATGGCGAGAGAACACAAGGTAATAATTGGCGGGCAGCTTCCGCGTCATGCGGCTTGCAATTTTGGTGTAATCCAGAAACTGAATCCAGTGGAACAATTCCATGAGGTTGCGGTACGTGCCGGGCTTGATAACCATGCCGAGAAGCTTGGACACCTTGCGTGCGGTTTCTTCCGTCAAGTCGATGCGTATACCTTCCCATGAGATATCCGTTGACCCATTCATTCTGATCACGATCTTAAAGCCCAAGGCCATGGCGCGCAGGTATGCCTTGGCAATGGACAGCGCCACATCCTGCAAGTAAGCCTGCCGGTCGCGCATGAAACGCCGCGCCTTGGCAATGCGGCTTTCAATCACGCTGTTCGTTTCGCCAGCCTTCCGCATGGCGGCTTGACCGCTTTCCGTGCCAAGGCAAAGAGCCTCACATGCTGGCGACATGCCAGGGCAGAGGTTGCCTACGCCAGCGACTCGGCCGGGCGCCATGTAGTGAATCGCGTTGATATGGTCAAAGCCTTGCGCCTTGGCGGCTTTGCCGTCGTCAATAGAGAAAATCCGATTAAGCATTGTTTGTTTCCTTGTTTGTTGCGGGTAGTCACTGCGCCACACCGTTGCTGATGTGGCGCCGCGATTATCCGCGCCTCCTCAGTAATGTTTCTTGTCAAGGAACACGGCGCTGGGGAATATTTGTTCCAGTGCCGTTTGTATGTGTGCGTCGTGGATTTCTCGGCCTATGGCGTAGGCTTCGTTTACGATCCCTACGCAATGCGCCACCATCCACGCTTCGCGGCCGGTTTTGATCCGGTCTAGCGTTGCCCTGCCCGCCGAGTTATCGGCCAGCCAATCGGCGGCCCTTGCACGCCATGATTCGACCGTGCTTTTCTCAATTTTCATTGTTTTTCTCCGTCGTTTAGATGCTGGATTGCACCCACAAGCCGCCGTTTCCAGCGGTTTATGGGTGCAAGCGCCACCGATGGCAGCGCCGCATCATGAACAGTAAACTCTCTTGTCAGCGCCCTTGCGGGCATCTTATTGCCCTTGGGCTGGCTGAGGCATGCCGCGCCATTGCTGGCGCGTAGAGGCGGATTGTTTGGCTGTTTTTACTCTCCATGGCGATTACTGCTAGTCAATTAAACCGCAGCGACGGTGGAGCCGCCTTCGGTTTAATCATGGAGTAGGCTGCAAGCTTTTCTTCGGGTTTTGCCTGCTTCCCGGATGGACCATGCACTAGCAGCTCGTCAGGCTGCTAGTAGGTATCCCGTATTCATTCCCGCAAGGGGGGGTAAAAGAGCGATGGGGCGGAAGCCCCCCGGGGCCGAAGCCCCGTCCCTCGGCACCGCCTCGGTGAAACCCTTTTAGCCAAAGCCACGGACAAAGCAAACACATATTTTCAGATAGTTTTATCTAGCGTTTCCAATAGGTTGCAGGTGTTTCCAATGGTTTATTAGGTAAGGATTGATGACGTATAGCTCAATCTTTTTTTTGAGACACCGTCTAAGCTGTTGCTAGGTAAGGATTGCTGACTCATTCCCGGGATTAGGTAAGGATTGCTGACTCATTGCCAGGATGCAGCCTTGTGCCAGGATAGATCCCGCGTTGCGCGCATGCGTTGGCTGTTTGTGGATGTCAATATGAAAAGAGATTGAAGGTAGATTTATCTTGTTTTGATATGGTAGTGTTTCGGGGGAAGCCTAGGGTTTTCCTAGGTTATGTGGCTGACATGTCGCCAGGATATGGGCGGCCGCAACCGGCGCCAGCCGGATTATGGGCGGAGTCTGCAAGTATGGATGAGGTCAAAACACCAAGGGGAAGGAAGAGCAACAAGGCAAAGCCCAGTATTGCCCAGCTAGTGAAACAGCCTGTTCCTGCGGCATTGCGTGTCGTTGCTGGTCTGGATGTGTCAGACATGCCGGAACATAGGCCAGAGCTGGGGCCAGTGCGTGGCCAAGGCAGGAATGAGCATGGTCTGACAGCCAAGCAAGAAGCATTCGCACAAGAAGCAAGTAAAGGCTGCACCTTGGCGGAAGCATATCGCGCTGCGTATGCCGCAGAAAATATGAAGTCATCCACAATTCACAAGCAAGCGCACGAGATGATGAACCACCCCAACGTTGCAGCCCGAGTGAAGCGGTTGGTGGAAGAAAGGAATAGGAATTCATCGCATGATGCCGCAAGAATCCGTCAAACTGTTATTGACGGATTACTTCGTGAGGCTTCAAACCCAAAGAATCCGCCAGCATCTCGTATTAGGGCAATGGAGCTGCTCGGCAAACTAGACACTGTAGGAGCCTTCAGGGATCGCGTTATTACTGAGGATGTGGCCACGAATACTTCAGAGATACAGCAGCAGCTCGAGGACAAGCTGGCCGCACTACTGAAAGCAGGCTAACCCATTGATATTGTTGAGTTTCCTTCTTTCCATAATGCATCTTATGCGGTTACGATAGTAAAATGATGTGGGGGGACGGTATGGCAAAGGCTGCTGGGCCGACCCCCACCGGAGTAGGGAGGCCCCTAAAGGTTAAAGGTACCCCCAGCGCCCCTACATAGTATTCCACATGATCGATCTCGTTCCACATGATCGATCTCGTTCCGCATGAACGATCCCCCTCCATGTGACCAATCCATCCCTATCCCATTCCATCCCACGCAACTTTATTGCGCGAGCCTCGGACTCAAACGCAATATTCTTTCGTCACCTCCGAGTCCCAACGCAACATTCTTGCGTCAATGGGTGGGGGCCTATCATTTTTCCCCAAACAATCCATAGTCTTATGCACAGAAACCCACCCCGTCACTGAATCTAGGTACCATATTGCTGGTGGGTATTACAAAAAACTGCAACAGCACTGCTAAAGCTGACAATACCCACTTGATTGCTGTACGCACTTTGTTCATACTGCCATTCCAAGCCAGATTCTGGGGTCAAGATGGCATGAAGAGCTTAGTCAATGATTTTGGCGTTCTGATGATGCTTCTTTTAATCATAGTTGTGGGGTCGTTTGTTGGATCTGTTGTAGCAATCTTTGTCGCAGAGGTTCTAAATAGCCTCATAACTGCGTATCGGTGGAGTTAAGTCATGAACATCCCAAAGAAGTGGACATCCATTGCTGAATCATACTCCGGTACATGGACGAGTTTGCCAGATGCAGTGATGGAGATCGCTGACGCAGTTGAAATGCAAGGCAAGGGAATGATTCTTATGGCTCAACGCCGCAAGAAGGTTCCTGCTGGCACTCTCTATGCTCCAATGGAGTTGTTGATTAAGGCCAAGAAACCGGAAAAGAAGGGCAAGTAGATGCGGCACTTTGCAAACAAGACTGAACGTCAGGCTTTCCTGGAAGGCTTGGCTGAGGCTGAAGAGATTTGCACAAACAGCCTGCACAATCAGGCTGCTGCCCTGATTAGGGTGGTGGCTTCTGTGCAGCGTAAGAGCTGGGGATTGGATAACGGGGTTACAGCGACGTCTGGTGCCCGCATATGGATGCATTCTAAGGCCCCTGAGTATTCTTGGCTCACACCTGAGCTTATCGGCCGCCTTGTGATGGCTGATTGCGTTGTGAACAGCAGGGTTGAGTTTGCGATGAGTCTCTTCAGGACAAGGAAGGACTTCATGGAGGCTGAACCAGATTCATTCCTTAAACTGCCCAACTGTGGAAAGCGCACAGCCGGGGAACTACGGATGATTCAAGGTGTTTTGATTAAGGACTTCAAGGTTGAAGTTACCTTTTAGGAGGGTGCGATGACAAGTAAGCAGCGTCAGGTATTGGACTTCATCCATGAGTTCATTCAAAAGAATGGACATTCCCCCTCTTATGAGGAGATTTGCGCGGGCCTTGGGCGTAAGTCTAAGGCTAGCATTCATGCTACTGTTAGGCGCTTGCGCGAAGATGGATGGATTTACGGAGTCGAAGGCCGTGCTCGTTCTATGTATCCATCTGAGCTTGCATTGAAGCTCTGGCAGTAGTATTGATGGGCTTGGCCGTGTTTCGGCTGGTTGTTGTGTTCTCCCAGTAAACTTAGCCCTGCTCTGAAAAGAGCGGGGTTTTTTTTGACCAACAGGATCGCATTCAATGATGAAGAACTTTGACATCAAAGAACTGCTGCCAAAGATCAAAAACCTCCCACTCAGTGAGCAGGTGGCACTCCTTAAGTTGGCGGAAGAGTATGAGCAGTCCAAACTGCGAGATAGATCCAAAGAAAAGTTCATTCCATTTGTTAACTTGATGTGGCCTGGGTTCATTCAAGGCCGGCACCATGAGATTATGGCTGATGCTTTTGAGCGTGTTCTGAACGGAACATGCAAAAGGCTAATCATAAATATGCCGCCGAGGCATCCTCTTGCTGTTGACACTCCAATCCTGACCCCATCAGGCTGGACAACGATTGGTAAGATTGAAGTTGGAGATCAAGTGTTTGGTCCTGATGGCAAGCCTACAGAAGTTGTTGGCAAGTCTGAGGTCCATAAGGGTCGGCAACTATACAGCGTCACCACTGATGATGGTGCCGAAGTAATCTGTGATGGAGATCATCGTTGGCGCGTTCGACTGGACAGGAAGCACGGTAAGTTTAACGTCTACACCACAGAACAACTCTGGCACCGTGAGCAAGGCGCGGCCATTCGCACCCTTCGTAATGGATGCGTTGAAATAACTTATGAACAAACTGACGGCAAAGCCAGGGCAGCAATGCTACCTGAGTTTAGTGCTGTTGATTTGCCAGGAACCACCCTGCCCATAGACCCATATGTTTTTGGCGTTTGGTTGGGAGATGGATCTTCTGCTCAAGGCATCATAACCATGAAGGATGATGATGCCGTTGCGGTTCGGGCTGAGTTTGAGAGGCGCGGATATAAGACAACAGATCAATCGACTCCCATGACATTTGGAGTTTTGGGTCTGAAGGTTAAGCTCAGGGATTTGGGGGTTTTGGGAAACAAGCACATCCCAGAATCGTATTTGCTGGGCCGCATTGAGGATCGCATTGATCTTATTCGCGGTCTCATGGACACAGACGGGAACGTCACCAAGGCTGGGCAATGCTTCTTCTCTCAAAAAGACATATGGATGATTAACAACTTCAGGAAACTTCTGTGGAGTTTGGGGGTTAAAAACTCCATACAGGTGACTGAAGCTAAGATTAAGGATCGCTCCTACGGCACTTACTACAAAGTGTCTTTCTACATGAAAGATTGCTGCAATCTTCAAAGGAAGAAAGAGCGGACAAAGAATCCATCTGTTGGCAGGTATATTCGCGTCTCCAAGCTGGATAGGGTTGGAGATACTGTTTGCATCAAGGTTGCTCGCGAAGACGAGGCATTTCTTGCTGGCCATGGCATGGTCGCAACATTGAACACCAAGTCTGAATTTGCTTCTTACCTTCTTCCTGCATGGTTTATGGGTCGTAACCCAGGGATGAAGATCATCCAGGCAACTCACACAGCAGAGCTTGCTGTGGACTTTGGCCGTAAGGTTCGTAACCTGATTGCCACTGAGGACTACAAGAAGATCTTCAAGGATGTTGAGCTTCAGTCTGACAGCAAGGCTGCTGGCCGGTGGAACACATCCAAGGGAGGCTCATACTTTGCTGTCGGCGTTGGTGGCGCCATTGCGGGTAAGGGTGCTGACCTGTTCATCGTGGATGACCCTCACACCGAGCAGGAAGCGATCCTGGCGGCACATGACCCTGAGGTCTATGACAAGGTGTTCGACTGGTACACCTCAGGCCCACGCCAGCGCCTACAGCCTGATGCTTCCATAGTCGTAGTCATGACTCGATGGGGTTTAAGAGATCTAACTGGTCGTTTGGTTAAAAGCAGCACTGAGCGTGATGGTACGTCCGAATGGGAGGTGATTGAGCTTCCAGCCCTGCTTCCGTCCGGTAATCCGCTCTGGCCGGGGTTCTGGAAGAAGGAAGCCCTTACGGCTCTCAAAGCAGAACTGCCAGCCCACAAGTGGAACGCGCAGTATCAACAGCAGCCGACAAATGCAGAAGGTGCTATCCTCAAGCGTGAATGGTGGAAGCGGTGGCCAACACAAAACGCACCTGATGTTGAGTATGTAATCATCTCTGCCGATACTGCGTACACAAAGAACAACCGCTCTGACTACTCAGCCTTTACTGTCTGGGGTGTGTTTGAACATGACAATGGTTCTGGCACTACATCCCCAAACCTGATTCTACTTGATGCGTTCAAGGAGCGTATGGAGTTCCCTGAACTAAAAGCGCGTGCCGCTGAGATGTACAAGGAGTGGCAACCAGATACATTCCTGATTGAAGCTAAGGCTAGCGGCCTTCCGCTGATCCATGAGCTTCGTGCTGGCGGCTTGCCTATTGCAGAGTTCACCCCGACCAGGGCCAGCGGTGATAAAATCATGCGTGCCAACAGTATTGCTGATCTGTTTGCATCTGGTATTGTATGGGCACCTGAGCGTAAGTGGGCAGAAGAAGTTATTGAGGATTGCGCTGCATTTCCTAATGGCTCTTCAGATGACTTGGTTGATAGTGTCATCATGGCTCTGATGCGCTATAGGCAAGGTGGCTTCATTCGTTTGCCAACGGATGAGGAAGACAATGATCCCCCGCCTAGGCGAGCGGACTATTATTAACAGGAGTTTGCCTTGGCTATTGACAAAGCACTGACCGCCGATTTCGAACCAGCTAACGAAGCTGATCTTGAGATTGAGATTGTCAACCCTGAGTCCGTCTCCATTGAGACACCGGATGGTGGGGCTATTGTCATTCTAGGCCCACAGGCTTCTGAGTCCATTGATCCGACCTTCAACGCCAATCTGGCTGAGTTCATGGAGGACCGTGATGTCTCAGCTCTCGGCACCCAGCTTCTTGGTGAGTTTCAGTCTGACCTGACCAGCCGCCGCGATTGGGAGCGTACCTATCGCAAAGGCCTGGATCTGCTTGGGCTGAAGATTGAGGATCGTAGCACCCCCTGGCCGGGTGCCTGTGGTGTGTTTCATCCAATCCTGTCTGAGGCGGCTGTGCGCTTCCAGAGTCAGGCAATCATGGAAACCTTCCCGGCTGGTGGTCCGGCAAAGACCAAGATTGTTGGCCGCGTCACCCCTGAACGTGAGCATCAGGCACAGCGGGTTAAGACCGACCTGAACTACTACCTGACCGAGAAGATGGCCGAGTACCGGGCAGAGCATGAGCGCCTGCTGTTTGCGTTGCCGCTCTCTGGCGCGGGCTTTAAGAAGATCTACTTTGATCCGAACCTCGGTCGCCCAGTTGGTATGTATGTGCCAGCTGAGGACTTTGTGGTGCCCTACGGGGCTTCTGACCTGATCTCATGCCCGCGCTACACGCACATTATGCGGAAGTATCCCAATGACTTGAAGAAGCTGCAAGCCATTGGTTTTTATCTTGATGTAGACCTTCCAAATCCCACCCCTGACCTGAGTGATATCCAACGGGTCAAGGATGAGTTGTCTGGCGAAGATGCCATCCAACAGGATGACCGGCACGTACTGCTTGAAATCCATGTTGATCTTGATTTGCCTGGGTTTGAAGATGTTGGGTCTGATGGTGAGCCAACAGGAATTGCTCTTCCATATGTCGTAACTGTTGATAAATCTTCCGGCACGGTGCTGTCCGTTTACCGCAACTGGAAACAGGGCGATAAGCTGAAGATTAAGCGTCAGCACTTCGTACAGTATGACTACATTCCCGGCTTTGGCTTCTATGCCTTTGGTTTGATCCATCTTGTCGGCGGTATCGCCAAGAGTGCCACCAGCATCCTGCGTCAGCTCATTGATGCCGGCACCCTGTCCAACCTGCCCGCTGGCCTGAAGGCGCGCGGTCTGCGGATTAAGGGTGACAGCTCTCCGTTGATGCCCGGTGAGTTCCGGGACGTTGATGTGCCCTCTGGTGCCATCAAGGATGCCATCACCTTCCTGCCGTACAAGGAGCCGTCTCAGGTTCTGGCTGCGCTGCTGGGTACGATGGTGGAGGAAGGCCGTCGCTTTGCCTCCATTGCTGACCTTCAGATCGGTGATGCCAACCAACAGGCCCCTGTGGGCACCACGCTGGCTCTGATGGAGCGGGCGATGAAGGTTATGTCTGCGGTGCAGGCCCGCCTCCATGCCTCCATGAAGAAGGAACTCAGCCTGCTGGTTCAGCTTATCAAGGAGCATGGCCCAGCTGATTATGAGTATGAGACTGATCCGGGTGCCACCCGTGAGGAAGACTACGACGACGCCATTGATGTAATCCCTGTCACTGACCCGAACGCGGCTTCTCTGTCGCAGCGCGTGGTTCAATATCAGGCGGCACTTCAGCTGGCTGCTCAGTCGCCGCAAATGTATGACCTGCCTGAACTGCACCGGCAGATGCTGAATGTTCTCGGCATTCAAGATGTGGACAAGATTATCCCGTCCACCAAGAATCAGAAGCCTGTCGATCCCGTTTCTGAGAACATGGCTCTGCTTTCCGGGAAGCCGGTAAAGGCATTCATCTATCAGGACCATGAAGCCCACATTGCGGTCCACATGAACGCCATGCAGGACCCGAAGATCCTGGCACTGATTGGTCAGTCTCCACAGGCGGGCGCCTTGCAGGCTGCCGCTACCGCCCATATTGCCGAGCATATTGGGTTCCAGTACCGGCGTGAGATTGAGAACCAGTTGGGTGTGGAGCTTCCTGCTCCGAACGAACACCTGCCTGAGGATGTTGAGGTTCACCTGTCCAAGCTGGTGGCTGATGCTTCTGCTCGCTTGCTCCAGAAGGACAAGGCCGAAGCTCAGATGAAGCAGAACATGCAGCAGATGCAAGATCCTGTGATCCAGGCTCAGATGCAGGAACTGCAAATCAAGCAGGCCGACTTGCAGCGTAAGTCCAAGAAAGATGAGGCTGATGCTCTGCTGAATGTCGGTCGCTTGCAGATTGAGGCTGAACGCATCAAGGCTCAGGAGCGGGTTGCTGGCCTAAATGCCGGCATCAAGTCCGCAAGTGCGAAGCAATCTGCTGATAACAAATATGAAGAAGCAAAGCAGACTCTCCGTCTTGAAGGTATCAAGACTGGGTTTGACATGATGAATAAAGGGGCCGGAAAATGAACGACATCATTGAAGATAGTATTGTCCGGTACTTGAAGGAACGCATTCGCTCGATTATGAATGAGCGTGCAGATTATGTTTCCACTGGTGCATGTCAGGATTTTGCTGATTATAAACACCATGTTGGAGTTATTGAAGGTTTGGCTCTTGCTGAACGGGAATTGCTCGATGTGGCTGAAAGGCTGGAGCGGGCCGAGTGATCGCCTCCAATGGGGCGCCGGGTATCGCACACCCTATAACGTGCGCGTGGGTGAAACATGCTTGATCTAAACTTCAAGATTCCAGATGACGACGGCACGCGGAACGCTAGTCAGTTGCCGGAACCGTCTGGATTCAAGATGCTGATTGCTATGCCTGAACTTGAAGAGAAGACCGACAGTGGGATCTTTATCCCGGAGTCTTCTCGTGATCGTGAACAAACGGCCTCTATTGTTGGCTTCGTCTTGAAGCAGGGGCCTTTGTCTTACGGGGATGAGAGTAAGTTCCCCAGCGGGCCGTGGTGCAAGGTCGGGGACTGGGTTGTCTTCCGTGCTTATTCTGGCACTCGCCTGAAGATCCACGGCAAGGAGTTCCGCATCATTAACGACGACACCGTTGAAGCGGTCGTTGAAGATCCTCGTGGGATTAAGCGGGCATGATGGACTTTGGTGACGCCATTAAGGCGCTGAAGGCTGGTAAGCGCGTTGCGCGTACTGGCTGGAATGGCAAGGGCATGTTCTGGAGTGGCAATGACATGTTTTTGTTTCTTGTTCCCGGCAGCACTTTTTCCGTGAATCGCCCTCCTCTTTTGGGAATCTACCCAGAAGGGACGGAGATCAACTATCACGCTCACATTGATATGAAAACGGCGCAGGATACAGTTGTCCCGTGGCTTGCCTCTCAAACCGATGTGCTTGCTGAAGATTGGGTTGAGGTTTCGGCATGAGCGAGAATCAGGAAAAGACCGACGATTTTGATATTGAGATTGAGATTGTCGATGATACCCCGGAACCTGATCGCAATAAGCCGGTAGCTCCGAGCAAGACGGAAGGCGATGACGACATCGCTGTTTCCGACGATGAGATCGGCACCTACAGTAAGAGCGTTCAGAAGCGCATCAAGGATCTGACCTTCAAGGCTCACTCTGAGCGTCGGGCTAAGGAGTCCGCTGCCCGTGAGATGGAAGAAGCAGTCCGGGTTGCTCAAGCTCTGTTCGAAGAGAATGCTCGCCTGAAGAAGGTTAGCTACTCAAACGAAGCCGCTCTTGTGAATCAGGCCAAGGTTCGGGCTGAAGTACAGATCGAGAGCGTTAAGAAGGCCGCCAAGGAGGCTTTCGAAGCCGGCGACACTGATAAGTTCATGACGGAACAGGAGCGCCTACAGCGCCTTGTGAATGAGCATGATCGTTATTCTAACTACGTGCCGCAGCAGGTTCCTGAAACTCCGCCGCCGCAGTTCCGGCAGCCGGAAGTCAAGGTCGATCCCAAGGCTCAGGACTGGTACAAGGACAATCAGTGGTTTGATGGCTCTGGTGAAACAGAGCAGGAAATGACCGCTTATGCTTTTGGTGTCAGCGATATGCTGATTCACAAAAAGAAGATTGACCCTAGCACCAGTCAATACTACGATGAGATTAGCAAGGCAGTTACTCGCAGGTTTCCCGAGTATTTTGTCGGCAGTTCCCCGGAGGCGGTAAGTGAACCGACGCCTTCGCGCCCCAAGCCCAGCCCAGCTGGCACTGTTGTCGCCCCCGCTACTCGTAGCGTTCGGACGGCAAACAAAGTGGTTCTTACGGCAAGTCAGGTGCGCCTAGCTCGTCGCTTTGGTTTGTCCCCTGAACAATACGCCGCTCAATATGTAAAGGATTACGGTCATGGCTGACCGCACACCCCGCGACCTCGAATCGCGCGAACACGATCAACGCAATGCTTCTTGGAAGCCGCCGTCCATTCTCCCTGATCCAATCGCTGAACCGGGTTACGTCTATCGTTGGATTCGCACCTCCATGACCGGGAGTGCCGATAACACGAACGTGAGCCGTCAGCTTCGTGAGGGCTATGTCCCTGTACGCGCAGAGGATCACCCGGAGCTTATGCTTGAGGCCGACCAGAACAGTCGCTTCAAGGGCAACGTGGAGGTTGGTGGTCTGCTCTTGTGCAAGATTCCTGAAGAGATGGCGAAGCAACGCGCCAACTACTATCAGAATATGGCGCAGCAGCAGATGAATAGCGTTGATAACAATTTCATGCGTGAGAACGATCCACGTATGCCGCTCCTCGCGCCTGAGCGTTCGTCTCGGGTTTCTTTTGGCCGTGGCCCTAAGGCATGATCTTGGGCTGCATCTTTAACCCCTTAACAGAAGGTAACGGAAAGTGGCACTGACACTTGCTCCGTATGGGCTGAAGCCCATCAACCTGCTGGGTGGTCAATCCTACGCTGGTTCCACCCGGCTCTACGCTATCCCTGCGAGCTATGCCGTTAACATTCAGGTCGGTGATCCAGTCATCGTCACGAATACCGGTTCGAATCGCGGCTATCTGGCTCGCTTTAATGCGACAACCACAGCCACAACTGTTACCAGCACTGGTGGTGGTTTCGGCTTCGTTGGCGTGTTCGTGGGCTGCACGTACACTGACCCGACCTACGGCAAGGTGTTCCGTCAGACCTATGTGGCTGGCAACACTGCCACGGACATCCAGGCTTACGTTGTGGATGACCCGGATGCGCTGTTCCAGATCCAGGCCGATAACACCCTGGCCCAGACTGCTCTGGGGACAAATGCGTCCCTGATTCAGACTGTTGCTGGTGCCAGCACCTATGTGGGTTCTGGTGTGGCTCTTCAGGCTTCTAGCATTGCTACAACCTCCACCCTCCCGGTGACGATTGTGGACTTTGTGAACAGCCCGACAAGCGCCATTGGTGACGCCTACACTGATGTCATCGTTCGTATCAACACGCACTTCCACCGCACCGGTAATACCGGCCGCGCTGGTACAGCGGTTAGCTAAGGGGAGGTTGAAAAATGGCTGTCTCTCGCGCACAACTCCTCAAGGAACTGCTGCCGGGTCTGAACGCTCTGTTCGGTCTGGAGTACAAGCGGTACGCTGAAGAGCATAAGGAAATCTACGAGGAAGAGTCCTCGGAGCGTTCCTTCGAAGAGGAAGTGAAGCTGTCTGGCTTCTCGTCCGCCCCGGTCAAGGCTGAAGGTGCTGCCATCGCGTATGACAACGCGCAGGAAGCCTGGACTGCCCGCTTCACCCACGAGACTATCGCTATGGGTTTCGCCATCACCGAAGAGGCGATGGAAGATAACCTGTACGATAGCCTGTCTGCCCGTTACACCAAGGCGCTGGCGCGCTCGATGGCGTACACGAAGCAGATCAAGGCGGCTGCTCCGCTGAACAATGGCTTCACCACCTTCCAGTCTGGTGACGGCACGACTTTGTTCAGCACGCTGCATCCGCTGGTGAATGGCGGCTACAACAGCAATAAGCCGAGCACCAACGCCGACCTGAACGAAACCAGCCTGGAAGCGGCTGTGATTCAGATCGCCGCCTGGACCGACGAGCGTGGTCTGCTGATTGCGGCTCGCCCGCGTAAGCTGATCGTGCCGCCGAGCCTGATGTTCGTGGCTACCCGCCTGCTCGAAACCGAGCTGCGTGTGGATAGCGCGGACAACACCATCAATGCCCTGAAGAACAACGGCAGTATCCCAGAAGGTTATACTGTCAATCACTTCCTGACGGACACTAATGGTTGGTTCCTGACCACGGATGTGCCCAACGGTATGAAGCACTTTGTGCGTACACCGCTGAACACTTCTATGGACGGTGACTTCGATACTGGCAATGTTCGGTACAAGAGCCGCGAGCGTTACAGCTTTGGCGTGTCCGATCCGCTGGGCATCTATGGTTCGCCGGGCAGCACCTAACCAATACTTGGTTAGTACATGGAGGGGAGGGGCGAAAGTCCCTCCCTTTTTTGTTGCTCAAATACTAGCTTCCACTTATCAAGATGATACTATAATGTGAACCAGTACCGGGGTCCCCGGCCATATTGACTGTCCCGGCAGACGCGCACGAAGACAGTATGGCCCTAAGTCGTGCAGAGGTTCCCATGGCTAACACCCAGTTCAGCGGCCCGGTATTCTCCAACAACGGTTTCCGCGTTGGCTCCTATTACAACAGCGCCCCTTCCGGTGGCGCTAACAACATCACCAACAGCCCAGTGGCGATTGTGGCTGCCAGCCAGACGCAGGCTCTGACTGTCACTGCGGTCACCAACACGGACACCACAATCACGGTTCCGACCGGCGCCCGTATCCTGAGCATTGTGGCTTATGTGACCACAGCTTTCACTGGTGGCACTCCGACCATCGCCCTGGGCAACGCGGCTGGTGGCGCTCAGTATGTTGCGGCTACAAGCCTTGCCACGGCTGGCATTTACACGCTGTCCATTGCTGCCACAACAACCGCCGCCTCGGGCCTTCTGAGCTTCCCTGGCACCCTGTATGTTCGCATCAATCAGGCGAGCGCGCCGACCGCTGTTGGCAATGTAACGCTTGCCATTACCTACGCCTTCTAATCCTTGGTAGGTTTGGTGGTTCAGGTTAGTATTCGTCTAATCTGAACCACCCCTTGAAACGAAGGAGAGGAACTTAACGTGGCACGGCCAATCACTTACTCTCAGACGGCGACCGGACTTTCCAATCCGATCCCTCTGGATACGAAGAACGATCCATTCAATGTGTCTGTCGGTGTGGCCATTACGGGCACTGGGACGTACACCGTCCAGTTCAGCCTGGATGATCCAGCCTCGTTTGCCACCGCTGCCCTGTATAACAGTGCGGGCGTTTGGTACAACCATGCGACACTGGCGACACTATCTGCGAATAGCACTGGCAATATTGCCTTTCCTGTCCGCGCCGTTCGCACCAATGTCACAGCCGTCTCTGGCACGGTGACCACTACAATCCTTCAAGCTGGTAGGGTAGGCTAATGAGCGGCACCACTGGCGGCGGCGTAACCGTCCCGACCGTTCCCGTGCCCATCAACATGGGCGGCACCGGCTCTACCAACGGCTCCTTTGCAGCGCCCTTCATCTTGGTAAATGAAACAGACCCGACGAAGTACGTCAACGAGTATGTTGATACTAGCGGCGTCCTGACTTTCACCAACACTTCCGGCTCCGCTATGGCCACTATCAGCCAAGGCGGCGCGCTGGTGACGGCCGGTCTGTTGCAGGTCTATGGTGCGGCTAACCCGGTGCTGATCCAAGGCAGCGCCGACACGGGCCAAATCCACATCGGCCTGACCACCGGGCTGACTGGCAAAAACATCGGCGCAGTCATCGGCAACGTCCAGGGCACGGGCACAATCCAGGCGCAGGTGACGGACAGCGGCACGGGCGGCGGCAATGCGCGCGGCACCAATGCGGTGGATTGGCAGGTCAGCCGGACCGCGGCGACGCAGGTAGCTAGCGGTAGTTCCACCACCATTGGCGGCGGCAAAAGTAACACAGCGTCGAGCAACGCGGCCACGGTGAGCGGCGGGCAGGCCAACTCTGCAACTGGCATAGTGGCAACAGTGACTGGCGGCTCAGGCAACACTGCCGATGGTAACGGCTCGACCGCCGGGGGGCGCGATGCAATAGCGCATGGCATTTACGGCGCGCAGGTCTATGCCTCGGGCTTCCTCTCCACGGGTGGCGACGCCCAGGCCGGCACCTACATCCTACGCGGGCGCAGCACGGGCGGCGCGGCGGTGCGGCTCACAGCGGACGCGGCAGCAGCGGGCGCAGCCAATGTCTGCAACCTACCGAACAACACGGCCTGGGGCGGATACTGTAACGTCATTGTGCGCGACACGACGGCGGGCAGCGTAAACGCAGGCCATTGGCGCGCTGCTGATGCATTTATCGTGCGCGGCGCAAATGCCGCTTCAGTGGTGGTCCCTTCCTTCTCGTTTACCTTCGTCGGCACAGGCGGCGGCCCTCCTGTCGCGGGCAACCTAGCTGTTTCTGCCGACACCACGAACGGCGGCCTGAACCTGACCTTCACCCCTCCCAACGCCAACACCTGGGATGTGGTCGCCGTCTTCCGCGCGTCCGAAGTCCAATAGGAGAACGACCATGGCCCTCGAAAAATCCCTCGACCTAAGCAACATCGGCGTTGCCGCGACCTATTGGCGCATCGTCAGCGTGCAAGCGGATCGCAACAGCGGCAGCGTCAGTTACGCACTGGAAGGCTTCGTCAGCGCCGAGCACGCCCGAGCAGGAGGCAACGCGTTTCCCGGCGCCTACCTCAGCGGCACGGCCACGCTGGCGCAGTTGGGCGCGGCCAGCATCTACGAAGTCACGGCGGCGGCGCTGTATGAGCACGCCAAGCGCAGCACCGATCCGGTGATCTGCACGCAGGCGATGGTGGACAATGGCCACTACACCGCTGACCTGCTGGGCAAACTGGTGATGCCGGAGAGCGCGCCGAACCCGCTGGCCGCCGCCAAGGATGTGTGATGGCTAAGACCCCGGCGTGGACCCGCAAGGAAGGCAAGAGTGAGAAGGGCGGCCTGAACGAAAAGGGCCGCGCCTCCTACAATGCTGCGAATCCTGGCAAGCCCGGCCTCAAAGCCCCACAGCCCGAAGGCGGCCCCCGGCGTGACAGCTTTTGCGCCAGAATGACTGGGATGAAGAAGAAACTCACATCCAGTAAAACTGCTAATGATCCAAACAGCAGGATTAACAAATCCTTAAGAGCGTGGAAGTGTTAGCATGAGCGAGCAGGTTGACAATCTTAGCGAAGGTGTAAAGCATGGTGTTGATGTTGTTTCTGCTGGAACAGCTATCGGCGCCTTAGCAGGATGGCTTCCTGAGATTGCTGCACTATTCACTATAATCTGGACATCAATCAGGATATTTGAATCTGATACAGTTCAGTCCCTACTGAACCGTAGGAAAGGTAAAGCCTGACATGTTTGCCGCGTTGCTACCTGCATTGCTGCCGATCTTCAGTGATGTATTTAAGCGCCTGTTTCCAGATCCAGCTCAAGCAGCTGCGGCACAACAGGAGATGACGATGGCGTTGCTAGCCCAGCAAGGGGCTGTAAATGCGGCGGCTGCCGACATTGTTAAAACTGAAGCTCAGAGCGAGCATTGGCTTGCTGCTTGCTGGCGTCCTATCTTAATGCTGACCTTTGGAGCTTTGATCGTGGCTCGGTGGCTTGGTTGGTCGGCACCAAATCTATCTGAGGCTGAAGTACTGAAGCTGTGGGATATCGTCCAGCTTGGGCTTGGTGGTTATGTTATTGGTCGCAGCGCCGAGAAGATTGTGCCCCAGATTGCCAGCGCAATGGCGGCCCGAGCATAATGAAGAACAACTTCAAGGACTCTCTGAAGTTCACTCTGTCTCAGGAAGGTGGTTGGTCTGACCACCCTGCCGACCCAGGTGGCGCCACTATGAAGGGCGTCACACTCAAGACCTACTCTGAATATCTTGGTCGTCCAGCCTCAAAGCAGGAGCTTCGCGCGATTCCAGACAATCATCTGGAAAACATCTACCGGAAGAAGTACTGGGATAAGGTGCGCGGCGATGATTTGCCTCGCGGCATGGATCTCTGTGTTTTTGACTTTGCTGTGAATAGCGGACCAAGCCGGGCGATTAAGATTCTTCAGGCACTATGTAAAGCAAAGCCTGACGGTATCATTGGCCCAGCCACACTGAAGGCTGTAAATGATTGGTTTATTGATGCTGCTCCAAGTATAAGCATTGATGAGTACCAGCACGCTCGTCAGCATTACCTTGAAGCTATCCCTACCTTCTCGACCTTTGGTAAGGGTTGGACTCGTCGTGTCAAAGAAGGTCGTGATGCAGCCCTTGCTTTGATTTACGGATTGTAGGAGATGGTTATGAAAAAGCAGTTTGGTGCCGATAAGGCTGCGATGCCGCCAAAGTCTGGTATGCCTCCGATGGCAGCCACGCCTCCTGGCCCTAAGGTTCAGAAGAGTTCCGCCACAGGCCCCGCCCTGCCTGACTTCATGTCGCGGGCCAAGCGTCCAGGTGGCCTGAAGGCTGGCGGCAAGGTTCCCCCGAGCCAGTTCGAAGGTTCGGCCAAGGATATGGCTCAGGACAAGAAGCTGGCCAAGAAGCATGGCGAGAGCTTTGCTCAGTGGGAGAAGTCCCCCGCTGACCGCAAGCATGATGTCCAGCAGACCATGAAGGGTCTGAAGAAGGGCGGCATGACCAAGATGGCTAAGGGCGGTGGTGTTGAAAGCCACGGCAAGACCAAGGGGAAGATGGTGTAATGGCTCTGGACCCAAAGTACTTCGCGCCGACAGAAGCCGCAGACTATCGCGGCATGGGTTTGGGGCAAAAGCCAGTAGACATGAGTATGTCTGAATGGGCAAACATGCGGGCCGACGTTGCTAAGGCGGCTGAACGTAATGCAGCAGAGCTTGCTGCTCGCCAAAACGCTCCATCTCCTCATGGTCAAACCCCCAAACCTCCTCGCGTCAATCCTGCTGCGTCCTTGAATCAACCGGCCAGTGCTGCGGCCACTGCTGAAGGCGCCGCTGGGCGTAGCGTTTTGAGTCGAGCGGCTGGTACGGCTGGCAGGTTGGCTTCTGGCGTTAGCCGGATCGCTGGTCCAGCCGGTGCCATTTACTCGGTTAATGAGGGATTGGGTGAGCTTGGTAGGCAGGCTGACCGCACTCCTGAGCGTCAAGCCTTGAACCGCTCTAACATGGGTTCTCGCGGTCGGTTGAGCGGGTATTATCCAGAAGAAGCGGTTTCTCGTCGTTCTGCTCCGCAAGAATCTCCGTCTGAAGATCTTGCGGCTGTAGCCAATCAGCGCCGCGCAACATCCTCCAGGTCGGTTCCGGCTGCTCCCAACCCAGAGGATTACGCTCCTACGGCTGGCATCGTCCCAGGCCCACAGCGGCGTGAAGCCCCCGCTCGCCGTGCGCCACCTCGCCGTGCTGAGTCTACAGCAGACGAGCTGAATGAACGTGAGATTACTCGCTTGCTGAATGAACGCTCTCTTGAACGTGCCAGGGCGGGCGAAGAAGCCATGAAGAAGGGCGGTCTGGTTAAGATGGCCAAGGGCGGTCATGTAAAGGGCCTCAAGCCTAAGATGATGTCCAAGCCCAAGATGGCTGGAGGTGGTTCCGTTCGTGGTTGTGGCATTGCTCAGCGCGGCAAAACTCGGGGTAAGGTGGTATGAAGAGCAAGTACGCTGGTGGTGGCCGCGTTCCAAGCTACGAGGAAGACACAACTCCTCCTCGCGGCATGATGGGTCGTTCGCGTGGTGCGGCTGTCCCGAGCTATGAGGAGGACATCACACCTCCTCCTGGTATGCGCGGCACTCGTCGTCGTGAGGAGGCTCTGCCCACCCCTCCGATTCCGCCGCGTGATATTCCGCCCCGCCGCATGAAGGCTGGTGGCGCCGTCACTCGCGGTGATGGCTGCGCCGCTCATGGCAAGACCAAGGGGAAGATGGTCTGATGCCTAGCAAGTCGAAGCCACAGGCGCGTATGATGGCTGCGGCGGCACATAACCCAGCCTTCGCCAAGAAGGTTGGGGTGCCAGCTAAGGTAGCTAAGGACTTCAACAAAGCCGATGTGAAGACCGGCATTTTGAAGGGCAAGCGTAAGGTCAATCCTCTATCCAAGTTTGGACGCCCGTAATGACCACATCCGGCACTGCTGTCTGGAACATCGACATCCTCGACATTGTTGAGGATGCCTATGAGCGTGCCGGGTTGGAGGCTCGTACTGGCTACGATTATCGAACTGCTCGTCGTAGCCTGAACATGATCTCAGCTGAGTGGTCTAACCGTGGGCTTAACCTCTGGACCATTGAACCACAGACACAGGCACTGACTGCTGGTGTTTCGGATTACTCCCTCCCAGCAGACAATATTGATGTCATTGACGCTATCATCCGCCTTGATACTCAGGGATCCAATCTGGATTACCCGCTGTCTCGGATTGGTGTCAGCGACTACGCTTCGATCCCAAATAAGTTCACAACCGGTCGTCCGCTTCAGATCTATGTGAAGCGCACACTGAGCCAGACCATGACCCTATGGCCTGTGCCTGACCTGCCATATACCCTCATCTATTGGCGCCTCAGGCGCATGCAGGATGCCACTACAGGCACGGACACTATGGATGTACCTGTGCGCTTCGTACCGGCCCTGACGGCCGCCCTAGCCTTCTATATCGCTCAGAAGCGACCAGAGGCTCAGATGCGCCTCCAGTTCCTCCAGGCTGAGTATGAACGTCAGTTTGCCCTTGCGGCTGACGAGGACCGTGGGCGTGAACCTGCTCGCTTTGTCCCGTGGATTGGCTACCAGTAATGGCGGTAAAGTTTGCGCGCGGTAAACTATCATTTGGTTTTTGTGATAGATGTTACCAGAGATACCCTAGTGGTGATCTGACTTGGCAGGTCGTCAACACCAGACCGACTGGGTTGAAGGTCTGCACCGAGTGTAACGATGTGGATCATCCGCAGCTTCAGTTGGGTAAATTCCCAATCAACGATCCTGTGGCACTCCAGAATCCAAGACCCGACATCAACCCTGGGCGCAGTCTCTTTGGTTGGCTACCTGTAGGTAATCCCGCAACCTACATGGTTGGTAATGCCGGGACCGTTTACATCGAAATCGAATAGGTGACACATGGCTAAGAGCATGAAGAAGGGTGGCCCGACCAGCGAAGACCGGGCTAAGTACGGTAAGAACATGGCTAAGGTTTTGAACCAGACAGGCAAGCTGGCCAAGGGTGGCGCTGTGAGTGCCGTCAAGCCGAAGGAAAAGTAACTATGGACCCCATCAAGAAGGTTAAGACTCCGGTTGTTGGACTGGCTCAGAACCCAGCTGGCAAGGAGTTTCCCATGGCTGTCGGCGCCGCTTCGTCTGCGCGCGACAACAAGGTCAATGCCAACAAGGCGGTCAAGATCCGTGGCACAGGCGCGGCCACCAAGGGTGTGTTTGCCCGTGGGCCGATGGCCTAAAGGATTACGGCGATGAACTACACCGAGCTTAGTGCCCTGTTGCAGGACTACACGCAGAACTACTCGACAGAGTTTGTCGCCGCCATCCCAAGCATTGTGAACTTGGCTGAAGATCGGATCTATCAGTCCGTTCAGATCCCAGCTCTGAAGAAGAACTCCACATCGAGTTTCACCCCAGACTCTAAATACTTAGCAACACCAGATGACTTCTTGGCCGTGTATTCGGTTGCTGTCATGGGGGATGATTCCTATTACAACTACATGTTGGAAAAGGAAGTTGGGTACATCAATGAAGTATTCCCCAATCCTGCTACTCGCGGTCTTCCTCGGTATTATGCTCTTTTCAATGACAACACGTTTGTTGTTAGCCCAACCCCCGGAACAGGGTATGCTGTCGAACTTCATTATTTCTATGAGCCAGAGAGTATTGTTACTACTGGCACAAGTTGGCTAGGCAACAACACTGAGAGTGTCTTGTTCTATGGATGCTTGGTTGAAGCCTACACCTACATGAAGGGTGATGCCGATTTGGTTGCCTTGTATCGCACTCGCTATGATGAGGCTCTTGCTCGCCTGAAGGTGCTGGGTGAAGGTCAGGATAAGCGGGATCAGTTCCGCATTGATGCGCCAAGGATCATGCCGTCGTGATTATTCAGGCTTACTGTTCCAGCTTTAAACAGCAGCTTCTTGAAGGTGTACACGACTTTCGCGCGACTGGAGGCAACACCTTCAAGATTGCCCTGTACACTGAGTTTGCCAACCTTAACTCTACAACAACAGAATACTCCACGACTGGTGAAGTTGTCGGAGACGGCTACACTGCTGGCGGGCTTACACTCGCAAGCATTAGCCCGACGATCTACAACAGTTCTGGCATCTGTTCTTTTGCTGACGCGGTTTGGTCTGGTGTTAGCTTCTCTGCTCGGGGTGCTTTGATTTACAACACAACCCCCAACTCTTTGGTGTATGTAAATCCTTCCTGTGTTGTTCTTGACTTTGGTATTCTCAGGACTCCAGTTGGAAACACATTTACTTTGAAGTTTCCTCAAGCCACCGACATGAGCGCAATAATAAGGATTAACTGATATGGCTTTGAGTATTGCTGATCGAGTGAAAGAGACCACTACAACCACTGGAACTGGCAGTATTTCTTTGGCTGGAGCTGTTACTGGATACAGGGCGTTTTCTGGTGTTCTAAACACAGGAGACACTACTTATTATTGTGTTGCTGACCAAGGCGGGTCAAATTGGGAAGTGGGCCTTGGGACTTTTACTTCTCCAAGTACGTTGGCCCGTACTACGATTTTGTCTTCCAGCAACTCTAACTCTGTAGTCACGTTTGGTTCTGGCACCAAGGATGTTTTTATAACAGAGCCTTCGTCTCAGGTTATGCTGGCATACAACAACAATGGTCCGCGTGCTGGCCTTCGTAATCGTATTATCAACGGCAACATGGCGGTGGACCAGCGCAACAGTGGCGCGGCGCAAACCATCACCACGGCAAGCGCCTACACCGTAGATCGTTGGATTGTTGGGCCAACTGGTGCCAGCGTTACCGGACAGCGCGTAGCTGGTTCAGCTCCGAGTCAATATCGTTATCAAATCACTGGGGCAGCTAGCATTACCGGCATTGCTTTTTCCCAGCGGATCGAAGCCGCAAACAGTTTTGATTTATCCGGTAAGACCTGCACCATCAGCGTTGACATGGCCAACAGTTTGCTAACCGGCGCGTCTTGGGCGTTGTACTATCCCAATAGCACGGACAGTTTCGGTGGTGCGATCACGCTGATTTCTAGTGGTTCTTGGACGGTAAGTAGCAGCATTTCACGGTATAGCGCCCAGGTGGCAGTTCCATCCGCTGCCACGACCGGCTTGCTGTTGATTTTTTTTGCTGGTGTTCAAACCAGTGGTACGTGGACTATTGGCGACGTGCAGGTAGAGGAAGGCCCTCAGGCCACGCCGTTCGAGCGCCGACCGATAGGGTTGGAGTTGGCGTTGTGTCAGCGGTATTATTTTGCAGAAAGCACTTTTGCCATATCGACTGGGCAATACGGCACTTCTTCTTTTAAGCAGATTATGAGGGCCATCCCGACGGTTGTAATAACTCCGAGTTCGGGTCCTCTTTCTGGTCTGACTGTTGGATACGGTTCTTTGTACTGCCAAGCGAGTACAACTACCGGCATTACTTACACCGCCAGCGCGGAACTCTAATCATGTACAAAAACGCTCAATACTACAATGGCATGGACGGCACGGTGGCTGGCATTCGCGTTGAGATCAACGGGGTGCTGAGTTACGTGCCTATTTGCCCCGGTAACACTGATTACGATAACATCATGGCTCTGGTTGCCGCAGGACAACTTATTATTGAGCCTGCGTCATAATGCTTGGATTTTTTCCCCTTAGCTCCGCACCAGTATCTGGCCTAAGCGGAAGTGCGTACTACTCCACGGCTAGTGAAGCGTTCACAGTATCAGAAAGTTTGATTGTTTCTTTTGGCGCTCGCGTAAACACAACCGACAGCACGATTGTGTTGGACGGTGTTTTGTCTAAATTGACTGCTGTTGTAGTTGGTTCAGACACAATCTTAATCAACGGTCAAACAAGTTCTGTTTTGAGTGTTCCGCTATCTGCATACGAAAACATTGTTTTCTTTGATTCTGTTGTCAACTTTATAGGAATCAGAAGCTCTACTTCTGATTCTTTTGTGGTGTATGAAACAATAATTAATAATGCGTCTTTCTCGGTAAGTTTAATAGACTCTGCAACTTTGATTGATTTATCTTCTAGTATTGGTTCTTTTTCCAGGTTATTCAATGATACGGTCTCAGTAACTGAATTTGTTGCTGCGTTCAACGGCGTAAGTGTATCAGCTTTTGAAACAACAAACATAAGTGATTATGCAACACGATTGATAATGTTCAATGTTTTCTTTGAGGAAACATTGGCTTTGCTTGATGTTAGTTTTGTCTATGGTGCGTGGGATGTTATTCCAAGTGCATCAAGTACTTGGAATGCGATTTTGGGATCTTCTGAAGTTTGGACTGCAATTGCAGAACCTTATGAAGCGTGGGTTGCAGTTTCAGAACCTTCTGGAGCTTGGATTGATATATCTGATACAATGGCAGTATGGTCCCCAACAGGACTTACCTAGAGGATTTAATACCCCATGAACGAGCCTGTATTCGCCAGAGACTCTGTGGTCGCAGGGTTGAGCGCCAAGAGCGTCGTTGAGGATCATTTCGACCCTCATGGGCGTTACAAAATCATTTGCCGTGATAGCAATGGCATCATCAAGTGGGAAGATGAGTTTCCCAATGTTGTCACTGACACCGGCAAGCAGGGCCTGTTCAACATCTACTTCCGTGGCACCGCTGCTATTGGCAGCACATGGTACTTGGGCCTGAAGAACACAGGCACGCCAGCCTCCACTGACACTATGGCGTCTCACGGGACGTGGACCGAGAACACATCCTATTCCAACAGCACCCGCCCTACATGGACTTCTGCTGCTGCTAGTGGCTCTGGCACCGTGACGATCACGAACTCTGCTAGCGCGGCTGTGTTCAACATCAACGGCACTACGACCATCTATGGGTGCTTCCTGACCTCTGACAGCACAAAGAGCGGGACATCTGGTACGTTGTTCTCTGCTGCTGACTTTGCTACCTCTCGCAGCGTCCTGAGTGGTGACACGTTGACTGTCACGTACTCCATCTCCTGCTAAGGACATCCAATGCCTAGTACCTATTCTACGTCCCTTGGTCTGGAACTCATGGCTACCGGCGAACAGGCTGGAGCTTGGGGCACCAAGACGAATACAAACCTAGGCACGCTGCTGGAGCAGGCTATCACTGGCGTTACCAACGTCACAATGATTGATGCTAACTACACACTTAGCACGACCGTTGGGGCTTCTAACGAGGCTCGTAATGCCGTGGTTCGTATGGTCGGGACACTGACGGCCACTCGGAATGTCATCGTGCCGCTGGTCAATAAGCTGTACGTGGTGAAGAACGGTACAGTCGGCGGGTTTGATATTATTGTCAAAACATCCACCGGCACTGGCGTGGACGTACCAAATGGCTACACGGCCACACTGTACTGTGATGGCACCAACGTCACCGCTTACGGTCCTTTGTTCAACTCCACCAATGGCGACATTATTGTTGGAGATATTGCCTACTCTTTCAATGCTTACATTGGTGGCGACCTGACCATCGTGGGGAACACAAGCTCTGCGGGTGATGTGTCTGTTAGCAAATCCAACCCAACACTCACGCTCAGTAAGACCGCATCTGGTCAGTACAACTACATCAGCGGCTCGACTTCAGGCAGCCTTCGTTGGCAGATGAACCTCGGCAACTCTGAATCCGAGTCTGGAGCCAACGCTGGCAGCAACTTCTCGATCAGGCGGTTTGACGATTCAGGCACGTTGATTGGCTCTGCCGTAACTGTGAACAGGGCAACTGGTGCTGCGGCGTTTAGTGGTGATGTCAGTGTGACTGGCAGCCTTGGTGTTACAGGCTCTTTGATTGCAAGCTCTGGCGGCCTTGCCCCCACCGGTAGCATGATGGCCTTCGCTGGGTCTTCAGCGCCAACTGGATGGCTGCTCTGTGCTGGTCAGCAGGTAAGCACCACGACGTACGCAGCTTTGTACGCCATCATCGGCACCACATACGGCAGCGGTTCCGGGACGTTCGGCATCCCAGACCTTCGTGGCCGCGTCCCTGCTGGCAAGGATGATATGGGAGGCAGTGCGGCAAGCCGCATTACCTCTGCATCCAGCATTAGTGGTGCGACCCTCGGTGCCGTTGGCGGTAATCAGCTCCTGCAATCGCACGGTCACTCCGTTACTATCACTGATCCCGGCCATACGCACGCGCCTCAAGCGGGCGATACCTTTTGGGGCAACAACGGCTATTCTAGTGCTGGACAACCAACGGGCGGTGGATTTTCTACTGTTGGTGGAAGAACTGCATCTTCTGTTACTGGCATTTCCGCTACGGCCAGCAATAGTGGCTCTGGTGGATCTCAGAACATGCCCCCAGTGATAATCGCCAACTACATCATCAAGGCGTAATCCATGCCATTGCAGAAGATCGTCCTAAAGCCGGGCGTCCAGAAGGACGGGTCACGTTACGGATCTTCTGGCACATGGTCTGACGTAGACAAGGTGCGCTTCCGGCAAGGCTCACCTGAGAAGATCGGCGGTTGGCAGAAGGGGTCTAACAATCCTTTTGTCGGCACTTGCCGTTCCATGATGCCGTGGTCTGACTTGGCTGGGAATGTACTACTCGGGGTTGGAACCAACCTGAAGTATTATATCCTTAATGGTGGTGCTTTATATGACATCACGCCCATCCGCTCGACCGTAACCATCAGTAATCCATTCACCACAACTAATGGATCAGCAACAGTCACTGTGGCAGCTACCAGTCATGGTGCATATCCTGATGACTTTGTAACATTCTCTGGAGCGACTGCCGTTGGCGGGCTGACATTGAATGGCGAGTATCAGATTGTCACTGTCCCGTCTGGCAACACCTTCACCATCACTGCGGCGTCTGTTGCCACTAGCGGCGCTACTGGTGGCGGCAGTGTCACTATGGCATTCCAGATTAACATTGGCCTTGATACCACCGTGTACGGCAATGGCTGGGGCGCTGGGACTTGGGGTGGGGTATCCTATAGCGGCGCCGCGAGCACTGGGTGGGGTTCTGCTGCGTCCGTGACTGCTGCTGGGTCGCAGCTTCGTCTTTGGTCTAATGACAACTACGGCCAGGATCTAGTCATCAATGTATATGATGGTGCCATATACTACTGGTCGAACGCTTCTGGCGTCACCACTCGCGCAGTACTCATGTCGTCTGTTGTTGGTGCGGCTGATGTGCCGGCCGTATCTCGGCAAATCATCACATCCAATCAGGACCAGAAGGTTATAGCTTTTGGCTGCACTGATTATGTGTCTGGAGTTCAGGACCGCCTTTTGATCCGGTGGTCTGATACAGCTGATCCTTTTGTCTGGACCCCGCTAGAGACTAACTCTGCTGGTGGCATTCGTATCCCAACTGGCGTTGAGTTCATGTCTGCTTTGGAAACAAAGCAGGAGATCCTCGTTTGGTCTGACACCGCGCTGCATAGCTTGAAGTACATCGGTGCTCCCTATGAATACGGCATTGACCGCATTGGTCTGACAACGCTTGCTGGCACTAATGCCATAGCAGCCGCCAATGACTTTGTTTACTGGATGGGGGCCAATGGATTCTTCTCCTACAATGGCCGCATCAGTCCTCTCCCGTGCCCGATCAAGGACTACATATTCAACAACATCAACTTCAGCCAAGCTGAGAAGATCTACGGCGGCTCAAACATGAGCTACAATGAAGTGTGGTGGTTCTATCCTTCTGCAAACTCGGAAGAGAACGATAGATTTGCTGCATACAACTACGCTGAGAGCGTTTGGTTCTATGGCACCATAGTCCGCACTTGTTGGATTGATCGTAGCCTTGAGGACTTCCCGCGCGCCACCAGCACGGATGGATACATCTATTTCCATGAGTATGGTCAGGATGATGGGTCGACCAACCCACCGTCCGCTATCTCCGCATACATTGAGAGTGGTCCAGTTGAAATCGGCCAAGGTGATAGCTTTGGTTTTGTGTGGCGTATGATCCCTGACGTATCCTTCAGGAACAGCAGTTCTGTTGCGCCAAAGGTCTATATGACATTGTTGGCACAAGAGTTCCCTGGCGCTGACTTCAATCAAGAGAAAGCCAATGGAGTTACTTTGTCGTCTACGGTGCCCATCGACCAATTCACGGAGCAGGTATATCCTCGACTGCGTGGCCGTGCCTTGACATACCGGATCAGTAGTGAAGATGTCGGGGTGGCTTGGCGCATGGGTGTGCCACGTATTGATGTAAAGCCAGATGGTAGGCGCTAATGACTTTAGCTAACAGGACGGCACCATCACGGTTTGGCAGGCTCGGAGTTCCTCCTGACGAATACGCTCAGGTATGGGCCTCTGATCTTGTTAGGACGCTGGATAATAACTTCAGCAACATTCAAAACAATGTCAACAACATTGCGGCAACAGACGCGCTTGGTGTTGTTCAGGTTGGTGAAGGTCTTGATGTAACCAAGTTTGGCGTGCTGTCTGTGTCCCCATCATTCGGGGCACTCGGATATTACGGGTCGTTCTATGACACGACCATTCAAACAATATCCAGCACAACTACTGAGTATCCAGTCAACATAAACACAACAGCTGAAAGTAATGGCGTTAGTATTGTTGGTGGAAACAAGATAACAGTTGCAAATGCTGGAACATATAACCTCCAGTTCTCGTTGCAGATGGCTAATGCTGACTCACAACTACAGGATGGGTCAGTATGGTTAAAGTTAAATGGAACAAATATACCGAACAGTGCTGGTTTGGTTAATGTTGTCGATAGACACGGATCTATTGATGGGCACACTATTGTTGGTTGGAACTATGTGTTGACTCTAGCTGCTGGTGATTACTTGCAGCTTTATTGGCACGCTACAAACATTCTTGTTAGTTTGACTACAGTTCCAGCATCATTCCCTCCAGCAGTCCCAGTGTCTCCTAGTGTTATTGTTAGCATTCAGCAAATAACTAAGGTTCAAACAAGCACCCTTGGTTTTTCCACTGTACCTGGAAACTATGCTAATGATGCTGCTGCGGCAGCAGGCGGCGTTGCTATCGGTGGTGTGTATAGGAATGGGTCTGTGCTTCAGGTCCGTGTGACGTAAGGGTTAGAAACATGAGCATTGAAGCGCGTCATCTTGCTGGTTACGGTCGTTACGGCGACAACAACCTTGTCCATGTAAGCGACCGTGAGCTTCGTGGTTTGGAAACCCTGACCGGCCGCAAGTTTACTAAGAACCCACACACTGGGCTGCCGGAAGCATTTGGCTTTGAAAACTTCATTCCAATGATTGCCGGCGCTGTCGCGTCCATCGCAACTGGAGGGGCGGCTCTTCCTGCTGCTCTTGCTGCGGGTGCTGCTGGCGCGGGCGTTAGCGCAGCCAAGGGCAATGATATTGGCACCTCTCTGACTAGCGGCCTCATCTCTGGTATTGGCAGCTATGCTGGTGCCGGGCTGATGTCTGGCGCTGGTGAGGCTGCTAATACCGCCGCTTCTGGCATTGCTGACACTGCGGCTAACGCTGCCACCACTGGGGCCGCTGACGCCCTTCCGGCGCTTTCTGGCTATAGTGCTGCGCCGCTTGCTTCGACGGGGGCAGAATCAACATTCAATCTTGGTAACTCTGTGTCCAATGCAACATCTGCTCAGGGTGCGGCATTTCCTAACGCGCCAATCCCCATAGCTGGCGCAATGAATACAAATCCACTCGACACTTTAAACTTCACAAACTACCAAGGCATGGGTGTTGAAGCGCCATCTAATGCGTATGGACTTCTGACAAGCAACCCAGCAGCTACGCCTGAGCCAGCGTCCTTTTCCGACACAATGACCAATCGTTTTACTGATGCTGGGCGCACAGCGACCAATATTGCAAATAACCCAGGTGCTGCGTTGTCTAAGATTGGCAGCAATCTCGCTACAGAGTCTGGTTTGAAGCAGGCAGCTATGTTGGGTGGTAGCATGTACGCTCAATCTCAGCTTCCTGATGGTCCGCCTAACAAGCCTGCCGCTGCTCGTCCATGGAACTATTCGCCCAGCCTCGGCAAGATCACCCCTAATCCAGCCAATATGCCTGGGCCTGGGTATCAGCCGGGCATCAGCCCCGAATGGCGCTACTTCTCTGAAGGTGGCCCCGTTCATATGGCTGACGGTGGTTGGGCGTCTTTGTTTAAGGATGAATATTCTCCAGCTGCGGTTGAAGCTCCTAGGGCGGCGACACCTGCGATGACGCCACCTCCAGCTGGCTATCGCCCTGGAATTGATCCTCAGTGGAACTACTTTGGTGGCAGCCAGCAGAATGCCAATCCAGCCCCGGCGGCGACTCCAGCAGCAACGGCTGAAGGTATGGTTCGTCAATACGTCCCCGCGCCAGCTGACTACAAGCCTGGGGTTGATCCGCAATGGAACTACTTCTCTTACACTCAAGATCCAAACGCGCAAAGCTCCACACCAAGCAGCACTGGTCCGATTGCGGGATATGACGAGAGCGGCGGCAGCAGCGGCGGCGGCGATGGTGATGCTGGTGAAGGTGGAGCTGTTGGTGGGTCCGTTCGTGATGGACATCTTCGCCACCCTCCAGGCAGTAACCCAGGCGCTCATAAGGGCCTGTCTTCCCTCAGTAAGTCACCTCACGGCACCACATCTAACATCGTGAACGAAGCCAAAGCGGCTATGTTGGGTGAGCATCCAAATCCCAAGCAGGCTCTTCAGCGGTTCCGTGAGACGTTCGGGGATAGCGCGCTGCGTGCCTTGAGCGAGAGCTTTGCTGAAGGTGGCCGCATCCGTGGCGCTGGCGGCGGTCTTGATGACTTGGTTCCTGGCACCATCGAAGGGCGTCAGAAAGTTCGTCTTGCTGATGGGGAATTCGTTGTCAGCAGTGATGTAGTGTCTGCCCTTGGTGATGGCTCTACAGACCAGGGTGTCCGTAAGCTGCAAGAGATGATGAACCGCGTGCGCCGGGAAAAGACCGGTAAGACCAAGCAGCCCGGCCCAATCAGCAATAAGGCGTTGCCAGCTTGAAGGTATCTCTTGTCCCACTTGAGCAAATCAACAATATTTGGGATAGCATTTGCCCATTCCTTGAGCCTGCCGTTGAGGTAACTAACGGCAGGTACACAACATATGATGTGTACGTTTTACTTCAAACGAGTAAGATGTGCCTGTGGGTAGCGTTCGATGATGATGGCGTCATCAACGGTATTCAGGTAACAGCAATAACGGACTACCCATCGAAGCGGGCACTGACATCCGTATTCACTGGCGGTATCAACCTTCGTTCCTGGCGTGAGCCAATGATGGTTATGCTTCAGAACTGGGCCAAAGATAATGGTTGCCAGATCATTGAAGGTTACGGTCGAGAGGGTTGGGTAAAAATGCTGCAACCTTATGGTGTTCGCATGACGCAGGTTGCATTCGAGAAGGAAGTTTAACATGGGCGGCAGTAGCGGCGGCGCACCGACGACAACGACAGTTAACCAAAGCAACCTTCCTGCATACGCTCAACCGTATTATGAAGAGCTTCTGAACCGCACATCTGCTGTCAGCCAGCAGGATTATACCCCGTATCAGGGAACGCGCATTGCTGGTTTTTCGCCGGATCAGCAACAGAGCTTCGATATCACGCGAGGTATGGTTGGAGCTGAACAGCCTAACATGCAGTCTGCTCAGGGCGCTCTAGGTTATTCGACCAACGCCGCGCTCCGCAGCACAAACTACCAAGCCCCGACTATCGGCACCCAGAACTTCGATCAGAACGCTGCCAGTCAGTACATGTCTCCGTACATGCAGAATGTGGTGGACTATCAGAAGCAGCAGGCACAGCGCGACTTTGCTGAGGGCCAGGGTGCCAGGAACCAATCTGCCATTCAGGGTGGAGCTTATGGCGGCTATCGCAATGCCATTCAGCAGGGTGTAGCGCAGCGCGGCCTTGCTGCTCAAATGCAGGGCATTGAGGCTACTGGGGCACAGAATGCCTACACTAATGCCCAGTCCCAGTTTAATGCTGATGTAGGCCGCCAGCTGGCCGCACAGCAGGCTAACGCAGCGGCGCAGGCCCAAGGTGCCCAGATCCAGCAGGCTGGCGCCCAGCTTGGCATGGCTGGCGCTACAGGCTATCAGAACTTGGCTTCTGCCCAGCAGGGGCTATCGACAGCGCAGGCGCAGGCTCTTTCTGCTCAGGGCGCCCAGCAGCAGAACTTGCAGCAGCAGGGTCTGACGACAGCCTATCAGGACTTCGTGAACCAGCGTGACTTCCCGCGCCAGCAGTTGAACTTCTATAGCGGCATCCTGCGCGGCACTCCGGTCACAGCCAACTCTGAAGTGTCGCAGTATCAGAACCCGAGCGCAGCCAGCCAGATTTCCGGTCTTGGTATCGGCGCTCTTGGTTTGTCCAGCATGTTGAAGGCTACGTAAGATGAACCTCCTTCAAGTCCAAGACAGCCTGAAGAACGCCTCCGACCAGCAGTTGATGGCTGAGATGCAGAACCCCACGGGGCAGGCACCTCAGTTTCTTGTGTTGAGTGAACTGAAGCGCCGCAAGGATATGCGCGGTCAGATTCAGGCTCCAACGCAGACGGTGGCTGAAGACATCACTGGAGGTGGAATTCCTGAAGCAACAACACCATCGCCAGTCAGCCAAGGTGTTGGCGCTGGTGTGGGCCAGACTATGGCTCCCATTCCCGGAATGCGGGAAGGCGGCGTGGTGAGGATGCAAGCTGGTGGCCAACCGCCATCTGAAATGCCTCGCGGAACTGAGGGGTTGTCTATTGAGGAAATCCAGCGGTTGCTGGCTCCTCCAACTCGCGAAGCTCCAACCCCAGAAGAATCTCCGCTTGCACGCATGTGGCGGCAGGGTGTTCGTCGGCAAAACTTGCCTGAACAAACTTGGATTCCAACTAACCCTGACACACAATCAACAGTTGCTGGCGTTCCTCCTAGGGCGAGTTTGTTGAGGGCCTTGGAATATCGGATGTCTGAGCCTGGGGTAAATCCAGACCCTCTGGCGGTGCCTCCATTTCCTGAACAAACTGCCGCACCACAACCCGCAAGCGAAGAGGAAACGCTTCCTCCTCCTCCGTCACCCCCACCGCCTCCTCCTGCGCGCGGTGGTGCCCCGCGCCCTAATGGCGGTCCTCTCGGCCAACTGTCCGCCGCCATCAATCCCGTAGTTGCACCCTCTGCTGCCGCTCCTGCTGCGGCTCAAGGCTTGCCGCCACCCAACACTGCTATTGACCGCTCTGCGTTCAATCAGATTTTGGAGCGGATGCGTGGCAGCGAAGTGAACCAGACTAAAGCGCGCGAAGATGCTCGCAGCATGGCGCTGTTACAGGCGGGTCTGGCTATTGCTGGCGGCACGTCTCCTCACTTCGCCACCAACCTTGCCGGTGCCATCCCGCATCTCCAGAACTACCAGACTCGTATTGCTGACCTTCGCAAGGAAGGCCGTGATGAACTGAAGAACCAGTTTGATCTAGCTAAGGCTGACCTTGATGCTCAGTATCATGCTGGAATGTTGACACAGCATCAGTACGCCACTCAAAGCAGGCAGCTTGAGAATCAACGTGACAATGCTACACGCCTTGAGGCTGCTCGTATTGGTGCGGCAGCTTCTGGCCAAAACGCTGCCGCTTCTCGTGAGGAACGGATTGCGGCGCGTGAAGATCGGAACGAAGCAGCCAGGAATGCCCTTGATGTTCGCAAGCAAGAGGTAATCAGCCGCGCACTCATGGAGGACCCTGAAGCAAAAAGCCTCGCTGCAACAGTTGCGTCTATGGGTGATACGGCCACGGGTCGCGCTGCTAGGGCGCGCCTTGAAGCTAGGCGTACACAAATTACCAATCAGTATAATGCGATGCTAGGAATCCCCACTGGTTCTATTTCCAGCGCAGAAGACGGAACTCGTACTTATGTGCCAGGGGGCCGGTAATGAGTTTGGTTAACATTCCTGGCGTTGGTCCGGTAAACTTTCCAGACAGTATGGATGACCGCCAGATCACACTGGCTATTGAAAGGGACATTCTTCCCGGCTTGAGGCGCGAGCAGGTGGCTCAAGCACCTGCCAGTCCGCCACCACCAGCCATAGGCCTTGGTCGCGGAGCCATTGCTTACGGAACTGACGTTCTTCAGGGTAGCCTGTACTCAGCCGCAGAGGGCGCTGGTAACCTAACTGGGCTTGAGGGGTTGAGTCGGTGGGGCAGGGCTGGACGCATTCGCAACGAAGCTGAAGCGGAGCGGTCCTTGCCTGAAGCTGAACGCATGTCGTTCGCTAATGCTCAAAGCCCGATGGA
>Ga0209536_100001598_pt1 | contig 37206 bp, 37 predicted proteins | sample DeeMarSeWOR28_12_FD_187461 | JGI IMG/M metagenome (GOLD analysis project Ga0209536, IMG submission 187461) | Marine sediment microbial communities from White Oak River estuary, North Carolina - WOR-2-8_12 (SPAdes) (version 2) | ecosystem: Environmental > Aquatic > Marine > Intertidal zone >... | reverse complement strand
GCTGGCCCGATCCACGCGCCGCCCTGGAGGCGCCAGGCCCTCGGGGCCACGCCCTGGATCTCCAGGCCCTCGGGGCCACGCCCTGGAGGCGCCCGCACGCCAGCAGGGGATTTAGTCCTGGCGGGAAACCGGGGTGGTCCGACCTGGGGGGGAGGGAATGGGGGGGAGGGGAGGCGACCTTATGAATCATAATACCCGAAAGTAGCGCCCATGGCATTTTTGGGAAAAATCCTTCGGTGTGAAGATAAATTCTGAAATTATTTTCTTGTTTAATATTAATGTGTTTCGGAGGTAACTTTTGTAGATTATGTAACGGAGGGGGTGAATTGAGGCAGGTGGAGTTTCCGGAGGGGGTATCTTTGGCGAGATGTCCTGCATGTGGGGCGATTGCGTTTCAGGTACCGAATGATCGGCAGCGGAAGTTAGGCGCACTTTATGCATGTCGCAAGTGTGGGCATGCGCCAGAGATAGCGTTGGTAGGGACGTGGCGGTGTTTGAAGGTAGCACGTTGGAGGAATCCTGGATGAGGGCATAGTGGGGGTATTGAGGCATGGGATTATTTCGTGCGATACGGCAGGGGTGGACTGGGACGAAGTTATTTTTCAAGTATGGCCCGAAGTTGGTGGAGATGGGCTTAAGGATATACGGGGCGGTGGAGGATTTAGGGGATGGGACGATAGTTGGCGTGGATGAGGCAGCGAGGGATCGGAAGGCGGAGTTTAAGGGGCAGAGTTTTGACGATTATGTAATGGCGAGTAAGCGCATATGGGCAGCGGCGATGGGGCGGCCGCCGACGGAGGCAGAGGCGGCAAGGTTTCGGAAGGATGTATGGGAGCACATGAATCCTGGGAAAAAGCCCAGGAGGGTTTCTGGGAAAAGTCGTAAAAGGGGGTAGGAATCATGGAAAATTTTATGGACATTGTGAAGTTGGTGACGGAAAACGGTCCTGAGATTGTGGCAGCGGTGGGGGCCATTATCGTGGGAGCCGGGGCCTTGGCGGAGCTAACCCCGTGGGAGTGGGACAATCGGGGCATCATGGCGGTACGGAAGTTTTGGGCCAGGATTCCAGTATTTGGCCGGGATCCGCTAGCCATGGGCACGGGCAAGCCGAAGTCAGAGGGTACGGATGCCGAGTGACGATCCCGAGAGGCCTGTAACGCCGCAGGAGCGCATGTTTCTGACCCGCTATGCCCTTACGGGCAATTTGGTGGACAGTTATCGCAATGCCGGCTTTTCGCAATATGCAGCGAGGCAAAAGGCGCAGGCACTTCTGAGGAAGCCTAACATCAAGCGGGCATATGAGGAGATCATTTCCAGGCCTCTGGATGAGGTACAGGCAAGCATCGTGCGGGTGGTGCGGGAGACGGCGCATGTGGCCTTTTCTGACATTGGCGACATTTTCGATGAGGAGGGCAACGTCCTTCCGGTACATGAAATGCCAGAGCATGCCCGCAGGGCGGTAGCCAGCATGAAGGTTACGAGGAACTATCGCCGGAACCGGGATGGAGAGAGCGATCTGGAAGTAACCAGGGAAGTCAAGTTATGGCCCAAGACCACGGCTTTGGAGATGTTTTTGAAGTATCACGAGAAGATTCAGCAGGTTTTTGACGAGGAGCTGGGCCTGGGCAGCAAGGAGAAGAAGGAATTTACCTTGGAAAGATTACTGGCAGAGGCGGCGCAGATAGGCCTTTTGAAGGCAGACAGCAAGGATGGTGGGAATGGATCCGGACAAGATACGCTTGAGGAAGCCGGAGGATCTGGACAGGCTTCAGAGCTTACTGGCGACTAACGCCTCTCTGGAAGTACAGCATCGGGCTGCGGAGCTAATCACGGTGCGGAACGACTTTCTGCACTTTGTCAATAACTACTGCTTCATACAGGACCGTATTACAGGCGGCGATGTGGCTTTTCACCTATGGCCGGGCCAGCGGCGTGTGGTGCCAGTCATTCTGCAGGCTACTTACACGATCATTCTCAAGGCCCGGCAGCTTGGACTTACATGGCTCGTGGCTGCCTATGCCTTGTGGAGAGCCAATTTCAGGTTTGAGGAACTGATCGTGGTGATTTCGGCCAAGGAGGAGCTGGCGATCGAGTTTCTGGACCGTGTACGCTACCTTTTTGACCGGCTTCCCGTATGGATGCGTGCCAAGGTATACAAAAGATCCGGCACGGAGCTCCATTTTGCAGAGGAAGAGAAGGACGAGAAAGGCAACCGCATTCTTCGGGGCTTGAATTCACAGATCAAGAGCGTACCCAGCACCCCGGATGCCGGGCAGTCCAAGACCATTTCTTTGCTGGTGATGGACGAATCAGCCCTCAATAGGTACTGCACGGAGATTTGGTCGGCCGCCAAACCCACCCTGGAACATGCCAGGGGGCAGGCCATCATTATCAGCAACCCCACGAAGATCGGCCCTGGGTGGGGTTGGACTCGAGATTTGTACCGAGCCAGCATGCGTGCGGAAAACCTCTTCAAAAGAGTGTTTCTGGATTGGAGCTGCGTACCGGGAAGGGGCCCCAACTTTCTGGCAATGCAACGACAGGCAGGCCTGGACGAAGATGATATCTCCATGCAATACCCCTCCACGGAAGAAGAGGCCATCAGCCCCATTGGCGGCTCCTACTTCGGTCGAACCATAGCTTCTTACAAGCCCTACAACGGCGAAAAAGGCACCCTGGTAAAAACCGCAACTCCCGAAAATCCACACCATACGGTTTTTACACCGGAGCGCGCGGGCATCCTGGAAGTGTGGCAGCATCCACAGCCTGGATTTCGAAATCGTTACGCCATTGGCTCCGATGTGTCGGAAGGCCTGGGCCTATCTTACTCCGTGGGATACGTCTACGACCGGCTCGATAATCGCTACGTGGCCCGCCTGCGCTCAAATAAGGTGGATGCAGACCTCTGGGCCTACATGCTCATGGATCTGGGCTATTATTACTGCGAGGCACGCATAGGGGTAGAGAAAAACGGAGCCGGCATTACCACCATCGAGGCCATGAAAAACAGGTACGTGAACCTCTTTTACCGGGATCGGCCGGCAAAGATCGGCGGGAAGTACGTGCAGGAATATGGCTGGCTCGAGACACACGAAGCGAAGCAAATACTCGCAGATGAACTGAAAAGACACTTCCGGGAACTGTTCTCTCAGGTGCCCTGCGGCATCTTGATCGATGAATGTGCCACGTTTATCAGGCACGAAACCGGCAAGCTGGGCGCAGAAGACGACAAGCTGGACGATTGCGTAATTGCCGCAGGTATAGCCCTCCAGGTGTCGATCAAAATGCCCCCCGTACAGGTGCCGGAAGACCTGCAGGGGCCGAATGCGGAAACGAAGCGCATCAATGCCCTGGAGGAAGGCATAAAGGACGATTTTGAGCACTACATGCGCAGGCAGGTGGGTTTGGAGTTGTTTGGCGATGACGATCAAGAATCATACAAAGGGAGGATTTTCCATGACCTTAACTAGAAAAGAGTTCCTGAAGTACCTGGCCGGCTCCCTTTTGGCAGTACCACTTCTGGGCGCTTCTTGCGACACCAAGAAGAAGAAAGAACCCACGGAGGAAGACAAGCGCCGGAAGGAGCATGACGACCATTGGAAGAAGAAAACATCGGCTGACCGTGTGATTATCAACAAAGCACGACACCACGGCAAAACAGAACTGATTAGAATGTTCCAGATGGGACAAGACACAACGATGGAAAAATTCAGAAGAGTATGAACCCCCTCCTAGGCCTCATAACTGAAAATACCGGCGCATTTCTGTGCTTCTGGACCCTTCTCTGTGTTTGGCTCGGATTTCGCATGGGCCGACAAGTTGTTATCCCCGGCGAATCGAAACCTGCACGGCCGATTTTCAAGGAGCAGAAGGTGGAGATCGACAAGACCCACGATGATCCTTGGACCGAAGCCATGGAAGGACCGCCCCCGGAACGCATTACAGGAGATTTGCAATGATTACACACAAAATACTTTGTGAAATCTGCGATCATCCCCTGGCTCGAGCACATCTGCCAGGACTTTCTAGGCCTCTGATAGCCAGCATGTTCTCTCCCATTGAGGCCGGCCATTCCGATCCCTTTCCAGATCCCAACATGACCTGGGAATGGATGAAATGCCCCATGTGCAAGACCCGCCCGTTCATCATTACGGAGGAACAGGCATCACAGGCCGTGGAAGGAAAATGGCCCGGCCCGGAGCAGGTGAAGACGGCACAAGGCATGTACCGCATCTACAGCAAGGAATTTCCAGGCGTGCCTCCGCAGATCAACGTGCAAATTCATTCCGACGAAGAACTGGAGAAGGAATGGCAAGCAAGAGCAAAAAAGGCAAAACCCTCAGAGAAGTCTTCTCCTACGAAGGATACGAAAGAGGATACACAGCCGGAGAGGACGATATCCCCGACGATATCGAGGAAAGCGAAGAGAGAAGCCAGGAAGAAGTAATGTACCAGAACTTGCTCACAAAAGAAGTCTTGAAGGCCGCCTGGGATCAAACATATCCAGAGAATGGCCTTGTAGAAGAGAAGGCGTTTGAATTCTTCTATCAGGTTATCGAACCCATCGTACATGCCGTGAACACTCTCAATGACAAGATGGATCATGTAAATAACGGCTGCAAGATTTTTCAAAAGCATTTCAAGGACGAAATTGCCAAATGTCTGAAGGAAAGCCCGGAGGACGGATAATCACCCGGCTGGATTTGCTGGACGAGAACGATCCTCGCAAGCGCAGAGCACGCCGTAAGGCAGAAGCCCGCCGCCGAAAGTATATCGACGGTTGGAATCGCAAACGCACGCAACAAACGCTGAAGCCGAATAAGGTCACGGTGCTCAAAAAAGTGGGATTGCAGCAGCCTGGATCCCGCATATATGAATGCCCGAAATGCAACGGCAAGAAACAAATTCAAAAAGTGCTCACACCCCAGGCCGGCTGGAAATTGCCACCGGGAATCACTAGCCGTGTGATTGTCACGGAATGCCACGTATGCCAGGGGAAAGGACATATCTGGATTTAAGGAGAGTTGAAGATGCCCACAGAGCAGGATTCCTGGAAAGGTGCCGAGCTACTACCTCCCGAAGGACATAAAAAGGTAGGCGAACGGGTGTTTACACTTCTTGGGGAAGTCATTGGAGACAAGAATGCTCTGGGTCTGCATACGAAGTGGCTGGAGCATCACAGATTGAGCCGCAATCAATACTGGAAACGAACATCTACCAAGGTGCCTCTTATCAGCATCAACCTTTTACATACGCACAAGCAACGCACCAAGAACATGCTTACGGACAATAATCCCACGTTTAACTTGGTGCAGCTAGGCGGAGATACCGACGATGAAAGATATCTAAAGTTGCAACGAGCTTGTGAATATTGGTGGATAGAAGAGGAGCAACAAAGTCTTTTTGAATCGTCTGTATCGAACGGCGAAGACTACGGCGTGTGCATAGAAAAGGTCATCTGGAACCCGGAATCGGAAAAAGGCCTGGGCGAAGTCGAAACTGTGATCGTGGATCCCTTCCAGTTTGGCTTTTATCCAGTAGATTGCAGAGATCCCAATAAGGCCGAAGCCGTCTTCTACTATTATCCCATGACTGTGAGACAGGCCCGCCGTAAGTGGCCGGATAAGGCATCTGATATCAAGCCCGACGAAGTGTATCTTTCCGAGCTGGGTACGGAACGCAGGGAGCTGGTTAGCGGCTCTCACAAGGACAGCGTGCTTTCGCAAATAAGCAATGCCATCCGATCTGTTTTTTCTACCACCGCCAATGATACGCAAGACGAGCTGGCCGATAAGGTGCTTGTGGTCGAATGCTGGGTAAAGGACTACACCCGCACTACGAACCCGGATGGTAGTTCGCAATACAAATACCCAGGGCGTATACGCTGCGTAACCGTCTGCTGCTCCGGAAAGGTGGTTCTTTCAGATCGTCCCAACCCATCCATCAATCCCCTGCTGCCCGTGGAACAGGCAATGAACTCCTACCTATGGGACAAATGGCCGTTTACTCTCATAGTCTCTGTGAAAGACACCTCCACGGCCTGGGGCATGTCGGATGTAGAGCAATTAGAGCAACTGGCAAAGGAATTCAACAAGGCCATGTCGCAAATGGTCTTCCTGAAAGATAAGGCCGCACGACCAAAGATCATAAACCCCAAAACCAGCGGCGTGCCTAATGAGCATTTCACGAATGCTCCAGGCATTATCAATCCCATCAACAGCATGGAAGCGGCAGCCATTCGATACCTAGACTTTCCGCAAGTGCCCATGGACATCGAAAAGATTGCTGCCTTGTTTAAGGAGATGTTTTTCCTTGTCTCTGGCACCTTCGAGCTGGAGCAGGCACAGACTCCAGGCCGGGAAGTGGTGGCCTACAAAGCCATCGCAGCACTTCTGGAACGAGCTGCCACTATGATGCGTGGCAAGGTGCGCAATTATTCCAAGTTGCTCCGGGAACGAGGCCGTATGTACCTTAGCTATGTGCAGAACTTCTACACCACCGAACGATGGTTTACATGGGAAGAACAAGGAGAAATAGAAGCGGGCATAATAAGCGCACAAGATGCGCAATTTCCTTTGAAACTTACCGTGGTCAATGGGTCCACCCTACCCATATCCAAAGTGCAGCAGCGTGAAGAAGCTCTTGTGCTCTTTGACAAGGGTGCCATCGATCAGAAAGCGTTACTCGATAAACTGGACTGGTCCGGAAGATCGCAGGTTATCAAGCGTATGCAGCAAGGGCCCATTGCAGAACTTGTGGAACGTATAGCCGTTACGGGCGCTCCCGAACCCTATCTGGACCTGTTTGAGCAAATTGGAACGATGGACGAAAAGGAATTTGCTAAAGCAGCGAAGGCCGGCGAAATCCCGGTCCTTCCATGGCCGGGCATGCAACAAGACCGAATGCAACAAACGGAGCAAATGCTTGCCCTGCAAGAGCTAGAAGAGAAAATACGCAAGGAAAGGGCGGAACGGCTCTTGCTTGAAGAAAAGGCCAATACGGAACGTGTGAAGCAGGAGGTGGATCTGGCCGGCGTGGATTACGATAAGGAAGACCTGAAAATAAGGCGTGCAGAGACGCTTAACGATATCAAAAAGACGAAGGAGGACGCCAAACAACTTAAGGCAGTCAAAAGTACGGAACGCAGAGACACCCGAGAAAGGGGTGCCAAATCGAACAACCAAAAACCCGCTTCAGCACAAGGAGGAAAGTAACATGAAAAAGATTCTTGCATTGCTCACAATGATGCTTCTGATTGCAGGGGCACCATCCATCTATGCCGCATCTACCGGAGAAAAAGTGCTCACCATTCACGGATCCGGGCCCTACATGGATGTCTACGACGAAGACACCATGAGTAGCGATTCCACCCGTGGCATACCGACGCAGCAAAGTGTCAAGGCATATGTGGATGCGAAGGTGCAAACTAGTACAGTCGTCATTACCAATGCGCAACTGCTTACCCTGGAAACACCGATTACTCTTGTAGCGGCCCCAGGAGTAGGCTACTTTTTGGAATTCGTGAGCGCCACACTTATTTTGAATTATGGCTCTGCGGCCTGCGCGGAACCTTCCGATCCGGACGATCTGGTCATACAGTACAATACCAGCGGCCTGGATGTGGTAGGCACTTGGCAGACCACCGGATTCATAGACGCTACGGCCGATGTCATTGGCACCATGATTGCCGTGGAAATTCCAGGTGGTAGTGCCGCAGACCTCGAAAACTTGGCTTTGGAAATCGAGAATTCGGGCACGAACTATACTACCTGCGCTGGCAGTACGCTGACGGTTATCACTTCTTACCGGGTGCATGCCACCGGCTTGTAAGGGGTCTACTCATGCCCACGTTTCGCTTTACCACAAAACGACTTGGGCCAGCGCCGTTGGCTACGGTTGCGGCAGCAATGGAAACGTATTTGGAGGCTTTGACTACCACGGCTACGCTGCAGAGCATTACGTTTGTAGAGACACATCGAGACAATCAGGTAATGTGCATGATTACACACGATACCGTCCTGCAGCCTCTTACGATCTCCATTGGCTATTCCGTGCCGACCACCACGGCTGTATATACGCCACCTTAACTTTCGGGAGATGCATGAATGGCTAATTATGCAGTCACCACAACTACCTATGGCCCGGATGATCTGGCAACCGTAACTGCAGCAATGGAAACGGCTATCGAAGCCGTCGATGATACGAAGACCATTCGATGTTATCAGATCATCGGCTGTGCCAGGGACAACGAGGTCATGGGAGTGATTGTGGTAGATACCTGACGCTTATGACGAAGCAGCGCACGGCATTAGAATTTTCAGATAAGGACAAACGGCTGCGTGCAATTATGGAGCAAACATCCAGAGAGTACAAAATATCCGATGTGCCGGATGCTCTGGACTGTCTCCTCGACATGCTTGGAGGACGTAACATCGATGTTCTCAAGATGGTACAGGATTTGCTCATTACAAGGGCACGGCAGCGGTTTGAAACACAGCGTATGACGGCGTATTTTCTGGGTTCCAGTCCAAGAAAGTTGCACTATCATATAAGCGAAAGGCATTGCATGGATGTCGATCGGATTTTGCGAGATTACAAGGAGCTGGAAGCGAAGTTGTACAAGGAAATTGCAGAAGCCAAGGAACTTCAGAAAGTTTTGAAAGAAGATTAAATGCCGCTTTACGATTTTCAATGCCGAGATTGCAAGGCTGTTTTCGAGCGTTTTGCTTCTCAGCAGGAACGTACCTGTACTTGTCCGAAATGCGATAAGGGAGTGGCTCGTCGTATCGTATCCATCGGCAGAAGTGCCTATCGACCCGATGCCACATGGTTGGAAAGTGTCTTGGATGTGGTCGATAAAACCGATAAAGATCCGGCTACGCAAGCCTTTGTTGCGGAACCGAATCGGCACAACTACGAAGCGTGGATGAAAGCAAAGGGCTTGCGGCCCATGTCCGAAAATGAGTTCCGGCATCCATTCCGAGAAAAAGCCGAAGAGGAAATCATGCGACAACGTACACACGTACTGCTCAAGCAAAAACGTACCCGAGAAACCATCAATCTAAGGAGGAAATAGGTGTGGCGAAGGAGCTGGAATTACAAAGACTAGGCACCCAGATTTATGCCGCCATTCTTGGATTCAAAAACGAACGATACACAGGACAGCTACAATTTCACTTAACCTATAATAAGGGAGGTGTCTCCAGAGTAATCATGCTTACATCTACTCCTTTTGATTATGATGAGAACATCCCCATACAAACTCAACTGAATCCACAAATGCAGGGAGCACAACAGGCAGCGGCTCCCGGCGCACCATCACAGGCGAGGAAAGCGCCACCCATAGGCATTATTGCCTCAATGAGTAAAAGGGAGTAAAGCATGCCACCAGAAGAACACCCGACGCTAATCGATGAAATGGGAGGGGCCTCGTCAACCCCTTCTGCGCCAGATCCGGTCGCATCCCACATGGATACCCCGTCAGTCACAGACGATAAACGTGGCGATCCCGACTTGGCGAAAAACGAGCTGGATGCCCCTGCCAAAGTTGCAGAAGCAAAAGCGACTCCAGAGCAGAAGGGCGAGAAACAAGGGCAGGAGCCGCAAGACTCTGATAAAGAGGCAGCAAAACCGGCTCCCTTTCACGAACATCCGGATTGGCAACGCATGGTCAAGGAACGCAATACCGCCATAGAAAAAACAACAGGCCTGGAAAAGCAGATTATCGATTTGCAAAGCAAGCTCGATCATTTGGCTGCAATGCCAAGGCAGTCAATGCAAGAGCAACGCCCAGGTAGAGATTATGACAAGGAATTGGCGGAATTGCACAGGCAACTGAATGAAGGAGATATTTCCCAGACCGAACATGCAACGCAGATGATTAACATTCTACGTGCGCAAAACAACGAGCAGTTGCAGGCCGAGAATACACGCATCATGGAACAGATGCAAAAAGAGGCACGGGCACGGGAAATAGAAAACGCCTTCTACAGAGAAAACCCAGACTTTGATTCCATGATGCTTTCCGGGAAAATTGCCGAGGTCAAGGGAACTTCTCCGATGCACGACGATTTCTCTGCATATTGGGCTGCCAAATACAAGGACATGGAAGCCCAGGTGCAAGAACAAATCGATGCGGCACGCAAGGAAGAACGTGCCAAGACCATCCAAGAGATCAAGGCTGGTCAGCAGGCAGCATCCCTTGATGGGTCCACCGTGACCCGGCCAAAGCCGGCGACAGAGAGCAAGGATGACATTTCCAAAGTCGATGTTAAGAAAGTTGGAGGTGTGAATAAATTCCTTGCCGATCGGCTGGAAGCAGCTCGAGCAAAACGCTACGGAGGATAGAGAACCACAAGCAGAAGCGGGAATACTTTAGGTCCGTCTGTTTCAGACGTTCACCCGGAAGAACCCGGCTTGCTTTACCATGGCAGGACCGGGTTTTTTGCTTTCAAGGAGGAACCAAAACATGATTCTGGAAGAACTTAACGAAATCACCAACGATTACTTTCTCCTGGACGGAGGCAAGGCGACCGACATTTATTTTCAATCGTCTTTCCTCATGCAGCATTACATGCAAAAACAGCGTGGCCTCTGGGAGAGGCCCAGCGGCGGCAAGTACATTCGTGTGCCGCTTGAGTACGATGAAAGCGAAGGCGGGGCGTACACCCGCAATGATCCCCTGTCCACGGACGACAGGGAGATCATCGATGCGGCCTACTTCGAGTGGAAGCATTACTACGGCAACGCCACGGTCTACCGCACGGATGGACTGATGAATGCCGGCGCTTACGCCGAAGTGCAGCTTGTCACCGCAAAGGTCGCAAATGCCCAGAAGACGGCCCGGAACCATCTGGCGAAGAACATCTATGCCAGCGGTGGCGATTCCGACAGGCACTTGACCGGCCTGCTCACCATGACCTCTGAAACTACCACCACGAAGTACGGCACGATCGCAGAGGACGATCTGGTGAGCCGGGACGGTACGAAACCCTGGGAAGGAAAGACGAACACCACAGGCGGAGTCATCTCCCTGGACATCATCCGAACGATTCGCTCGGGAGCAAAGATCCATGACGGCATGGACGGCAAGCCGGATACCATGGTCACAACGGAAACCCTCTGGAACAAGATCGCCAGCATTCTGCAGACCCAGCAGCGGTTTGTGCGGGACGCAGATACCGCAAAAGCGGGCTTTCAGCACTTGGTCTTCGAGGGCATGATTGTGGCCGTGGACGATTTCTGTCCCAGCACCTATGCCTTCCTTTTGAATTCACATCACTTCGGCTGGGCCGTGCATTCCAAAGGCTACTTCGCTCGGACATCCTGGACGGATCTCACAGCAGGCCCAGCAGGGCAGTACATGCGCATTTATTGGGACGGCAACATGATTTGCAACAATCGCAAGGCACATACCGCAGCCAGCGGTCTGACCGCAGCGTAGTGCCGTTCCAGAACGGCAGTAGAAGCAATCAGTCAACGAATTACATTTTAGGAGGAAATGCAAATGAGCAATGAACCGCAAAAAGTGACCTTCTCCCAGGCGATTCACGAGGAGAGCAGCGTCCAGAAGGAGATTTTGGGAACCCTTCGGGTGCTGTCGGACGGAAGGAAGTTCCGGTATTGCCAGAACGGCGGGGTAGCCCTTGTGGCTGGCCAATGCACGCAAGGAGCCGCTGCGGAAGCCAATCATGTGGATTGTACCGTGGCTGCAAATGCAGCAGTCGGTGCGAGGTCGGTGTCCCTCACCTTGGGGGCTACGGCAGCCACCTTGAATCAGTACAAAGACGGCTTGCTGCAGATCAACAGCGGTGCTGGCGCTGGCTTGCAATATCCCATCGACGGCCATCCAGCGATCGGCTCTGCGGGCACCGGGCTGATTCAGATCAAGGATTCCATCCGGGTGGCCCTGACCACGGCGGGCTCCAGCAAAGCCTCTCTGATCTACAACCTGTGGGACGGCGTTGTGCAAAGCACCGGAGAGCCGGTGGCCATTACGGGCATTCCACCCATTGCTGTCACGGCTGCCTACTACTTCTGGATTCAGACAGGAGGCATTGCCTGCGCCCTCGTGACAAACGCCGTAGCTCTGGGGCAGAAGCTCACGGCGGCTGCTAACGGAGTCTTGGCTCTGGCTGCGGCACATGACGACCCCATCGTCGGTTACACCATTGCCACGGCGGGCGTGACAGACGAATTCAAGCCGGTGATGCTCACCATCGATTAACTCTAACCCAGGTTTTGTAGCAAAGGGGATTGGTTATGCGTTTTTCAGATTTGATCGATGAGGTTATCGATATCGTCCATGACCCATTGCTGGGCGAGACACAGATCAAGCATCTGTTGAATGAAGGCTACGAACAAAGCCTTTATAGCACAACCGATCCCCTTCCAGACCTGGAAACGCAAGGAACGGTTATGACCGTTCTTAATGAGGCATTTACGGTACTGCCAGATGATTATCTACGCAACCTGAATTGGGTATATGACATAACCACGGATGCACGGGTAACTCTTCTGGGCAGTCTGCAACTGCTCAAAATCAAGTACCCAGGACTTGCAAAAACCGGAAATATTGAGCATGCGGCTGTGTCATTAAACAAGCTCTACTATCAGGGCATCCCTAGCGTCAAAAGAGAGCTTTCAATCAATTATTTCCGCAAGCCCACACTCATGGCAAATGATAGAGACGAGCCAAATATGCTGCCGGCACATTTGCACAGGCGGCTTCTCGTCAATTATGCCTGCAAGGAGCTGTTCGCAAGGATTGAGGATGGCATGGACGGCAAAAAGGTGAATACGGGATATCATGCGCAGGAATATGATAGGGCCTTTGCCGATCTGACCTTATGGATCATTCCTCGAGCCTCCGAACCTCCCGCAATCAATGACACCGTTACGGATTACTTGGAGTAGGGATCATTGCCAAAAACAGTCTTGTTTCGTGCAACCACGGGCCTGAATACCCGCATAGACCCGGCTCGTTTGCGCTACGATCCTGAAAGCGGCGTACAGGAACTTGCTGTAGCTTACAACATTGATATTGATGATACAGGAAGAATATCCAGGCGTAAGGGATACACGCAGCGTTCCGCTATGGCCGCCCATAGCCTGTTTGCGTATAAAGACCTTTGCTTCTTTGTTTCGGGCTCTGCGCTCTACATGCTGCATTCGGATTACTCCAATACGGCCTTAATGACCGTCACGCCGGATGCCCGCATGTCCTATGCGCCCGTCAATGAACAAGTTTTTTTCGCAAACGGCTTTGAGAAAGGTATATTCGAAGACGGCTCCATTTCTGCCTGGGAACTGCCTTCCACATTCGTTGGTCCAGACACCACCCGCACCTTTGTCGGCCCGCCCACGGGATCGATCATTCAGTATTACCGTGGGCGCATGTATGTCGTGCAAGCGAATTTTGTCTTTTATTCCGAACCGTACGATTTTGCCCGGTTCGATCTGGCAAGAAACTTCTTTGCTGTGGAGCATGACATCATCCTGTTTCGGGCTCTGACTGATGGATTCTGGATAGGTACAAAAACGGGAATGGAATTTGTGGCAGGCGCAGAACCGAAGGAGTTTCAGCGCATCTCCATTAGCAATGTCGTGCCGATTCAATACTCAGATGTGCCCTTTCATGGGCGTTTTACTATCACGCAAGATGGTTTGCCAATGATAGATGTATCTGCAGCCGATCCATCGCTTCTATGGCTATCGACAGAAGGCATTTGCTACGGAGGTTCGACCGGGAACTTCTACAATTTGACAAGAACCAAACTGGCAAAGTTGCCGGCTGGCCGTACGGGAGCCGGTACAGTTGTTGACGGTAGGTACATTGGCTTAATCGATCCATAAAAGGAGGAAATGACATGACTCTGAGACTTTCCACAGGCTTGCGGGACGATCTTCTGAGTGCAAGGGCCGCACCGAAGGGATTTATCTACGAAGCCCGGTACAGTTCCAACCTCGCCTATTCGGATGGCGGTGGAGGTGGTGGCGCAGATGCCATCACCGATGATGGTTCCAACCTGTTGACCGCAGGTTTTGCGGTTAATGATCGGTTGTATACCTATCAGTCCACGACGGGAGCTGGAGTGCCCGATACGGGAAACAATTTCAGCAACGTGGCCTGCACCGTGGCTGTAGCCGGCCAACTCGACTTTGTGGCGGGCACCCTGGCCGGATCCGAGGGGTTTGGTGCAGAAACCATCCTCTTGTCCTTCAAGGGAGGTTCCTTGAAGGAAGTCTTCATGGACGGCGTGATTCGTATCTATAGCGGATCTGCGCCAGCAACGGCAGATGCCGCAGTTAGCGGGACGCTCCTGGTGGAGATCAGCGTATCTTCCGGAACCTTTGTGCATGGCACAGCAGCGAACGGCTTGGAGTTCGGAGACTCTGCTTCCGGCATAATTGCCAAGGCTTCGGCAGAAACATGGTCTGGAGTTGCAAGCGCAACTGGCACAGCGGGCTATTTCCGGCTTCTGGGGAATCCCACGGATAACGGGGCGCTGTCCACCACATTGCCACGTATTCAGGGCTCGATTGGTACTTCCGGGGCAGACCTCAACATGACTTCGACAACGATAACTTCCGGAGCTACTTATACCATCGATACGTTCCAGCTCACGTTGCCGGCGTATTATGGCGCTTAACCCCTAGTCCTGGGAGGGGTGTCTCTTGTCGGAAACCGTACTTAGTACCGCCATAGGTGTTGATACACATACCGATGTCATCAGCACTTCGGAAACGTACCGCTGCACCTTTGATTATCAGGTGCAAAGCGCCAGCAAAACGGCTGCGGAACTTTATCTGCGATTAGGATATGATTCTGGCGGATCAAATCCTATGCGGATCGGAGAAGTGTGGTTTGGCCGGTCTGCCTTGGAAGAAGGCGGAAACAGGTACGATTTTGCAGAGACACCCACCCAGATATATTTTGATGGTTCTGCCAGCGTAGACGTATCGGCAGATACTCTTTCTGATGTATTTACTTATAACTACATTCCAGGCTACACGTATATCATTTCGGTACATATCATCTCCGATGCCTCCAACGAAGTTCATCACAAATCGGCTGATGTTACAGGATATCTGAGTTATAAAAAGGCAGGTAATGTCGCTGCAGATGTTACTTGGTCCGGTGGTCCAGACACTACTTATGACAAAAAGGGATACATTTTTGAAAATGCTTTTGAAAATGATGCGCTCACATTAGAAAAGAACATCTTTAACCTGGAATTAGAAGCTACAACACCGCCTTCCGTAGTAAGTACCCTTCCGGATTTGCAAATCACGGCAAGCATTGCCACCCGCATGTATACCGAAATGCCTCTTTATCTTCCTGTTGTGCAGATAGAGGCAGAATTCTCAGATCGTGCTGAACTCGAGGAATACTTGTCGGCCCTGGAGCTGGAAGCCTCCATGGGTGCTATTACAGAAGTGGATCTTTATCTTCCGGACTTGGGTATATCCGCCACGGGTCTTGCAGGCTCCCTAGCAACCCTGGATGAAGTGCTGGGCTTTCTGCGTCTTGCTGGCAGGTTTGGCTATGCCGTACAAGGCTCTCTGCCCGTAACCACACTCGATATCTCCATGATTGTGCCCATGGACATGGAAGTGGATGCCAAGATTCCAGCGTTCCTCTTTGAAGCAGCAGGCGGCCGGGAACGCTTCCTAAGCCTGGATAGGCACTTGCCGCCAATGGAACTGAGCGCCACGGGTGGAATGGCCAGCAGGCTGGATGCTGATTTCTTTCATCTTGAACTCGTGGCACACATCGGTCGTGCGGGTGTTGTGGATGCAGACCTGTTTATGCTCGAGCTTTTGGCCACAGCCGGGGGGCCAACAGCCCTTATTGAAGATATGCCCGGCTTACACATATGGGCCCTGGCTACGCACAAGCAAAATGAACTTTCCGGCGCATTGCCCGTGTTGCAATTTGAGGCTTCTATCAGTACGGAAGCTATCTTGGATGCAACATTGCCAATCGTGCAAATCCTGGCTTCTGCCACGCACAAGCAGAACAATCTGGACAAGAAACTGCCATGGTTGCAAGTAGAGGCTGCGGCCTCTGCCGCTATAAGCACCGTAGCGGATATCCACCTCTGGACGTTCCGCATAGAAGCCAGCATGTACACAGGGCAGGCCTGGCTAGAGGAATCCCTGTCATGGCTGCGTCTGGATGCCACGGCGATTAGCGGCTTTGGTGCAACCCTGGATCGTATTCTTCCATCCCCGGATCTGGATGCCAGCATGTTACTCACGCCATTTATGGAGCTGGACGCAGAAATCGGACCTCCATACATGGGCGCAGAGCCCAGCGGGTCCGAAGATCCTGTATTGCCGGGTGGAGTCATTGAAGATATAACCCGATGGTCAACTATCGTACTTAGGCATTCGAGGTGGTGACATGGCCGATGATCGCTTGGGCGTATGCCTGAATCTGAAACGCAATGCAATATCGCAATATGCCAATTACGATTTTAATTCCTTTTGCATATTCAATGGAATGCCATTAGCAGCTTCGGAGGATGGCATTTTCGAGTTAGATAGTGCCCAAAAAGATAATACCGCCTTGATCGATGCCTTCGTGGAGCTGGTATCCACCGATTTCGGCCGCACGAATCCAAAGCGCATTCGAAGTGCGCACATAGGCTATGAAACCAGCGGATATTTAATATTCAAGGTAAAAACAGATGACAACAACGAAGTGCAATATGAAATGCAGCCTGACAAGACGGCACAGAAGCAGTACGGGGAAAAGCTGTTCATATCCAGGCAGCAGCGGGGAATTACATGGATGTTTCGTATAGAGAACAGGGATGGTTGCGATTTTAGCATAGATGCCATGGATCTGGTGCTGATACCCTTGCATTCAGGAAGGTAGTCAATGTTTACAGAATCTTATGAGGGCACCCCCATACGGATCTATGGGGATCTCAATGCAGCCAGGCCGCATATAAAAGAGGCTGGCATGTTTTTCAAAAAGATGCAGAGCTTGAACAGCGCATTGCCTGTATGGGTAAAACATACCACAAGAGGGAATGCCGATTATCCGATTTATATACGCGTAGAAAGCATTAATGGGCAGAACTTGATAACGATTTTTGCAGAAGCTCCGGAGGTAGGTGTGGGGCGACAAAAAATGAAATTGCCACAACCTGCCCAGGAGGAACTTCTTTATCGTCCATACATGGTGGCTTTTGGGCCATTAGAAATTTACGACGAATTTGGTGACGAGACGGTTTGCAGGCCCATTGGCATTCTTGTTTCGCAGTCGCATTCGTTTGACGGCCCCTACCGACCTCTCCGGTCGTTTTCCGAACAAGAACATATTTTACAAGTGCAGGGCAAAAAGGGACACAAACCGGAACTTCAGGGCCAGGACGATGCCTATGAGGATATGTTTCAAAATGGCAAGCAGTATTCGTGGCTGAGTTGGAGCCGCTGGGGTGAAGGGCAAGGCTATTTAGACAATCCCATTGATCCAAGCTTAGGATATTCCGAACCCACGAATAATAAGGTGACGACCTGGGTAGTAGACATGGATGGCGATACGATAAGAAGCCCCAGGGTTATAGGTGGAGGCGTAACGTATAGGCATCCCCCACCATCATATTGCCACAACACTTTGCAAGCCACGATGCAGATAAACGGCTCTGCATTTATTGGATCTCAGGATCATGCCACAGCATGTATCATAGAGCCCTGGACGCTCCTGCCAGGGCATTATGCCAATATTTTTACGGTTCACAATGCTAACGAAGCTTTCGATGGACAGCTTGCTTACGGAATAGATTATTGCACGTTGCCTCCGTGGATAGATCCTACTCCTAGAGTCGTGGACTGCAGTAATTGGGTTCCGTATCAATGGCCCGGTGGTCCTAGTTACGGAATAAACAATGTGCATGTTACAGACTGGACCGTGGCTAATTATGGCACCACATACCTGGATATGAACGGCGAGATTTACGAACTGTTTAGCGGGCATCATGGGTACATCGATTATGAAACTACAGGAGATGGTGCGCCTAATCGGCCGCCGTTGGGTTATTGGGATCCCCGCAATATAGGACGCAGCTATGGATGGGAACCTTCAGGGCCCTTTGGAGTGCCTTATACAGAATTTCCGCACTATTATGCCAGAAGCACGGAAGGCACTTGGGCAGACTGGCTAAACCTTAAATATTGGGAAACGCCGTATCCAGGTTACTACGGCTTTCCTGCAAGGTATTACCATTGCAGGGACTATGATGAATTGCCTTATCAATATCCGAACATAGCAAATCATTCTACATCATTGCAGTATTACTACATCAGCGAAAACCAGCAAATTCTTGTGTATGCATTGAATACAAGACCCACAAGTGCCTCTAACCTTATGCGAACCTATCCCTGCGTAAATGATGAAATTCGCGCATATAACGGATTAGTGCCTGGACCACACCAAAGACCCACGGGGTTTGGTGGTGGAGATTCGGATACGGGTCCGTATTCAGCAAATCCGGAAGCTGCCATACACACCGCAGAGTCGCAGCAGATATGGTTGGGGGTATGCTATTCCGGGGATGGATGGCCAGAAAATTGGCGTGGCAATCATTTAACTCGATTCGATGTGCCTGCACGGATGAATCCCCTCTATGCGAGGTACAACACCGAGGTACAGATGCCAAACAATGAAGGGGCTGGATGGATAACTGCCAGAAACATAGGTCTTTGTAAGCAATACAAGGCCCGCATTCTGCCAGAGACACCGACATTTGATTATTAGGCAATACTAAAGAAGGAGTGCCACCATGTCAGTTAGTATAGATATTCCAAACACGCCTGAAAAGGTGGACGTGGTAGAGGTCGATGATTGGGGAAGTGTCGATGCCAATATTGCCGGATTTGTGAGTGCTTTGCAATCGATTTGGACGACTGCCACGACCAGGGAATATGAAATACCGTGGGTTGCGGGATGCATTCGTGAGGATATGTCTGCATATGGCCTGGACGGATTTCCCATGATTGTCCCGACACCTCCAGATCTCGACGATATTGTATATAGCATGCCTACATTTCTGGGTGTGCCCCCAGAGCTGGTGGACGTACTTATTAGCATGGAAGATCCGCCTGCCTTTAATGTGCCCGATCCTGGAGTGACGATTCCAGAGCCTCCCGCCGTAGTATGGCCCATGCTGGATGTGGAAGCGCCAATAGAAACCAGCGTGGATATTCCTCCAGCACCGGAATATACTGTCCCTCCACTCAATCTGGACGCTCCTGTAGAAGGCGCCGTGGATATTCCGGCTGCCCCTGACCATGTTATTCCTCCCATGAACATCGATGACCCTGTAGAAATCAGCGTGGATATTCCGGCTGCTCCGGATGTGTCTGTACCAGCAATGAATATAGAAGATCCTACGGAAATAACGGTAGAGATTCCTCCCAATCCGGACTATACCGTCCCGGCCATGAACATCCCAGAACCAGTAGAGCAGTCCGTAGATATTCCAACTGCGCCGGCCTATTCTGTGTTGCCCATGGATATTGAAGAACCTACGGAAATCGGCCTGGACATTCCTCCCGTGCCTGACTATACGGTGCCGGAAATGGCCATAGCGGAACCCACGGAAGTCAATGTAGAGATTCCAGAAGTGCCCGATTATGTAGTGCCCGCAATGAATGTAGATGAGCCTAGCCTGATTGCCGTAGATATTCCTGCAGCTCCCACGTACACATTGCCGCCTATCCCAACTTTTGCAGATATTAGCATTCCGAGCATTCCCGATTTCAACGAACCGGCCTTTGAAGGTGTACCACCGACGATCGATATTACCCCTCCGGATACGACCTTCTCGTGGGAGGAGCCACTATATAGTTCCGATATGCGTACTCTACTCGATGAACGCATCCGATCGAACATCATCCAGGGCGGTACAGGCTTGGGTCCGGACATCGAACAGGCTATTTATGATCGGGCTATCTCCAGGCAAGAGCAGGAACTCGACCAGCAACTTCTGGAAGCCACTAGCTATTGGGCCTCTCGTGGTTTTGCACTTCCTGCTGGCATTTTGAATGCCACGGTCATGGAGGCCCGTAACAAGATTGCCCAAACCCGAGAAGACCTCAACAACGATATTCTCATCCAGGAAAGCAAGCTGGCACAAACAAATACGCATTTTATGTTTGAGCAGGGATTTAATCTCGAGCAGTTACTTACACAACACGAGAATCAACGCCAAGCCCGTGCTTTGGAAGCGGCCAAGTTCGCCATTGAGGCTGCTGTAATGATTTATCAGGGCAAGGTGGAGTGCTACAAGGCTCAGGCACAGATGTATCAAGTATATGCGCAAGTCTTCGAAGCTCGTGTGCGTGCCGAAATTGCTCGTGCCGAACGATACCGCATTATGATCGAAGGGCTGCGCCTTACTGTCGATGTGCAACTGGCCCTTGTCAAAGTATATGAAGCGCAAGTGCAAGCCACCGCCACCCTTATTGATCTGTACCGTGCCGAAATGGAAGGAGCCAAGCTGCAAAGTAGCATCAATCGGGACCGTATCGAAAGTTACAAGTCCCGTGTAGAAGCATATGCCGTAATGGTGCAGGCACAGGCCACCGAAATTGAGTTCTATAAGGCACAGATGGAGGCGGGCAAAATTCAAAGCGGTATCAATCGGGACCGCATTGAAGGATACAAAGCACGGGTGGATGCTTATGCTACGCAAGTACAGGCAGAGGCTACGGAGCTGGATCTCTATGGCAAGAAAATGGACGCTGCAAAGATTCAAAGTGATATTAACCGCAATCGTACAGACACCTATCGTGCCAAGGTAGATGCCTACGGCACCCAAGTAGAAGCCGAAGCCAAGGAGATCGCCTTTTACTCAGCACGTATGGAAGGAGCGAAGATACAAAGCCAAATCAATCGGGACCGTACGGAAGCATATCGCAGCCGTGTGCAGGCATATGGAGAGCAGGTAAAAGCCGAAAGCACTACGATCGATCTTTACCGAGTGCGCATGGAAGCCGCCCGCATTCAAAGCGAAATTAACCAAAATCGGGTAGAGGCATACCGAGCCAGGGTGGATGCTTTCGCAAAGCAAGTACAGGCCCTTAACATTTCCGTCGATTTGTATCGATCGCAGATGGAAGCTGCAAAGATTCAAAGCGGTATCAACCGGGATCGTACAGAAACATATCGCTCTCGTGTGGAGGCATATGCGGAACAAGTGAAGGCACTTAATCAAGTGCTCGAATTGTATCGAGCACAAATTGAGGGAGCCAAAGTGCAAAGTGCCATTAATCGAGATCGTACAGAAACATATAAGGCCAGGGTGGATGCCTACGGCACCGAAGTGAATGCAAAAGCAACCGAACTCGAACTGTTCAAATCGCAAATGGAGGCTGCAAAGATTCAATCGGCCATCAATCGGGATCGTGTAGAGGCCTACAAAGCCAGAATTCAAGCATATGGAGAAGAGGTGCAAGCAGGTATAGCACGCTTTAGTGGATATGAAACGCAAGTAAAGGGGGAACAGGCCAAGGTAGACCTTTATGCAAGCCGTGTAGGTGCATACGGGGAGGAAGTTCGGGCATATAAGACAAGGGCTGATATCGATATCGCCCGTGTGCAAATGGCTGTAGAACAAAACAAGGCGGAAGTGGATATTTACCGAGCTTTGATTGAGAAATACAAAAGTGAAATTCAAGCAGCCATAGCAGAGGCAGAAATTATCGCCAAAGAACAAGGATACCGTGTGGCACTCTACGATACAGACGTGAAGAGATTCGAGCAAGAAGTTAATGCAGTCACAACAGTCTTTAGGGGCCGTGTGGAAGAACATCGCAACAACATGGAACTTTGTGTCAAGGAAGCTGATAGTGCCATACGGAAAGCCATTGCCGAAATCGATATGCAGGCCCGCATAAGTGCAGCCGAAATTGCTGGCTCTGCGCAAACGCAATCAGCAGCTCTTTCCCAGCTCAGTTATTCCATGCATCAAAGCAAATCGCTATCAAACACCCTGACTGAATCTATCAATCGCACCTGGAATTGGTCGCAAGCAAAAGCTCACAACTGGCAAGAATATCTGGGCGAACTGAGTTATTTCAACTATTACCCAGACCTTGGCTCATAAATAAAGGAGGCTAATCGTGGCTATCGAAGAAGCATATTACCGTGGCAGATTCGCTAGTCAGCATGGTCGGCGGGGCAGGCGACGACCACCGTTGCAGGGACTAACCAGCCAAGCAAATATAGCCCCCACAAGGTTCGCTCCTGATTTGCTCCGGGGATATAGACGCATATTTGATGCAGATGCCGGGCCGGCACGACCACATGGATTCGTGGAACCAGACCTTGCCGTAGCCGAGCCCAGCCTTATGGTCGAGCCTCGTCGTCCTGCTGGAGAGGAAGGCCTGGAGGAATCAAGGGAGATAGAGGAAATGCTTGCCAGAGAATCTTCGGACATAGCCCGGCGTGCCCGTTACTCGGCAGAGGAAGAAGATCAGGAACGGGCTGCACAGATATATGCGAAAGAATACAGAAGGCAAAGAGGCAAACAGAGAAGTTATTCCTACTAAGGGAGATTCCCATGATACGCAAAGTTAAGGGCGGCTGGCAGGTTCTATCGGAGGAGGGAAAGAATCTTGGTGGGCCATACAAGACCGAAGCTGCAGCCAAGAAGCGCCTTGCACAAGTGGAATATTTCAAACACAAAAAGGGGAAATAGCCATGCCTCCTAACGAAGAAGAACGCCGTAAACGGCGTAAGTATGTCACCGAGCAGGGCTTGAATTCTGCTCAGTCCTTGATTCGCACCGTAGGTGACCACAGGCTTGTCAAGACGGAAAATCATCGGCCGCCTGGAGAGTTGGCAGCACCCTATCGGGATCCTTTTCGTAGAACGATGGGTGAAACTTTTGCAGCCACGCATTTTCAGCCCACAGGAGCCTTGAAAACCATTAAGGGAGAAGCCAAAGAATTTGCACAAAGACATTTGCGCCCTTACTGGATGCCAGCGCTTGGGCCTCAAGGTGGAGAGGTATTGCCCAGATATGCCAGAGGACAAGAAGGCGGATATATGCAGCCAGCATATCGTAGGGAAACGCCTGTAAGCCCGACAACGATTTCGGACGAAGAATCTCCAATGACCTACGGCAAGCCGGCAATGACGGATACGGCCAGGAGAGCTGCCGCAGCCGTGGGTGCGCAGCCGGCAAGCGGAAAAACGGCTGGAGCCAAGAGAAGGCAAATGGCTGATTGGAGAAACTTGCCAGAAAACGAAAGACCCATCGAAGTGCTTCGAGGCAACACCATGACCTTCTGGGATCCCAAGACGGGAGATGAATACCTTACAGCTCGAGAGGCAGTCGCCGGGAAGGGCCGCACAGTAAAGGCTGGGCAAATATTCGGAGAAAAGGAAGCAGAGGCAGAAAGAAAAAGGGCACATGCTATTAGACTTCAACAAATGCAAGAAGCTGGTCTATGGAAGCGTGCAGAACGTATGGCACAAGCACAGGAAAAAGTCGGATTGAAGCCTAAAATCTTTCCAAAAGAATTTACCGAAGGCTTTGGTCTTGGAGAAGGAGCCGTAGGGCCAGGTTCCTACGATCCTGCAACTGGTGTTTGGACTCCGATTCGTACGGCCACAACAATGCAAGGAGAGTTGGCTGCAGCAGGCACAGATGCAAGTGCCTTGCTGCGGATTTTGAATTCATATGGGGATAATTGGGAGTCAGCGTACGCCACCTTGAACAAGGATCAAAAAAAGGCCGTAAAGAAAGCTCTTAGCGAATAATGCCAGCGAATAAAGATATACAGCGAAGACTTGGACTCTTGCCGGAAGAACAAAAAGCTTCTCCGGTCACGCTCGAAGCTATTCAACAATTTGAAAGCGCACCTATATCTCCAATTAACGCCAAGAACATGCTTGCACGAATTCAAAAATTTGAAGAAGCAGAAGCACAGCAAGAAGCTGCAGACCGTGGTTTTGTCGGTGAGATCATTGCCGCAGGCAAAAGGGGCGTGGCCCAGACCTGGGGAGATGTGGGCATTCCCGTGGTGAAGACCATCGGGGAGGTACTGCAAAGCCCTGGGGAGGAACTGGGCCCGATCGAACAATGGGCCATGGAGCAGCAAGAAGGCTTCGAGGCATGGGCAAGACGCACCCCCGAGATGATCCTGGGGCCGGAGTACCAGGATCCTCGGAGTCTCAAGGGAGCCGTTGTGCAAGGCGTGGAGCAAGCCATGACCTCCCTCACGGCCAGGGCACCGGCCACGATCGCGGGCGGGCTTCTGGGAGGAGGCATTCCTGGAGCCATCCTGGGATACATTGCCTCTGGTGGCACCCTGTTTGGAGCTGCAGAGTATAGCAGGAGGCTGGATGAGGCCGACGAGGCCGGCATTAGCCGTGAAGAAAGTGCTCCTGTAGCCCTGGAATCAGCCCTGTACGAAGCTGGCGGAGAAGTTCTGAGCGACCTTATATTCGCCGGGGCCATGAAGTTTGCGCCAGGGGCCGGCATAGCCAAGGAAGCCTTGAAGGGAGGCCTGAAAACCGTCTTTGCCACGGGCATGAAGGAAACCCTGGCACGATGGGCAGCCGTCACCACGGGTGAAGTTGCCGGCGAGATGAGCACAGCCGCCATGCAGGCACAGGCAGCACGAAAGATCAACCTTGGCGACCAGGATATGTGGGAGGCAGCCAAGGACGTGATGGGGCCCACGGCAGTCGCCAGCATCCTCTTTTTTGGCCTTGTGGAAGCCGGAGCGAGGCAAATCCGCAGAGATGAGGCCCATACACTTCAGGATCCCGATGCCAGCAAGGCAGACCGCTTGGCCGTTAGCAGAAGGGTGCAGAAGGCCCTGGCAAAGGCAGACCCGGAGATTGCCCAGGTATGGGCCAACAATGCCAATGAGCTGATTAGCAAAGGCTTGCGAATCCAGCTCGATACAGACCTTACCAAACTGCCGGAAGGTCCAAAGGAGGAAGTCAAGGAGCGACCGGCAGGGCCAATCCCCACGGAAGAGAAGGAAGTTACGGAGGAGCTGAAAAGGGCTGAGAAGGAGCTTCAAAAACCAACCCCGGATATCACGCCTGAGAAAGTACCAGAGCCCGAAGTAAGGAGAGCCATTGCGCAAGAAATGGCGGCTGAAGCGGCGGCACCATCCCCTGAAGAACTTGCGGCTGTCGAGGCCGCCGAGGCCGCACGGGCTCCGGTTACGCCGGAGGAGCCGGAAGCGGAGGCATTGCCCGAAGGATGGGGAGAAGCCAAACTTCCACCCGAAGTCCTCGGAGAAGCCCTGACCAAGCTGGGAGAACTCGATGCTCGAATCGAAGAGGGCATCGGCTTGTCCAACGTGGGCAAGTGGGGTGGTAAGCCCATGTTCCTCGAAAACCTTGTAGAGGCCGCTGGTCACATTGAAGGCACCATTGAACGTATCCGGCGACAGACCGTAAAGATCGACAAGGGACACAAGAAGGCTTCCCCGGAAAAACGCGATCAATCCATAGCCGACCTTCAACGATATTTGGCCGAGGATTTAACACAGGATAAGTATCAACCCATCATGGAAGCACCGGCTGGGGAAACCCGCAAGGATCCGGTGCATGGGCGCACGATCACCAACATCCATGAACATGAAGGGGTCGAGGTTGGTCTGGAATGGACCCACCGTGGAGCCCCGAACTTCTGGACTGCATACTCCGATTTCCATGCCAAGGAAGGCCGGGAGGTCGCGGTAGGAAACACGCCGGCCGAGGCCGTTGCCAATCTCCGGGAACAGGAAGCTCGTCAGGAACGTCTGCAGAAGGAACTCGAAGAAAGAGTCTACACCCGCGAAGAATTGATGCAGTTCAAGAAGATGAAGGCCGGCCATCGGATCCGTGCCATCGCCAGGGCCAGGGGTTTGTCCAAGGCAGAGAGTCAACGGCTGGATCCCGTTATCGGCCAGATCCTTGAGGCCCAGGAAGCCAAGCCGACCGAAGAGGCCGTACCAGTAACCCCGGCATTGGAGGTCGGACAGGAAGGACCATTTGAGGGCACCCTGTATCGTGGGGAAACGCCACAAATGAAGAAGGAGGGCTTCCGAACGGATCCCGGTGATTTCGGAAGAGGGCTTTATTGGACAAGCCGGAAGTCCCGAGCCAAGGCGCATGGAGAAGTGAGAGAAGAACGGGTTCGGTTGGAGAATCCTCTTCGCTTGACCGTTGAGGAGGCATACGACCTTCAGGAAGAGTACGGAACTACGGTACGGGGAACCGTCGAAGATCGACTTGCTGCAGCCGAGGCCATGACCAAGGATCTGCTTGAAAGCGGCTATGATGGCCTTGTGGTGGTAAACCCGCGCCAGGGCGATTTCGAGGTTGTCGATTTCCGGCCATACAGGGACTCACTTGCCAAAGAGGCCCCGCCACCACCGTTTGCAACTTTCCCCGAAGAGGCAGAAGAAAAGAAACAACTGGAAGAAATTGCTGATATCTATTTCTCCAAGAAGGCACCAGCCCCGGAAAAGCCGGAGCCCATGACCTTCCGATCCGGGGCGGAGGGCGTAACAGTCTTGGAGGGATACATCGATGAGGGTGTGCCGGTAGGGGTGGAGATCGGAATTACTTCACAGCCCGCGGAGAAGAGGCTTGTCAAGTACGCGAACGAGGGTGGACACATATTTGTAGACTCCGGGGCTTACAAGGCCACCCAGGAAGAACCGACCAATTTTGACAAGGTGCTGAACCGCTATGACAAGCTGGCCAATTCCGTCAAGCGAGAGAACCGGCCCAACCTGCACATGGTCATGCCGGATGTATTGCCCAAGGCTGCCAAGACCGGGGATGGACAGACTGAAACCCTGTTAGTGCAAAAGAAGTACAGCGATAGGATCAAAAACCTGTGGAACAAAGCCGTGGATGTCATTGTGCCGATACAGAAGGGCGGAAGACCTCCACAAGCTGTCTGGAAAGCGGCAATGGAAGCCATTGGCCTGAATGATGTCCGCATTGCCATCCCCATGAACAAGGGCCGATTTACGGAAGAGGATATCCGGGCTTTGTACAAGGATGGGGAGGGCCCCCCCAAGTTACACCTCCTGGGCATCACCTACGCCAGCCCCAGGTTCCAGCCTACAGTCGATCTGGTTCGGGAATTGGCCGCCGGCGATGTGGACATCACCGCCGATGGTGGCCGGCTGCGGGCACAGATCAAAGAGATAAGCCAACTGCGCGGTGAGATCAAGGAAGAACTGATTGAACTCAGGGATCGTGCTGGCCTGGACGATACCGAGATAATGGCTGACGTTGCAGATCGGCTGATGGAAACCAAGGAGTACAAAGAGCTTCCAGACGATGCCAAGGATGACTGGATAGCACAGCAGATGCAATGGCTGGGTATCGAGGAGATGCACAAGCGAGCCGGCCCGATGGCCCGTAAGGCAGCGGTGCGCAGAACCGCCGAGCCGGAACGTGGGCCCGCACCCGCTGCAGAGCGCCCAAGACTTCGCATTACTTTTGGTGGAAGCGGCAAAGCCAATGCCCGTATCCGGGCCGTACTTGAGGAAAGAGAAGGCTTTATCGAAGGCGGAGCAGCTACCCTTGGATCAAAAAGACGGGCTGGTTCGCTTCCAGACACCCCAGAAAACCGTGCCCTTGTGCAGGGCATGAGGGGGATCTCTTACGAGAAAGGCTTCAAGCCCACACCGGAAAAAGCACCCGAGAAGGAGGCATGGGGCACTCCGGGCAGAACCGCATTCCTGGACAAAAACGGCTGGTATATTCATGTGGGCAAAGCGCCACATGGCAACTTCAGTTTCTATCGTACCAAGGATCTCAAAAGGCAGGGCACACGGTTAAAGCTGCGCCATGACCGCCAGCGGTTCTGGGATACCCCGGAAGAGGCCGCAGCCGCATTGCGTGAATATGCAAAAGAAATGGGCTGGAAGTCCCCCGAATTCGGAGAGAAACAAAAACCTGCAGCCCCAGCCCCACCGCCAACTCCCATAGAAAAAGAAGCGGTTCCGGCTCCCGAGGCTCCCGTTGACGAGATGGACAAGTTCCACGATCAACTGGTGGCGAAGGGTGCGGCCAGGGGTCCGGACGGAACCGATTACAAGATTACCACCGATGCCAATGACAACTATGTGGTAGAGATTATTCGTAAGGGCGAGAAAACAACGATTGCAGGAGTCAGGGGTCAGCCGTTCAACAAGGATCTCAAGGCAGCCCAGCTCTTTGCAAAAGATCATGCCATACGGGCCTGGGAAGGGAAGGTGGAGAAAGAGGCCCCACCACCTGCGGAGGCTCCTGCGCCACCCGCCGAGGAAGAAGCGCCAGCAGTACCAGAGGTCGAAGCATTGCCTCCGGATTCAAAGCGGCGAGATACCCACACGTATGGGGGTGTCAAATACGAACTCTATCGCAGAGAAACGGAATCTGGCGTAGAGTACGGATCGATTCGTGTACTGAACGCAGCAGATGTGGAGGTTCACCTTGTAAATTATCCCAGCTTTGAAACAGCCAGCAGAGCGTATGACGATGTTCTGAAGAAGGCAAGACTTCAAAAAGAAGACTTTCCCGTAGCTCCAAGAAAGATAGAAGCGGCTTTTGGACAGGCCCGCGAATTCAAGCCCAAGCCTACAGGGATATCTGCAGGTATCGCTGAAGCCCCAAAACCGGCAGCTACCGATGTTACCGAAAAGCAGGTTGCGGTCGTCATTACAGAAGAGATCACGCAGAAGACACAGAAGAAAGCCCTACACGAATCCATCGAACGGGCAAAGAAGGAAGCCCCGAAACAGACCGACACGGTAGCCGTGGATGTGGCCGAGGACATGGCGGTCTTCGAAGTTCCGGGGGACGGTCGGTTCAGGGTCCGTAACACCAAGGAAGCGCTGACCAAGTTTCAAAGCCGGGTCAAGAGCCATTTCCCTGGCAAGCCCATGGAACGGGATCTCAAGCTCAAGGCCGAGCCGGAAACACCCAGAGAACGGCGGGTGCCTCAAGGTAAGGAGGCATACGAGCATTACGAATATGTGGCCGAGTACAAGCCAGCCAAGATCGTTGAAAGCACCTGGGCCCCTACTGAAAGGGTGACCGACAGAAATAGAGGACTATGGGTAGACAAGAACCGGGAATGGATCACGCAGGGCGGGTATGCACTACGGCGCAACCCTCGTTTGAAGGAGCCCGAGAAGTTCCTTTCGAGCCAAGTAGGCCCGAACGAGGGAGATTTTACGTCCATCTTGATTCCAGAAGGCAGGGAAACCTACAAGGCTGAAATCATTGCAGAGGAAAAAGGATTTTTCGATCAAGTTCACCACGTTGTCATAAGTGACGGCAAGCAGACCATTACCATGAACGCCGATTTCGTGGATATTATCCAAACCGCCTGGCCGGGTGCGGAGCCCTATTTCGTGGAGAACGCCCGGCAGACACTCTGGAGGCAGGACGATAAATGGGTAGGGGTCACCATGCCTCTGCGGATCGGGGACCAAAGGCAGCACTCTGCCCTGATGGAAGATTTCATAGCCGAACGAAAGATCAACGTGCCGCCTCCTTCAGACATACCCGTCAAGGAAACCAAGCCTACCCAGAAGAAGAAGAGAAAGAGCCGCAAGAAGGACGACCAGGAATACATGCGCAGCGGCCTCACCGGCACCTATCCTGGCATGAAGCGGGACGAAGTGCGGGATATCGTGATGGGTATTGTCGGGCCGTTCTATGATTCCCTGGATCTGCACATCAAGTTCCTGGACGATCATACCCAGCTTCGAGGCAACCCCTACCGACCGGAAACAATCAAGGAGGTCTGGGACCGGCCTTCCAACACCATAGCATTCGTGGCCAGCAACATCGAGAACCGGGAGGATGCAGAAAGAACCCTGGCGCATGCCCTCTGGGGGCACGTAGCGCCCGAACGGTGGGGTGGCGAGAAGTTCATGCAGATTTTGCGGGAAGTGGTCGCCATGTACGCCAAGCCGGGCCTGCGGGAGATTGCCGAGGATTACGGCCTGGATCTGGAGGATCCCGGACATCGGTTCCAGGCTGCCAGGGAAATGATAGCCCGGATGGCCGAGCAAGATATCAAGCCCAACTTCATGGCACGGGTCTACTCCAGGATCCGGGACATGATGCGCGACCTGGGCTTTACCGTGAAATGGTCCGACAATGACATCCGGGATCTTCTCATTCGGAGCCGCAAGGCTGCGGAACGTGGGGAGTTGCCGGCCCGATCCCAGACCCCGAACCTGTTTGCAGAGCATCAGGACTATTCAAGGACCGCCAGGGATATCTGGGGCACGGTCGGCAAGATCACGCTGGGATCCAAACGGCGCAAGTTCTTCGGTGGGCCCCTGAAGGATGCCATCCCGGAGCATGTACGAGGTAGTATCACGGGCCGGCACGGTATGCAGATGCCGGATTTGAAGGCTCAGTATGAAGGCATGAAGCAGAGAATTCATGAGAATTTCATGCGGCATTGGGCCACCCTGGATCCCCAACAGTTTCCGCATGCACAGGATCTTCTGAGAACGTACCAGGAGGCTGCACACGCAGCCGTGGAGGAGGTTCTGTACCGGATCAAGACCTGGGTAGGGGATCTCACGCCCGAGCAATACGACCTCTTCTCGTTGCGGATCGTCTTTGGGGATCTTTTGCGGGACATCGAGAGCAAAGTCATCACACCGCCACCGGCTGGCCTGGAAGGCGTGGGCACATGGCTCCCATTCAAATTTCAGAGCCGGGAGGAGGTCGAGGAAACCCTTGCCAACATAAAAGAACTCGTTGAACAGGATCCCCAGGTAGCTGAAGCCCTTCAGAAACGTAACGACTGGATGCGGGACTTCAGGCATCAGCAAGTGGACGCGAAGCTCCTGCCGGAGGAGGTCCGGGACATCGAGGAATATTTCCACCATCAAGTGCTGGAATATATGGAGGAACGGCGCAGCCCAGGAGTCTCCTCCCAGGATGTCCGCACCAAACGGCGGCCATACCAGATAGCCCGTAAGGACCAGATCACGGCCAAGGATTACAATATTGAATATGTGGAAAGCGAATTCGAAGTTCTGATGCAGGGCTTGGTGAATTATGAAACCAAAGAAACCATGGACGAGATCGAAAGGATTTACGACAAGAGCAAGGAGCTGAACAAACAAGCCAAGATTCAGAATAACGTCAGATACCGTCAACGCTGGGAAGGCATGTACAAGAACGAGGAGATCACGCCAAAAGAATATGAGCAAGGGCCGTTCTATGAGGAACGGCGCATGATAGCCGGGGCCATCGAGAAGCTGCACAAGATGGCCTACAAGGGCACCCTGGAAGGCAGGGGAGAGTTTGACGATCTGGTGGAGGATCTGCGCGAGAACTGGGAGGAATATCGGGCACGGCTGGCCGAGGCCGACAAGGAGGAGAAAAAGTACATCCACCTAGCGCCCATAGACGATCCCCGGTTCTTCGAGTTCTACCGCTATCTCATCAAGAATAAGATGGATGGGTCCGGGCCGGCCGCAGCCATCTTCCGGGCCATCAACTCACGGGAAAACAAGAAAAAGGAAGCGCTGGGCAAATACTATACCACCTGGGAGCAGCTTGCCCGAGACAGAGGCCTGGAGGTCTATGTCCCGCAGCCGCACACGGCCTGGCACATCGAGGCCACCTTCCCGGAGAGCTTGCTCACCAAGTATTTCGAGGGGGTGCGGGATCTAACCAAAGAGGACAAGAAGGAAGTCCTGGTCCGCGGGATCGACAAGAAGTGGGCCATCCCACCGGAAGTAGCTGCTACCATGGAATCCTTCCGCAGGGTGGAACCAGGCTCCTGGGTAGGAGAGAGAGCCGAACGGCTGCAAAGTCTGTGGAAGCAGTACATTCTTATCATGCCCTTGCGGGTCTTGAAGTACAATTTGAACAACTTGTCCGGTGACCTGGATATCGTCATTGCCGCAGCACCGGGCATATTGAAGTACGGATACGGGGCGGCCAAGGATCTGGCCAGGTGGAGCCGTCAGAAGGGAGATGTGTCCGATATCGAAGAGGAGATGCTTCATGCCAGTAAGATGGCGGTTACCAGTAGTGGCTGGGCCAGGGTAGAAACCCCGGATGTTCTGAGAAGAATGAACGAACGGGATTTTATGAAACACATATCCGGAGAACATCCAGGCTTTCCTGCTCAAGTCGAAAAATGGTACGGCAAAGCCCGCACATTTACTATATGGCGCGAGAACATCCTCCGGCTGGCCGCGTACAGGTATTACAAGGATAAGCTCAAGGAAGTCGCCAAAAACGAAGTCGAGCTAAACGAGTTCGGAGTCTCCAATCCAGACGAGATCCGGGCCTTACTGCAAGATGGACAATACGACAGGGTAGCCGCGAAGCTGGCAAGGGAACTGGTCGGTGATTATGGGAACATCTCGCCGGCCGGTCAATGGCTCCGGGCCAAAGTCATGCCGTTCTATGCGTGGAAAGAGATCAACATCCCCAGGTACTATCGGCTGTTCCGCAACATACCGCATGAAGGCCGAAGCATGGGTGAAATGATGCCTCGCATGAGCGCAGCCTTTGCCAAGAAAGGAGTCGGCGTTGCATTCAAGGCTACCCTGCTGTACAGCGCCGTCAGTCTATACAATTCCGTGGTGTGGCCAGAGGAAGAGGAAGAACTGGGCATGACCGGCCGTAGGCAGCTACACCTGATCCTGGGCCGCCGACCGGACGGCAGCATTATGACCTTGCGATTCCAAGGAGCCCTGTCCGATGCCATGAACTGGTTCGGCCTGGAGGACTTCCCGGACGATGTGAAAGACCTGGCCTCTGGCAAGAAGAACTTTTACGAATGGATGAAAGAAGGCGGTAAAGCCTTTACCAATGTCTGGGCGCAGGGCATCGGGCCTCAGTACAAGACTCCGGCAGAGATTGCCACCGGCAGGGCTCTCTGGCCGGATGTGTTCAAGCCGAAGCCGATCCGGGACCGTGTGGAGCATGTCTTCCGTGTGCTGGCGGTGGAAAAGCTCTACAACGAGTTCGCAGGAAAGCCCACCCGAGGTGAAAGCGTTCCTGGCAAACTCTTTCAGCACATCAGCCAGTTGCTTGTCTACACCGCTGACCCACAGGAAATCGCGTACCATGAGATCCGGCAAGAAGCCAACAAGTTCCTGGAACGGCACCAGTTAGTCAAGCCATCCGTGGAACCAACCAAACGAAGTAATGCGCTGTATTATTATAAGCAGGCCCTAAAGTACGGAGATGTAAAAGCTGCGGAGAAATATTTGCAAAAGTATGTGGATTTGAAAGGCACGACAAGGGGCCTGAAGATTTCGATCCGTTTGGCGCACCCGCTTGCCGGCATCCCCGTGAAGTATCGTCAGGCATTTGTGCATACACTTGATCCAGAAGATCGTAGACGATTGCGGCAAGCACTCGGGTGGTACGAGAATACCTACCTCAAGGTGTATAGAGGAGGTGCCAAGGGATCTAGCAAATGACTAACGGGCCAGTATGTGAGTTATGCAGAGAACATTCCGGATTGATAGAGCAATGCAGACACCTTTCGGCACGATGTCTTTATCTAGAAACAACACTTCAGCCTGATGGCATTGTCTTCAAGGAGATTTACAAAGTGAGAAAGTGGATGCTCTGGTTCATGGCCGGGCTTGTTACTTTATGGTTAGCCAATACCGGGCTGACTTATAAGGCTGCCAACAATACGCAAGAGATTGCTTATGATGCTGCGCTCAAAGCTCTGAAGACTTTCAAGGCTTCTCAGCCATAAGGGAGAATAGCTATGCCGTTCATTTCGCAAGAACTATCCGCTATCTGGGGAGAGATTAAACGAGTGCGGTACGTGTTCACGGATGAGAACGGAGATCCGATCGATTTGTCTTCGGGCGTGACTTTCTCAGGCATGCTCTATGACGAGGAACAAACCATTGCATCCTATGTAAACGGCGATTATATCACCACCTTGGCGGCTGACGGCTATTTGGACCTTCTAGTAGATTGCTTGGCTCCTGGGAAATGGAAATTGCTTTTGCAGTCCGATTTTTCCGCAGGGCCAACAATAGACATACACATTCTGTATTTGAAGATTGATTTTGAGGCGGCTCCGATCGTCATCAGGGAGCTGGATGCCATGTTACCAGACCTACAGATAAGTGCCACAGGAAATGGATAATGCAACCGTTCAACCTGCCATGGAAACAGTACGAGGCTTCCGGGCCGATGATTGATAAGGTCGATGTGCGCCTCATTGTACTATTGCGAGACTTGAATGACTTTGTGCATAACAAGCTCTATGTGCATTGCCTCTATGACGAGGCCCGGAACGCAGCCAATGTGCATCGTCTGGGATTGGCCTGTGACGGCCGCATCGAGGATATGCCTCTTATTGAGCAGTTTGTATGTATCAGCCGATTCCCTTTCAAGGGCATTGGCATTTATCCGGCCTGGAACAATCCAGGCTTTCATGTGGACCTTCGTAACAGCCGCATAGGTGCTAGGTGGGGCTGCAAGAAAAAGGGAGAATACGTGGCCCTGAACTCGCAGTTTTTTCATCATGTTCTGACGAAAGGGGGGATGCAAATGTAGAGTCGGACATTCGAAAGTATGAAGCGATAAACAACTAAACATTAAAGGAGGATTTTATTATGGCAAGTGATATGTATCCGAAAGGACTGCAAGCCTTTCTTGCAGGAGACATTGCCTGGAAGGCCAGCTCTGCAGATACGTTCAAGGTACTCTTCATCGATGCGAGTTACACGTACTCTGCAGCCCATGATTATCGCAGCGATATTGTGTCTTCACGGGTAGAGGCCACCAGCCCTGCCCTCACAGCCCTTACGAACACCAGCGGCGTGGCCGATGCCTCGAGCGTTACAACGACAAGCGTTGGCAGCGCACAGGTCAGCCACCTGATTCTGTTCAAGGATACCAGCGTGGCATCGACCAGCCCGCTGATTGCGTTCTACGATACCGCTAGTGTCACGGGCCTGCCGCTGACTCCGAATTCCGGGGATGTCACCATTCAATGGCATGCAAGCGGGGCTTTCAAGTTCACATAAATTGCGTACAGGAGCATGGCCAGCAGGATAATAGAATATGCCTCCAGGAGTCTTGCAAACTCCTGGAGGCCACCTTCATCAGTTTGGGTGTATCTACAAGGTGGTCTTGAGTCCACCTGTGCAGATCCCCATGAGTATAAGGAGAACGTAAATGGTTGATTTTACAAAATTGTCTAATACCCCGGATTTATATCGACAGGTCTATGAGTATGATTTAGTTGAAAAACTCGAGCCTCTACTCAAGGCCGGATTTCGATTTCGTAGGGAAGATGGCAAGCTCACCACAACTTTTAGCTACGTCTGGGATACACCCTGGCTTACGATCAATCGAGATCCCCTCCGGGATTGCTTACTGTGGCATCAGATTCTTTTCAGGTTCATGGATGTGGTCCCGAGCTTTTGCCTGAATTGCTGGAAGGTAGTAGCCCGGCCCAATACCTTCCATGAGCTGTGTTTGCTACACGATCAGATGGTTAAATGGAACAGATCGAGCAAGATTGGTATCGAGGTGCGGGCGTATGTGCAAAGCCTCTATGGGGCCTATTGGTATAACAACAACATCGAGGCCGGCAAGGAATGCCTGGAATTTGTAAAGGCCGAAACAGCGAAATACGTCAGCCAAGAATGTTCCGATTCTGTCCATCTGAAGAGATACTGTACGGAATTCGAATTGAAGTACGGCGATTCAGACAAGTATAAGCAGACAGAGAAGGATAAGAGGTGGGAAAAGCTGGTGAACGATAATTTCTACTTTGAAGATTTCCCAAACTTGGCCAAAAGCCCGGAGGTCATCAAGCAGCATATTTTGAGAAATATCATCGAGTATGCAGCTAAGATGAAGGATCCCACGGTAAAAGACTATAACGAGGGCAATGTTCCCATGCCACATATCGTTAAGTATGGCCGTAGCTCCAGAGATCCAAACTTGGAGCCAGAGGATGTAGATTAGCATCCTGGAGACAATACACATCCGGGGGGAAGGGCAGCTCCCTTGCCCTTCCCCCTTTTTATGAGCAAGCAGGAGTTCTACCATGACTGATGTAAACCTTAATGGTCAGGCAATAGAGCGTGATGACGTTCAGCCAAAGCTCATAAAGCTCAAAAACCTGATGGAGCAGAGAAAGGTGGTTTGGCAAAAGATCAAGCCAGCCAAGCGCAAAGCCTGGGTGTTAAGTGGAGACGATCCCATCATGGACATAGCCTGGGACGTTTACAACTACCTGGACAATAATTTCTTCGGGAGTCAATTCTATGATTCATCGGAACCGTAACCTGTCTAACACAGCCCTGGCCCGTTATCTGACGGAGGTGACGGTCAGCAACGGCGACACTTTTGAACGCTGCAACCTTAGCAGATGGGGGCAGGAAAGCCTGTTTGCCGGCCTTACTGGGCTGACCTTCCGCAACTGCAATCTTACGAACTGCCTTCTGCCTGGGGATGCCGTTGTCGAGGATTGCTTACACATTCAGAAATCCATGTGTACGCACATCCTGGATGAAAAGGGCGTGGTACACGGCCTGACTCCCTGCGTGGAGAACTGCGCCCATGTGGTGGATACGGACACGGTGACCATTGACACCGTTCCGATTCTTACGATGTATCACTACGAGCACACGCTGTTATAGGGGGTTCGTATGACTACCTATTACGTGGACACGACGGTCAGCGGCGGCTCTGATGACGGTTCCTCCTGGGCCAATGCCTGGAACGATCTACAAGCAGCCATAGACAAGCCCTTGGCGGCAGGTGATGTCGTGCTATGCTATTCTAACGGCGTAACGAATAAAGAGTCTCCCGCAGCAACCATAGACTTCGACGGCACCAGCGGAGACACGACCAGCGGTTATATCAAGTTCATAGGATGCTCTACGAATACCGGAGATGGTTCGCCGGATGGTACGAAGTATGTGCTCGATGGTGGTGGAGCACGTAGCCCCTTGGCAAAGATATATTCGGATTATATTTGGATAGAGAATTTCCGGTTTACCAACGCCAGCGGGGATGGTGTAGCAGCCGCATCTGCATCGGATGCCGATTATTGGGTGTGGATCAATTGCGATTTTGACAATAATGGGGATGATGGCTTTTCTGGGGAGTTATCTGTGCCAGATTATCATTATTTCATAGGTTGTAAATTTTTTGGCAATAGTTATAGCGGGTGTGAATGGGGAGGAAATTATTTT
>Ga0209536_100001597_pt1 | contig 37215 bp, 29 predicted proteins | sample DeeMarSeWOR28_12_FD_187461 | JGI IMG/M metagenome (GOLD analysis project Ga0209536, IMG submission 187461) | Marine sediment microbial communities from White Oak River estuary, North Carolina - WOR-2-8_12 (SPAdes) (version 2) | ecosystem: Environmental > Aquatic > Marine > Intertidal zone >... | reverse complement strand
GCTACAGCGCCACCGGCCTGGCGAGCGCCTGCGCCTGCACGCATTCCGCCGCGACGAGTTGCTGGCGTTCTCGGTTATCCTCAAGGCACCACCCCGTGACACCGCCGAGCTTAGCGTGATGGACGAGCAAACGATGACGGTACAACGCGCCCGTGCGTCATGGCTGCACAACACGCGCAAGGAGATCGAACTGTGAACGATGTACCACCCGAGGATGATGTAGGGCAAACCAGCGTGCGGCAAGACCTAACGGTGGACACCAGTCACCTACCGCTGACGCGAATCGTCTACATTCTCTTTGCGGTGGGACTGTTTCTGCCGCTGACGTTTATCGCCGGCGTCATCGTCAACTACATCAAGATAGATGATGTCCGCGGCACGTGGCTGGAGTCGCACTTTCGCTGGCAAATACGCACCTTCTGGTGGGGGCTGCTGTGGATGGTTCTCGGCGTCGTGCTGTCGCTAGTCGTCGTCGGCTATTTCATCCTGCTTGCCGCCGCCATCTGGGTGCTCTATCGCATTATCAAAGGTTGGCTGCGCCTCGAGGAAGGTAAAGAGATGATGTTTGCGCGCCCCTGACACCGAGCCGCGTCTCAAAGCCGCTCTTCAACGATCCGGGCGATCTCTTCGTCCTCCAAGACAATCGGATTGGTCTTCATACTGCTGCCGCGACTGTCGGCGACGATTCGACCAATGTCTTCACTTCGCACACCGTAGCGCCCCAGACGTGCCAGCCCCATGGTGATTGTCCAACTCTGCAGCTGTTCGACCAGTGCCTGCAACGCTTCATCCTCGCTGAACTCCTGATGGTCGCTCATCAGTCGCCCCACGGCAGCGTACTTACCCAGCGCCGGATGTTGCGGCTCGCGCGCCCGCATCGCACCGATGTTCGTTTCAGTCGCTGCCGCGACCAGGGTCCCGCACACCACACCGTGCGGAATGGGAAAAAGCGCTCCCAGGGGCGATGCCAGGCCGTGCACGGATCCCAACCCCACCTGGGCGAGCGTGATACCCGACAACAACGAACCATACGCCATGGCAGCACGTGCCTCGTGCACCTCGCGCTCGTTGCCGCCGCGCCAGGCGATGAGAAAATGCTCGCGGACGGCTTTCAACCCGCTCCACGCCAGCGCATCAGTGAGCGGATTCGCGTTGAGCGAGACGTATGACTCCAACAACTGTGTAAATGCATCCATGCCGTTGGCGGCAATTTGCTCAGCCGAACAGGACGCCAACAATTCCGGATCGACCAAGGCGAGCCGCGGCACGAGAGTGTCGTGGCGAAACGATTTCTTGTAGCCGCCTTCACCGCGCACGCTCAACACCGCGTTCTTAGTCGCTTCACTGCCGGTGCCCGCAGTCGTCGGTACCGCGATGAAAGGTAAAGCCGGGCCCCTGTAGGGCACTCCCCGTCCCACCCCTTCGAGATGATCCAAGACGGAGTTTCCGAAAGGCAGCAGGCCGGCGATGGCCTTGGCGGCATCGAGCACGCTGCCGCCACCCACGCCGACGACCACCTCGATACCGTGGGGCCGAAAGCGCGTTACCGCTGCATCAACCAGCTGTGGCGAGGGCTCGTCCTCGACACTCATGTCCCAGACTTCGCACTCGGCCCTCGTTAGCCCCGCCAGCAGTGAGGACCAGTGTGAGGTGGCGCGGAATGCCTGACGACCGGTGATCACCAACACCCGGCGGCCGAATTCGGGAACCAGGCCCGGTAGCTCCTGAATACGGCCGCTGCCAAACGCAATCCTAGGCAGCGCAGCCACGTCAAAGGATGAGATCTTCATAGCTATCACGGCGACGGGCGCCGTACTCAATCGCGCACCTCGAGATAGTGAATGCTAAAGAGCTCTTCGTCGTCGCTCCACACACCGCGAGCCACCAGACCGGCCTTCGCGGCGAGCTGATGGAACTCGTCCACCGAATACTTATAGCTGTTTTCTGTGTGGATGCCTTCCCCGATCTCGAATGTGAAATGTTCTGCGCCGATTGACACGACTTGAGCAGCTTTGCTGTCCAAATGCATTTCGATACGGCCTTTGTCCTCATTGTAGAAAGCCCGATGCTCGAAACCCTCCAGCACGAAGTCTGCCCCCAACTCACGGTTAATGCGCTTGAGGAGATTCAGGTTGAACGCTGCCGTCACGCCCTGGTCATCGTTGTAGGCAGCATTGAGAATGGCCGCCGATTTCTTGAGATCAACGCCAATTAGTAGGCCGCCTCGCTTGCCCACGAGTTGTGCAATATTGCTCAAAAAGGCGACCGCATCGGCCGGATCGAAGTTGCCGATACTCGAACCCGGGAAGAAAGCGACGCGATGAACACCCTTGGGGACATAAGGCAATTGGACCGACGAGGTAAAATCGGCGCAGGCCGCATGTACGTCCAGCCAGGGATATTCGGCTGAGAGCGTGCGCGCCGAACGGATCAAATAGTCTTTTGAGATGTCCATCGGCATATACACGCAAGGCCTGACGTCCTCCAGCAGGAAACGCACCTTTGCGCTGCTGCCACTGCCCGGTTCGACCAGCAGGCAACCCCGCCCCATCAGCTGCGCCATCTCAGTGGCGTTTTCGCGCAACAGCGCAATCTCGGTGCGCGTCGGGTAGTACTCGGGCAGCTCGCAAATCGCGTCGAACAAGCGCGAGCCCTCTTCATCGTAAAAGAACTTTGGCGGGATCTGCCGTGGCCGGCGCCGCAGCCCTTCTATCACCTCATGGTAGAAATCCGCTGGCCGGGGATGGTGATCGTAGAACGCAATCTCGCTACTGCTACGGTTCATAGGCCGTCCTCCGCCAGTCGAATACCGCTGAACTGCCAACGGTCTCCCGGATAAAAGAAGTTGCGGTAGGTCGCTCGGATATGGTCCGGTGGTGTCACACACGATCCACCGCGCAACACCATTTGGCTGCTCATGAACTTGCCGTTATATTCGCCCAGCGTACCCTCCAGGGGGCGATAACCTGGGTAAGCGGCATACGGACTTTGGGTCCACTCCCAAACGTCGCCGTAGATCTGCTGCCAGCGCTGCTCGTTTTGCGCACGTTGTGGTGCGAGGGCGCCGCGCTCGCGCAAATTACCCGTCACAGGCAACTGCGCTGCGACGATCTCCCACTCCGCCTCAGTCGGCAATCGTTTACCTGCCCAACGCGCGAACGCATCCGCTTCGTAGTAGCTCACGTGACAAACCGGCGCGTCGTCGTCGACACGAGACATACCGCGCAGCGTCATCTGCCACCATTCGCCATCGCGCGGCTCCCAGTACAACGGCGCCTGCCACTGCTGGACCTGAACCGTTTTCCAGGCATCGGACAACCACCACTGTGGCTGCGAATAGCCGCCATCCTCGATGAAGGCGCGGTACTCACCATTGGTAATCAGGCGCGAACCGAGACGAAAATCGTCGACATAAACACGGTGGCAAGGCGTTTCATTGTCATAGGCGAAACCCGCACCCTCGGAGCCGATCTGCTTGACGCCGCCCTCTACGCCGATGAAATGCAGCGGGGGGTCTGATGCGTCGACGCTGACGGGCAACGCCTCAGGCATATACGCGGGGCGCAGCGGGTTGTAAGCGAAGATATGCTTGATGTCGGTGAGCAGCAGCTCCTGGTGCTGCTGTTCGTGATGCATCCCTAGTGTCGCGCGGTACGCAACAGCTTGCGCATCACCCGCCTCGCTCTGGGTCAACAACCTCAGCATGTGTTCATCTATGTGGGCGCGATAGGCATAAACTTGCTCAACCGTTGGTCGGGCCAGCAACCCGCGCTCAGGCCGCGGGTGATACGTGCCGGCCGTCTCGTAATAGGAATTGAACAGGTGTGCGTAAAGTGGATGAAACTCGCGGTAGCCACCCAGATAAGGTTTGAGAAGGAACGTCTCGAAGAACCAACTCGTGTGAGCCAAATGCCACTTGGGCGGGCTGACATCCGCCATGGTCTGGATGCCGTAGTCCTCGATCTCAAGCGGCGCGCAAATGCGTTCCGAATCCGCACGCACCCGCTCGAATGCAGCGGCCAGGGTCCGGGAATCACTCGGTGTGGCGTTCGCCCGCGGTAAAGATCCATTTGTCATGAGCATGCCCACTGCCTGCAGCGAGGAGCGTCTCATTCTAGCCAACTAGCAGAAACAAACACAAACTCACGTGGCCACCCGAGTTGCGCACGAGTGCTACGAGGCGAAATCACTCACAATAACAGGGCGATTTGCCGTAATAGCGTACCAGCCGAAAGTGACAACCGCGTGATGGAGAAGGCAACCTATGACTGGGCTCGCGCGAGTGTGCGCCGACCATATCTGCGCGCCAATACCCTGTAACGCGAAGGGCACGGCTCACTACCACCACATGTGGGTCGACGCCAAACGTGATCCAAATGCGGCCGGGTACTATCGTGACCTGACATCGCCCCGTTCACGAGCCAGTGATCGCCTTGCCGATGTTCAACGTCGGTATGCCCAACTTCGCCAACCACCCAGCAAAGGAAAATACAGCCCCAGCTGGATGGGACGGTCATCGAGCTCGGCCATCATTCGGCCGTAGCGTTCAAGCTGGCCGCGGTAGCGCTCCCGTTCTCGGTCCAAGAACCTCTCCAGACCTCCACCTTCGTGGCTACCGGTCTTGTAGTCAATGATCCAACGCACACCCTGTTCGTCGACAAACGTCCGATCGAGCACGACGCTCACGACTCGACCATCCAACGCGCCACTGAGCGCAAGCTCGGTTGTGGCATCGCTATGGCCCGCACTGAAGAGCCAGCGACCCCGCTCGTCCTGCAGCGTCAATTGCACGGCTTGCTCCACCTTGCTGACCGCGTCGCCCTGTCTGTCCTCTGGCACGCCGAGCTCTGCCAGCTCACGGGCAAAGCTTGTCCGCAACGCGGCGACGCGCGCTGCCGTCCAGCTCTGGAGTGGTTCCCGGGCCAAGCGATACAGGGCCCGATGAACCACCGTGCCGGTATGGCGGGCCACCTCGGTGGCCCAGTCGAACTCAATCATGCCGCCCAACTCGGTGTCCGCGGAGGGCAAGGCAAGCGCGTCGACTGGCACGACCGGCGCCGGCAGCTCGGACCCGACCCACGGCAGTGTGCGGCGATACAAATAGGTTCGCGGTGGTGCATCGATCTGCTCATTGTCGGCGTCTTCGTTGGTGCGGCACGTCCGGGCCGCGGCGCTAAACTGCGCAGCCAGTCCCGGCCACAACCTGCTCAGCAACGCACCGCGCACCGGGGCCTTGAGCTGTTGTTGTTCCGCGCCGTCCCAACTCACACGTGCGACCAAGTGCAGTCGCGCTCGGGCGCGTGTTGCCGCAACGTAGAGCAGACGACATTCTTCATGCTCCGCCTTGCGCCGCTCCAGCTGAGCCAGGTAGCGATAGATAGCATCGGTGTCGTCGCCCGTGGCCTTGATTGGCGCCAATAGCAGGTCGCTGTCACCAGTTGGGCGTGGACGTTCCATCCAGACCAGCAGCTGGGCTTTGTCTGAGCCTGCCGTGCGGTCGAGTCCCGGCAAGATTACCGTGTCGAACTCCAGCCCCTTGGCCTTGTGTACCGTCATCACTTGGACTTGCTCGCCAGCGCCCACATCCGGCATCGCAAACATGGTTTCGAGCTGCGCTTGCAGCATCGCCAAATCAACGAGATCCCCACCTACGTCAAGGCGCTCGAGTAGCGCCAGAAACGCTTGCGCATCATCCAACTCGCGCAGCGCACCCACGCAGGCAGGGCCGCCCAGAGCAAACCAGGTATTCTCAACCCATTGGCGCAGCGGCTGGCGGCAGCGCGCACTCAGCGCCTGGCTCATCACTGCGCTGAATTCGGGCACCCGTTTCCGAGCATCCTCCGATAGGAGTGCAATCCTGCTCGGTGTCTGCAACAGCTCCCAGATCGCACTGTGTTGATCGCCGCTCGTGAGCGCATGCAGGTCACTCAGAGTGAGACCACACCAGGGTGAGCGCAACACAGCAAGCCAGGCAATTCGATCCCCCAGGTGCACCAACGCGCGGCACAGTGCGGCCAGGTCGCGCACGATCTGCCTCTCGCCCAGGTGTTCGATGTCCGTGGCTCGGACCCGCAGACCGGCGGCCTTCATGGCAGCAAAGATGTCTACCAGATGCGTTCGACTGCGCACCAGAATAGCGATATTGTCCTGCGGATACTGGTGCAGCGAGTCGCGGACCAAATTCACCACCACCTCCGCCTCTTGGCGCGAGCTTGGACTCAGCAACGGATGCATGACAACCTCGCTGGCGACATCAGCGGGGTTGAACGCGACCGACTCAGCGTAGGGCACCGCACCCAGTCCGACGTCTTCGTGGCGCGGGAGTGTTTGCGCGAACACTCGATTGACCCAGTCGACAATGGTCGCCGAGGAGCGAAAGTTGACCCGTAGACGGATGGGTTCGAGCTCGACCGTGCCCAAGCCGTGGCGCCAGGCGCGCAGATACAACCCGACCTGCGCGTCGCGAAATCGATAGATCGACTGCATGGGATCACCGACCAGGAACAAGGTCCGACCATCATTGGGCGCCCAGCCCGCGGTCAGGCGCTCGAGCAGGGAGAATTGATTTAGTGATGTGTCCTGGAATTCGTCGACGAGTAAATGCTGAATACGATAGTCGAGACTCAATGCTAGATCGGTCGGCTCCTCGGGCAACCCCAGCGCGAGCAGCGCCGCCTGCGATACTGCCGCGAAGTCCGTCTCACCGCGCTCGGCGAACACCACCTCGAGCTGCGCACTGGCAACTCTGAGTAGTTCAAACAGTGCCACCAGGGTCTGCCATTGGCCATCATGGTAGCTGAGCTCTGGCAGCTCGCGCACTTGTGCCAGTCGTTCCCGCAGTGACTCCGCCGCATCAAGTTGCTCAACCAAGGCAGCGAATCGGTCCTTCATCGCTTTGCGTTGAGCCTTTAGCGTCTTATCAGTCGTGCTGCTCGGTGGCGCAAAGCCCGTGTTAGCACTGACGCGCTGGCGCCAGGCCTGGCCGGAGGTCAGCAGCAAGTGGGCCAGGCCGCGCCAAGCGGCAATGTCGTCAGGCTCCGTACCGGGCAAGCCCGTCAGCGCCATACACGCTTCGATTGGCGAGTCCGCGCCGCTGCGGGTCAGCTCCTGCGCGGCACGGCGCGCCAGCTCAATGAGTTCCTCGATGAGCGCCAGCGGCACGAGCTCGACCACCTCGGCGAGTAGACTGGCTACGCTGCGACGTAGTGCCACCTCAAGGCTCGCGCGCTCGATGCGTGGGTCGTGCGGATCGGCGACGTGGCGCAACCATTGATCACGACGTCCGAGCATGATCATGATCAGGTTCTCGAGATGAGCGAGATTGTTGTCCAGATGCAGGACCAAATGTGCAACAGCATCTGACCAGCGTTCACCCGACTCCAACTCGGCGATCGTGCGACGCGCCGCCTCACGATAGAGTTCGGTGGCATCATCAACGATTCTCGGCATGGCACCGTAGCAAGAGAGCAAAGGCATCTGCCGAATCAGGCCCGCGCACAGCGAGTCAATGGTCACAACACGCAGGCGATTGGGGTTGCGTAGCAGATCCCAGCCGCAGGCCTGGTCACGCTCGAGCGCCGCTCGTGCCAGCGTCCAGGTCAAGCGTTCATGAGGCGGGTGCGGTGAGCTCGCATCTTGACCCCGGCGCAGACCCTTGAGGATGCGCTGGCGCATTTCACCGGCCGCTTTGCGCGTGAAGGTCAAGGCAACAATCTCCTCGGGGGCCTCGACCCGCGCTAGCAAGGTCAGGTAACGCTGAGTCAGTAGTTCTGTCTTGCCCGACCCCGCCGGCGCCTGCACGATGAACGAACCCAACGGCTCCAGCGCACGGCGACGCGCCGGTGCGTCTACTACCGGGTCTTGACCCAAGGGCTCAGCCATTGTCTGCCTCACGGCTCCCGGCTAGTCGTTCACTGATGCGACACAAAGCGCCTAGCGAACAATGCGTACACGTGCGTGGATAGTGCTTGGGATTGACTGCGGCCTCGCCCCGGGCGAAGTCGCGCGCCAGGGCTGCCAGGGTATCGCGCCACTCGCTTTGCAGCTGAGTCCAGCTCGTGCCTTCCGGGATCCCCCGAGTTTTCTCCGGCGTGGAAACACGGGGCAACACCCCCTCACGTTGCGCCAGTCCGGCGAAACCAAGCTCGCCAGGACGCAATTGCGCAAAAGCAATCCCTGCTACCTGGCCGACATCAGCCTGGGCGTAGAGTGGAAGTTGCGGCTCCTCGGGCCGTTCGCCGAGCCACTGGGCCGGGCTGGGGCTGCGTGATTTGTAGTCCAACAACACGCGCGACCCATCGTCGAGTTCGTCGACGCGATCGATTTGTACGCTCACATCCAAGCCGCCGAGACGCAGCGTGGTCCGGTACTCGCACTCGATGACGTGGAACGGTGATTCGCGTGTACGCTCCAGCTCGAGCCACGCCATGACCAGGCTGATCAGCCGCTCGCGCTCGAGATCGGTGAAGCGCTCGGTGAGCGTGTCGGTGTGCTCGGGGCGCAATGTTTCCAGCGACTCATTCACCGCAGCACGAGCAATGTCGCGCAGTTGCGTTTCGTCGGTCCGTTGCAGCGCATCCGAGTCGCCCAGCGCTCGCCATACCTTCTCGAGAACGCGATGCATGAGACTGCCACGCACCAACGCATCGAGACCCGGTACGGGCGCCGCCAGAGGCCGCGCGCCCAAACGCAGCTCAGCGAAAGCGCGGAAAGGACATGCCGCCTGATGCTTGAACAGTGCGCTGCCACCACGGGCCTCATTGCTATCCAGCGCGGGGCCAGCATCATCCGCCCAGACCTCGAGCTCGATGCCGGCAAATAGCCGCTGCGCCAGAGACTGGGCCGCCTCAATCAGCTCGAGCTCGACGTCCATGATGAGCGCGCTCGGCGTCAGGGGTTCATCGTTGGACCATTGCGGCGAGCTCACTACGCAGCGCTGCGCGCTGGCGAGCAGCCCCTGGGTCAGGCGCTGGGCCGTAACCAAGGCCTGCTCGGCAGTGGCGTAAGGCAGTCCGGCGCGAGTTTGGGCTGCCAGCGGCAGAAAGGGGTTGGCGTGGGCGGCAGGCGGCCAATGCCCGCTGTGCATGCCAGCCACCCACAGGTAGTCGAACTGCACGCCGGTCGCCTCAGGAATTCCCAACACCTGTATTGGCAGCTCCGGGGTCTGCGGCTGATGGATGTGCTCTGCCGCCAAGCTGCGCAGGCGCCCGACCACCTGCTCGAGGCTGAGCCGGGGCCAAATGCCGTCCAGACTGGCGAAGCTCGCCAACAACGCGCGCCAGGCCTGTACCGCCTGAAACTCGTCGCTGGTCAAGGTTCGCTCACCGGGCCATCCCAAACCCCGCAACAGCTCTCCGACCAGCTCCGCCCAAGCACTGGGCGTCTGACGCCGCCCGCGCGCTCGCCCCCGCAGCGCGATCCACGTGTCCAACATCTGCACCAAGTGTGGCGCGGCGCCGTTGGAGGACCGGCGGCGCGCCAGGGCACACACGCGCCCAAGCGAGACCTGCAATTCGCCTTGCTGACGTAGCATGACGTCGAGGCGGGCCCGCGAAGCCGCCTCCCCCTGGGCACCAGCGAAAAACGGGCTGCGCAGAAATGCGCCCATCGCATCCACCTGCGGTGTGGCACTGGTCAGCTCGAGCGCACGCAACGCCGCCTCCACCACCGGCACTTGTGCCAGCGGTATGCCCAGAGACAGGTTGTAGACAGGTTGGGATCCGATGCCCTCAGCGCGCGGCAGACCGGGACACAGGGTTTCATCCAGAACGCGCTCCACCGTCGCGCGCGAGGCCTGCAAGTCGGGGACCACTAACCCAATCGAGGCACTGGGTTCGCGCTCGGCACACTCGCGTATCCACGCTGCGGCGGCACGCAGTTCGGCCTCATGATCGGGAAACTCGCAGCGCGACAGGTGGGCGGTGCACTCAGGGGATACTGCGCGGCTCACGCTGCTGCCCTGCTCGCGCAGCGTCTCTACCCATAGCCGCTGTTGCGGTGTCAGCACATCGAAACCGACGAGACGCACCTGCGGCGGCGGCGCCAGGCGCTTGTCGTGCAACGCCCCGGTGATCTCGTCGAGCAAGCGCGCTCGATCCAACCACCGGTTTCGTTCGCACTCGCGTTGGTAGCGCCGGCTCCACTGCCCGAACGCGCGTACGTCGTCGCTGTAATCCCGCTCGTCGCGCCCCAGCTCGAGCTGCCACGCATGCAACAGCACCCAGGCTTCACGCAGCCGTCGCGCCAGGGCCGCGTGCTGGCGCAGACTCTCACCGGTAGGAGATTCACGCACCACGCGTTCCCACAGTGCCTGTTCCTGAACCACACTCAACAAGCGCACTGGCTCGCCAAGGACGGAGCCCAGATCCAGTTCCCAGCATTGTTGTTGCCACGCTGCAAGCGTCAGAATGGCCGGGCGGCGCCAAGCCCGCCGCCCACGTGACTGCTGCGCCCTGGCATAGTCGGCATGCAGCACCCGCGCCAAACGCTGGTTAGCCGTTAACACCACCGTGTGTACGTCGATCTCGTCCAGCGGATTGTCCATGGCTCGGGTTCGGTGGAGCATCGCCTGGGCAGGCTCTTTGTGTTATGAATGCGCCGTTGACACATTCACATGTTGCCCACCCCGCCATGTTAACCCGAATTGGTACGCTGCTCTTAGCACTGCTCTTGCTCCCCGGCTCGCCAGTCCACGCCGAGTGGAGCAAAGCCGACCGCGCCATCATGGGCACGGCCATTCACCTCGAGTTCTGGTCGGAGAAGCAGTCCCAGGCCCAAGCCCAGAATCTCATCGATGACGTTGTCGCCGAATTCCAGCGCATTGACGCACTGATGAGCACATATAAGGAAGACAGCGAGCTGTCGAAAGTCAATCGCCTGGCAGCAACCGAGCCGGTGGTCGTCAGCGAGGAGCTGTTTGGCCTGCTCGAGCAGGCGCTGCGCTACTCGGTGCTCTCAGACGGCGCGTTTGATATCACGTACGCCAGCGTAGGCTACATGTATGACTACCGCGAACGGGTCAAACCCAGCGACGAAGAGATTGCCGCCAAACTGGGAGCGATCAACTATCGCCATGTCGTGCTGGATCCGGGCCAGCACAGCGTTCGCTTTGCGCGCCAGGGTGTGCGGGTCGACCTGGGTGGGATCGCCAAAGGTTACGCTGTAGACAGGGCGATCGGCCTGTTGCAGGCACAGGGTATTGCGCACGCATTGGTCAGTGCTGGGGGCGACACTCGCATCATCGGTGACAAGCGGGGCCGACCCTGGGTCACCGCCATACGTCACCCGCGCCAGCGCGAAGATTTCGCCGCATTGCTGCCACTGAGCGATACCGCCATCTCAACCTCCGGTGACTACGAGCGCTATTTCATTGAGGGTGACGTTCGCTACCACCATATCATCAGTCCGAAGACGGGCAAGTCGGCACAGGCCTCGCGCAGCGCAACCGTGCTGGGCCCCGACGCCACCACCACCGATGCCTTGTCAACGACGGTGTTCATCCTTGGGCCCAAGGACGGACTGGCACTGGTCAATCGTCTGGAAGGCATCGATGCCGTAGTGATCGATAGCGACGGCAGGATGCACTATTCCGACGGGCTGTTGCGCCAGCAATCCGAACCCCCTGGCTAGAACCCTCAAACGAGGAACATTAACCACGGAGGGCACGGAGAATAGATATTGAGTTGAAACGGCCTTGAACCACGAGCAACACGGGGAAAAGACCTAGGGTAGGTGCAGATACGATATCTAGCTCGGTGCTATCCGCGGACCTGTCACGTAGTAGAAACCCAAATCCAGCATACAACCCTGTGATTTCACTCTAGTTGCCTTTCCCCGTGTACTCCGTGTTCTCCGCGGTGAATCTTCCTTTTCTGTAATTTCCCCGCGATCTCCGTGGTTGGCTTGAAGCGGCCCAGAAACAAAAAAGCCGCCCGAAGGCGGCTCTTGTGCTTGCTGGTGCGATTCTCAACCTAGGCGAGCGTACCGTCTACGATTCGGTCGAAGACGACGAGTGAGTCCCGCAAGGTTGCGTTGCCAAGGCCATGGTTGGGGAAATAACCTGCTTCGGCAAACAGGTTCTCCTCACCGTGCAGTGCCATGTAGTTGAGCAACACCGTCTGGACCAACAGATTGACGTTGTTCGCCGCCGGTGTTGCTGCAGTTTCCACCGAGGCATCGGCACGGAACCAGCCAATCTGCCTGCTGCTACCACGCAGCGTCGGTTGGCCGTTCGGGTTATACACGAGGAAGAACGAGGCTGCCGTGGATGAGTTGTCGCCCGTCCACTCGCCTTTGCCACGCCCTTCCGGCGTGTCATCGACGCGACCATTGCTCGCCACGGAACCATCGCTGAACACGTAGAGCATAATCGGCACACCGCGAGCCGCGGCATACTCCAAACAACAGCCCATCACTCGACCCGCAAGCAGGTCGCGGCGCTCGCCGGTCCCGCGCTCGCCGGTATGATAGTCGTACCCGCCAAGCGTGATCGTGCCGGCGCCCGCGTAGCCGTCGACGACCATCTTGGCCACCGATGCTGCCTTCTGGAAATCACGATTGTCGGCGAACTCCTGAGCCGTAAATATGCCATTGGGACCAACCAGCGCTTCGTCCGTGGCCGGGCTCAGATCTACACCCGCGAAGCGGTCCGCCAGATCAGCGGCCTTCACGTAGCCACACCGAACCAAATCTTTGATAGCGGCGTCGCGCGCCACGCCAGTGGTGACATGGCCGAGTTTGTCCTGACTGACACGCGCCATCGCCTCCATGACGGCCACGACGTCAGGTGGATCCGGGAACACCGCCGTGAGATTGCCGGTGTCAACGAGGCCGGTCACGTCTGAGGGTCGGTCAACCTTGGTCGGCCGAATCTCCGGGTTCATCAGGTCAGCTGGCGCCATCGAATTGCCACCGGAATCCGAGCTGTTCGAGCCCACGAGCGCGACGATCTGACCATCGGCCCCGCAGCGCGCAATGCCGTACATCGGGTTGTGGGGATTATTGCCAGTATCGTTGTCCGAGCGGGCCGGAATAACCGCCCCATCGATGAACGCTTGCGTCTCGGGTGATGTGCGCTCCAGTATCCCACGCAAGAACCCGCTGTCGGAGTGAAAGGCCAATCCCAGTGTCGTATCGGTGTGATCGGTGTTGCTGGTCGCGGTGGGCGTCGCTTCGGGCACACCTGGGATCATGTCTGCCGGCAGACCCAACTTGCTATAGCCTGCCGCGCTGATCCCACTGAAATCGCCGCTTTGGTCCCCGATCAGGACATTGGACCCAGCAATGTTGGCACCACCTGCGAGATCGATACAGATAAAGGGGATCTTGCCGGCGCCCACTGCCGCGATACCACACTGGGCTTTCAGCGCTGCGATGTCGGCGGACAGTGCCGCATGGGCACTACGTGGACTGGCGAGTAGCCCCAACAACCCACCACCTACTACGGTGCCAACGCTGGCGGCCATGCCGGCGCGCAGAAAGTCGCGGCGTGTTACGGGCCGCGGATGATCCGCGTGCAACAACGGTTCGTGAAGGCCCAGTGCTCTGCGTTTTCTTGCCATGTTATTAACCTCGAAAGAAGACCGTCACGCCGCCGGTTACTGAATCAGCATTGCGGCACTGCCCAGTACGCTGGCGCACGTCCCTTTCACGACAGCCTCTGTTCGTCCAGCGGGACACGCTCCGCCGCAGGCGGTGAGCGCATCCATTAATGTGTTGAGTCGACCGCGCACCTCGGCAATTGTGGGCTGAGAGGTCAACCCGACGCCGACCGCCTTATCCATTAGCGGGTTGATAATCTGATCCCGTTCACCTGGCGTATCAAAGGCCGCCGATGCGCTCGCGCCAAAATTGAATCCCGGGAAGAAGCTGTCACGCAGCGTTGTGTTGGCAACCAAAGCGTCGCAGTACTGCATGGCCAATTGAGCGACTGCCATTTGATGGGCGGCGAGGAAACCGTCGATGTTTTCTACCGAGGGTAACTGCTGCTCCACTGTCAGGAAGGTGTCTTCCACCGACTGCGTGTTCGGATCAACGCCGGTGATATCGGCCATTGTTGCATTGATCTCGGCGAAGGTACGCACGCCAAGTCGCGGCATCTCTTCGGTATCGACAGCCACGTTCTGGGTCCCTGCGCCACCGTCGTTGATGTTGGTGGAGACGTTGGTACCGATCTGATCAAATGCCACGAAGAACTGATCACTGGCCGGTCCGTTCTCCAGCGCAATAATGGTGCCGATCTCCGAAAGCACCTGACCAGCCGGCGAGAAATTGCTCGGGCTCTCGCGATTGGCCGAGTCGATGGTGACATTGAGCTTCGAGTAGGCCTGGCCTACCGTTGGCACCTTGCCATTGATGCCGAGGCGCAAGCCACGGATGACTAGGCCATCGGGCCACGCGGTGTCTTCACCGAGCACCACAAAGAAGGGCCGGCTGAACAGATAGGAATAATCGTCAAACTGACTCACTTCGAAGACGATGTAGCTGTCCTGCGGCAGGCCATTGAGGTGATCCAGGCGGAACATCAGGAAGAATTTCTGACCAACGTCCGCCTCGAAGTTCTGCTGAATCTGCGACTCCGTCAGCGCGCGATTGTAGATGGCGGCCAGGCGAACCTTGCCTTCCCATTGGTTGCGCCCACCCAGGTCGCTGCCAATCACGAAGGCGAAGCTATTGTCCCAACCGGTCAGGCTCTCGGCCTCGACGCTGTCCAGATCACCGCTGAAGCGACCATCGACATAGATCCGCCGCCCGTTGACCCGGTCATAGGTCATGACCACGTGCTGTTGCGTCGCCCGTGCCAGCTCGGCTTCAGTGGACAACGCGGGTTCACCGGCAAAATCGGTCGCCACATTCCGGTTGATAAAATCGTAGGCGTAAAGAGTCTGGCTCATGGAGAAATTCTTCTCCGTGGAGCCACCTGAGTAACTGACGATCCGCGCCATCTCCTGGCTGGTGTTGGCTGGAACCACCCACGCCTCGATACTGTATTCCTGGGTGCGCATGATCTCATCGAACAATCGCGAGCTATCGCTGACGCTGGCTTGTGCGCGCCCGTCACGAATGTCAATACCCCAACTGCTCATGAGACTTACGTCACCGGTGAGCGTCAGGTCAATGTCCTCGTCTTCGAACGGATTGCTGACGTCATCGATCTCGCCGTTGACCAGCTCCTTGAATTCCCACATGGCGATCATGTTGCCTTCATAGCGAGAGCCACCCTCCGGCACGACACCTTCGTACAGGCTCATTGCGCTACTGGTCACAACGCCATCGAGCGATGTTTCTTCTGCCGCCGCCTCCGCAGCCTGGATAAAGGCGAGAATCGCCGCCGCCATCTCGTTGGCATCGCTGGCGCAATCACTCCAGCAGTTGTGGAACTCACTGCTCAAGCGTACGACCACACGCGATTGCCGGTAGGTGGTCGGATCGAGCAACATCTTTCCGCTGGCGCGCATCTCATCATAGGCGGCATCCACATCTTCCCGCGCAAACAGGGGATTTTGCGGTACCGCCGCCGAATCGGAATGACACTCCTGGCAGTATTCCTCCACAACGGGATAGACAGTCGTTGCGTAGATATCCGATGTTGCCGGCCAGCTTAGTGAAGTCTCCGGGTTGGCGGGATTTTCCACACTGGACAGAGACACCTGCTTGGTACCACCGTTTCCGCTGTCACCCGTCAGCCATTCGGTGATCCAACCCTCCATCGCACTGGCGCAATCGGCGTCAGAGCTCAACCAGCACCGGTGGCCGCCGGCCACTTTGGTCACCAACCGCGAGCTGGCGATAGTGGTCCGGTTGACCAGGCCCTCGGCCTCAATCTCGTCATAGGCGCGCTCAGGATCCGCGTCGGCATGAAAGGGTATCGTGCCGCCCTGCTCGCTGTGGCAAGTGCCGCAGTTTTCGTTGAGGTTCGGCCACAACGTGAGGGCGAAGAAGCGCACATCGTCGTTGCGAAGCGAGCCGCCACCGCCAACAGCACCGCCGCCGGTATCGTTGAAGCCTTGGCTCGTCGGCGTGATATCACCGCCACCGCCACCGCAACCGCTCACCATCGAGCTTATTGCCAGCGCCAGCAGCGCTGCCGTCGTAACTCGCATGGCATGCACCAACGTAGGGGTGCTGCGTGTCGATTGTAGCGCTGGCATTGTTTTCGTAGTCATCTGCCTCTCCAGATCAACTCGACTCGTCGAGATCTGGCATCCATGCTTGCTGAACCCTGCCACTGCCGACTACTCCCCTTTGCAGTAGGCGGCCGCTTCCGCGAACACCTGCTTCATTTTGTAGCCACTGCCCTTGAACGATGTGACCATGTTCTGCAATTGGCTGCGGTCGGTGCTGTCCTGCGGGTCGCGGAAGCAAACCGTCCGGAACACTTTCTTGACCTGACATTGAGCGAACGCTTCGCTGTGCGCCAGCTCCTCACCGAGCGACTTGGCACCGCTGCCCGAGCCCGGCAGCGCCGGATCCCAACCCAAGCGCGAGGCATTGGGACCTTCGCGCCAATAGTTGTCCCACTGATCGTCAGGTGTACGGAAACCCCACTTGAAGGTGGTGTCGTTGATTAGGTACTTCTCCTGCACGCGGCTGTTCAATTGCGGATTGGCCAGGTTGTCAGGGTTCTCTGGGTCGGCCGAAGTGTTGTAAATCAAGCGCCCGTTCTCACCCTCGGGGTCGTTGTCCCGGTCATAGTCCCACTCGTAGTAGGCGTAGGCTTGAGCCAGAGGATCCATGCCCGCGTGGCAGCCCACGCAGGCATTGAGAAAGATGCGGCTGTCGCCGCCAGGGCTGCGGGTCACGTCCTGGCGAATGCGATCGGTCGCCCGGGTCGTGTCCTTGACCTGCTCGAGGTCGTAGCACAGGTGATTCATGAGCGTGAAACGGAACATCGCGCGGTTGGTGCCAGCGTAGTAGAACGCCCGCGCACCGGCCCGCGTCGTCATCACGCCGGCGGTTGCCCCGGAAGGAATATTCGTAACAGCGCTCTGTTGCGTGTCCGTCAGAACCGTCTTGAGGTCGACATTATCGGCATCCATCGCCTCATAATGCGCATTGTTGTCCATGGAATACCCAGGTGAGACGCCCGAGCCCACATAGACAACATCGTCGTAGAGCACTCTGCGAAAATCGGCGTCGTCACGGATTAAGCCGATAACCGTCGCGCTATAGTCATTGAGCGGCGCAAACACCGTCTGCGCTTCGTTGGTCCATGGCGTGGCAAAGTTCTTCAACGTCACGCTATAGAACGCACTGTGCTCCATAGCCTCGAAGGCAGCTTCAATGTAGGCGGCCTCACTCTGACTCCCATCCTCGATAATCCCCTGCATGGTATCGAGCACTTCTTCGGTCGGCGGCACACCGGCCAGGCGATCATGCATGCGCTTGGCTTGTTCGCGTGGTCCCGCCGTCGCCTCGCCAGCCGACGCCAAGGCCAGTGCCAGCACAGCACAAAGGCTCAGGGCAGAGCCTGAGCGGGAGTATTTGTTCAACAAAGCGGTGATGCTCATTCGACACACCCTTGTTATTTCGTTCAACGGTCTAACCAACTTCGCGCAGTATCATCCCGCACTTCTTCGGGTCATCCGTAACGCCACCCCAACACTTTGGGGCCGGGTGTTTCCTGGCAATGATGCGCGCGCTCCTGCGCAGGGCACTCAATTGCGGACAATCGTCGTAACCCTGAAGCGGCGGTGTAGCGCCACAGTGCGATGTACTACGGTTGACGCACTGCCCGATGCTTTATCCTTTTTCGAGTCATCGGCGGGGTAACTTTAGTCATGAGTGCAGGATTCTTTTCGTGACGGCTCTCACAGAATGCACAAACCGCCTCACACACCTGCCAACACTCTTATCGGCCGCTACCGACGCGACCTAAGGATGACAGGGACCGTACGAGCACTTAGTGAACGCGGTCACGTTTTTCGCAATGCGCTCATCGCTATCATGAGGGCAAGCTAGTAGGCTCTCCTATATACTTGAGCCAACATCCCGGCACAGTGTTTCCAGCGCCGGCAGGACATACTGAAATCCACGGAACGGCCGATAAACATTCGTGAGCGCCACGCGGCGCGGCACGTGCACAGAACAACCCGAGCGGGTGGCAGTCGCAATGATGAACAACACCAGCAGACATGTTTATGGCAGTTTGATCCTTTGCGCCTCAGCGCTACTGGCTCTGACACTCGTCGGATGCGGCGGCGGTAACAGCGACGATCCCATCGTCGAGGACTACCCAATCGCCTATGTAAAACGTCCGCTGCCACTCGACGACAACGGTGACTTGATCGAACAGGACGTGCGTGAGCCCTACGCGTTCAACCCCGGCGCGGAACTGTATGTACGCGAGCGCGCCTCAATTAGCGCCGACGAGCGCAACATCACCGCAGATATTTTTCCGGTCGAAGACGGCCCCTATGATGTCAAGGACCTCAGCGTATCCTACGACGGTCGCTTTCTGCTGTTTTCCCTGCGCGCGCCGGAAATTCCAGGTGCCGATGAAGAAGACCAACCGAAGTGGAACGTTTGGGTGTACGAATTCGCCACCGGCCGCAAACGTCGCATCATTACCGACGACAATGTCGCCGAACAAGGCCATGACTTCGGCGCAGCTTTCCTGCCCAGCGGCGGCATCGTGTTCACCTCGACGCGTCAGCGGGAGGCAAAGAAGATCCTTATTGATGAAGGCAAGGAAGGCTACACCGCGGTAGTGGAAAGCGATGGCGGGCGCCAGACGCACGCCAGCGTGCTGCATGTCATGAATATTGACTGCACGGAGTTCGACCGCTGCAAGGTCGACGGCATCAGCAAGCTGGAACAAATTTCCGCCAACCAAAGTCACGACCTGGACCCCAGCGTGCTGGAGGATGGCCGCATTCTGTTCACGCGCTGGGATGATGCCGGGCCGCGCAACGGCATGCACCTCTACACAATGAATCCCGACGGCACGGGGCTACAGCCCCACTACGGCGTCCACAGCCATCTGACCGGTTCCGACGACAGTGCGGCGCAATTCATCAAGCCGCGTCAGACGGAATCGGGGCAAATCATGGTGATGCATCGGGCATTCGACGATACGCGCTGGGGTGCAAACATCGTCCTAATTGACGCGGCGCGTTACGTCGACATCGACAGGACTACATTCGACAACACCGACATCGATGTGACCACAAACCCCGGCCAACGCCCTGCGACCGTTCTGGACGTGCGCACGGACGGCACACCGTCCGCAGGTGGTCGTTTCGCTGCGGCCTACCCGTTGTGGGACGGCAGCGGCCGCACCCTGGTGAGCTGGAGCGCCTGCCGGTTGCTGGACGTAGATGTCGTCGTAAGCTGTACCGACGAAACTCTCGCCGATACCACCCTCGTAGAAGCACCACCCGCCTATGGGATCGACCTAGTGGACCTCGGCTCGCAGACACGCCGATTGATCGTAACGGCGCAAGCCGGTTTCATGTTCACCGACGTGGTCGCCGCCCAGGAGCGCAAACAGATCCCTGAAGTGATACTGCCCGTGGAAGGTCCGGACGCCCTCTATCTGGCGAACGTCGACGAAGGGGTGCTCAACATAAAGAGCGTGTATGACCTGAGCAACGGCACCTTCGACGGCTGCTACTTTGGCGAATGCACGAGCGCCACGGGTATCACGACGCTCGCCGACCTGGCCAACCCGGCCAACGCGACGGCACTGGAGCGTCCGGCACGCTTCCTGCGCATCGAAAAGGCCGTATCCATGCCGGACGAAAATACGCTGGAAGACATTCCCGGCAGCGCCTTCGGCGCCGCTGGCCGCGGCCGCGGTATGCGCGAGATCATCGGCTACGCGCCCATCGAGCCAGACGGCTCGGTGAAGGTCAAAGTCCCGGCCAATGTGCCCTTGGCCATTACGGTCCTGGACGACATGGGCCGGCGCATCGGGCCGCAGCATCTGAACTGGATTCAGGTTCGGCCGGCCGAGACAGTGGTCTGTCAGGGCTGTCACCTGCACACGGAGAACGTCGGCGTCGCCTCGACCTGGCACGCGCGCAGTGATGCGGCCCCGGCGAGCCTCAACATCAACCTCGGCGGCCAGATCATCGGCGATGCCTTCTTCCCCGGGGCGACCGTCGCCGACTTGTGGGTGGGCGAGCTCGGTCAAACCATGGCTGAAGTGCGCATCCAACGCAATTGCACGCTTGGCGAGGCCTGCGCAGATCTCACGCCCAGCGTCGATCTGCTCTTCGACGACGTGTGGACCGACATTGGCCTACGGGTGCCGGACGCCAGTTTCGCCTGGCGCTTCACAGACATGACCACCCCACTACCGGTGCGCGCAGACTGTCTTGACGAACCCGACGGCGGCGGCTGGAACCCGCGCTGCCGCATTACCATCAACTACGTGACGCACATCCAGCCGCTGTGGGATGCGCCGCGACCCGACGCGGTGGCCATGACGGACAACGTCTGCACGGGCTGTCATTCAAATACCGACCCGGCTACCGGCCTACCCCGTGTGCCAGAGGGCCAGCTAGAGCTGACCAGTCAGCCCTCGGCGGAGGAACCCGATCATGTCGTGTCCTACCGCGAGCTGCTTTTCGGTGACAATGGCCAGGTTCTGGATGACAACGGCAACGTGGTCGATGCCACGATCGAGGTACAGGCAACGGATCCGATGACCGGGGAGCCGCTATTCGACGACATGGGCAACCCAGTCCTGATCACCGTTCCGGATCCGGACGCCACAGTCGGCGCCACCATGTCGGCCAACGGCGCGCGGGCCAGCGCCCGTTTCTTCGACCGGTTCCGGGATCCAGCCGACCAACACTATCAGTTGCTCAACGACGCTGAGCTGAAGCTGCTGACCGAGTGGTTGGATCTTGGCGGGCAGTACTACAATAACCCCTACGATATCCCGGTCAATTAAGGGATGGCGTCAGGGACGTTACTTGCACCGTAGCCGAGGCCGCATCGTGCGGCCTCTTCCGTGAACAGGAACAAAGAAAAACTTCAAGGAATTATCTGCTTAGCCGTAAACTCTGAGAGTCTGGTTAGGCAATTCTCGCATGCGAATCACGGCCGTTTTTCTACTCCTGGCCCAGCTGTGCGCCATCGGCTGGGCTCATGCCAAGGACGGAGCCCTGCAGGTTCGGGTCGCCGCCGTATTCGTTGAGCTGCACGCCGGACCCGGCAGCGACTACCCGGTGCTCTACTCCGCTGCCCGCAGCGAAAAACTCCTGGTCTACGAACGCAAGACGGACTGGTTTCGCGTCCGGACCGTGACTGGCACTGAGGGCTGGGTCCACCTCAGCGAGATGGAACAGACCGTGCTCAGCAACGGCCAGCGCTTCGATGCGCAGGCCATAACCTCAGCAGAATACGAGGCCCGCACCTGGGAGTTCGGCGTGCTCGGCGGCGACTTCGAAGGCAGCACCAATATCACCATGTACGGAGACTGGCACTTCACCCCCAACCTGTCCACCGAGCTCGGCTTGTCGCAGATTTTCGGCAACTACTCCAACAGCTGGGCGGCCAATCTCAACCTCATGCACCAGGCATGGCCGCATTGGCGCATATCGCCGTTTTTCACGCTGGGGGTGGGCTACATCAGCACCACGCCAAAATCGACGTTGGTACAGGCACCTGATCTGGATGACTACAGCGCCAACGTTGGCATCGGCGCGCGCATGTATCTGACGCGGCGTTTTCTCATACGCGCCGACTACCGCAACACGATCGTCTTCACCGATGACGACGACACCAATGAGAACATCGACGAATGGAAAATTGGCATCGGGTTCTTCTTCTAGGCCGTTGTCTCGGCCCGCTGTGGCTGGCGCTGCTGGCGCCGACCGTACCTGCATTGGCGGCCGAGCCCATCGGCCCTGCCACCGAGCAGCCGATCTTTGAACCCCAGGTCGAACGCCGCGATGTCGCGGTAGACAAGATCGACACCGAGGACTTCGAAGTCGGTCTGTTCTTCGGCGTCATGAGTATCGAGGATTTCGGCTCCAACAGCGTGTACGCTCTGCGTTTCGCCTACCACATCACGGAAGGGCTATTCGCCGAGCTCGGTGCCGGCATGAGCCAAGGCGGTAAGACCAGCTATGAAAACCTGAGTCAAGGATTGCCCCTGCTCAGTGATGAAGAGCGGGAGTTGTTCTACTACGACTTGTCGCTGGGCTATAACCTGTTTCCAGGCGAGTCTTTCATCGGCGGCAAAGCCTTCAATACGGCCTTGTATCTCATCGGCGGGGTCGGCAACACGAAATTCGCCGGCGATGAACGCTTCACCATCAACTTTGGTGCCGGTTATCGCTTCATCGCCACCGATTGGCTTGCCTTGCACGGCGCGGTGCGCGACTACCTGTTCAACATAGACGTGACGGGAGAGGACAAACTCACCAATAACATCCAACTCACATTAGGTGCAACTGTGTTCTTTTGAACCTGAGGAGTCGTCATGATCAGCAATTCCGCCGTTCGCTTCACCCGAATCGTCGCGCTCGTCGCAACCTTGGCGCTGTACAGCGCCGCCGCCGGCGCCACTGTATTACAAGGACCTGCCCCCGACTTCACGCTCAAGAGCCAGAGCGGTAGCAATCTGAAGCTCAGTGAGTTTCGTGGCCAGGTAGTCATGCTTAACTTCTGGGCATCCTGGTGTGGACCGTGCCGCCAGGAAATGCCGTTGATTGAACAGCTGCACCAGCGCTACAGCCCGTTGGGATTCACCGTGCTTGGCATCAATGTCGAGGAAGATTCCCGCAAGGCTCAGGAGTTGCTGCGCGAGATTCGAGTCAGCTTCCCCATTCTGTTCGACACCCAGAATTCGGCCAGCAAACTCTATGACGTCAGCGCCATGCCCAGCACCGTGTTCGTCGACCGCGATGGCAACCTGCGCTATCTACACAAAGGGTACAAGCCCGGCTACGAACACGAATACGAGAAACAAATCAAAGCGTTGTTGAGAGAGTGACCATGCGAGGCCAGCGACTTCTACTGTGCACGCTTTGTGCCCTGATCGCGGGGTGCAGCATTGAACCGTGGGTCAAGCCCTACGAGCGAGCCAACCTCGCCGACCCGATCATGAGCTTCAGCCGCGACCCCGTCTCGGCCTCCTATAGCCAACACGTCAAAGAAGCGCGTGAGGGTGCCCGGGGTGCCGAAGGCGGCGGTGGCGGCGGGTGCGGCTGCAACTAGCCAACGACAGTTAACACGATGCATCGGTTGCTACGACTCGTCATTGTAGTTCTGGCACTGGTTAGCAGCGCCTCGCTGAGCGCTGCGGTGTTGCCGGAGGAGCGCGCCGATGCGCTGTATCATGCCTATGACGGTGGCGGCGTCGAAATTTCCGGCCCTTCCGTTCTGGTGCGCAAGTCGATCGGCCAGAGCATGTCGGTCTATGCCAACTACTACGTGGACAATGTCACCAGCGCCTCGATCGATGTCGAACTCTATGCGAGTCCGTACACCGAGAAGCGCAACGAGTTCCGCGCCGGCTTCGACTATCTCGTCGACAAGGCGACGCTGAGCGTTGGCTACGGTAACAGTGAGGAAACCGACTATACGGCCGACACCGCGTTCTTCGGCATATCCCAGGACTTTTTCGGTGATCTTTCCACGCTGAGCATGAGTTTCTCGGTCGGTTCGGATGAGGTGCGCAAGACCGGCGATCCGACTTTCGCCGAACCCATTGACCGCCACGCCTACCGCGTGAATCTTTCTCAGATTCTCACCAAGAGTCTCATCATGGGGCTGTCCTGGGAACTTATTACCGACAAGGGCTTTCTCAACAATCCATACCGCCAGGTTCGTTACCTGGACGACAACGCCGATATTGGCTATTCATTCCAGGATGAAGTCTACCCCGGCACGCGTAGCAGCGATGCCTACGCCCTGCGGGCCAAGTACTTCCTGCCCTATCGCGCGTCGCTGCATGCCGAGTACCGCGTGTTCGATGACAACTGGGGTATTCATGCCGACAACTATGAATTGGGCTACACCCATCCGCTGTACGAAAGTTGGCTATTGGATCTCAAGTTCCGCCATTACAACCAAACTGGTGCGACGTTCTACAGTGATCTGTTTCCGCGTCGTAACGCGCAGGACTACCTGGCGCGCGACAAAGAGCTGAGCACATTCAGCTCCACCACCGTTGGGGTCGGGGTTAGCTACGAGTTCGCCAAGAACGGCTGGGGCTTCATCGACCGTGGCAGCGTCAATGTTCTGTACGATCTGATGCAGTTCGATTACAAAGACTTTCGCAACGCATTGGTTTCCAAGGAGGGACTGGCGGAACCCGGTGAAGAACCCCGCTACAGCTTCGATGCGAACGTTCTGCAGTTTTTCATATCGATCTGGTACTAGCCTGATCCACCCGTAAGGTGCTATGTCATGACAATCGAACACGTTACACGCCACATGCGGTCTTTCGCTGCTCATGTGCTTGCAGCAGCTCTCCTAGTGCTCGTGGCCACCGGAGCTCACGCCGAGCAAAGTGCCGCGTCGCTGGACCGCGAGATTCAGGATCTCAAGAAAGAGGTCCTCGAACTCAATCGAGACATGTTCATCCTGGAAGAGGAGCTGCTATTTCCCTCCAACACCCAGGTGTCGGTGTTCGTATCCATGGACGTTGGCGAATTCTTCAGTCTCGACGCTGTCCAACTGCTCATTGACAACAAAGCCGTCGCCAATCACCTCTATACCGAACGCGAGATCGGCGCCCTGCGCCGTGGCGGCGTCCAGCGCCTCTACCTTGGTAATCTGAGCACCGGCAAGCACGAGTTGACGGCTTTCTTCACGGGTCTGGGCAAAGAGCAGCGCCCCTACAAGCGCGGCACCACATTGGTGCTCGAAAAAGGTCTTGGCCCCAAGTATGTCGAGCTTCGCATCACTGACTCAGAAGCAAAACTGCAGCCGGAATTTGCTGTGAGGGAATGGGAATAGACTGCCGAGCGCTGGTCCAGGCGAACCGATGAGGTCAACCGCGAACAACAACGCTTTCGTTGCCAGTGGGCGGCGCATGGGACTGCTAGCCCTGTGCCTGGCGCTGTTGCCCGCGCTTGCCCTTGGCTTTGGGCGTCAGCCAATTGAAGAGGTGCGCGACCTTCACTACGGCAGCATCCTGTTTCAGCTCTACCAGGACAAGTACTTCTCCGCACTCACCGAGTTGCTGGCAGCCGAACAGACCAAACCCATCCGCTCCCACGGGCGTGACCCCGAGCTACTCAAAGGCAGCCTGCTTGCCTCTTATCGCATGGACCTTGAGGCGGCCCGAGTTCTCGAAGATCTGGCGCACCGAACCAAGGACCTGGCTATTAGCGACCAGGCCTGGTTCCACCTGGCGCGGCTTCATTTTCGCCGCGGCCACTTTGACGAGGCCCAAAGTCTATTGTTCAACATCCAGGGTTCACTACCACCCGATCTGGAAGCCGAGCGCCTCAACATCCACACCAACCTGCTGATGCACGGTGGGCGCTATCGCGACGCCGCCGCCCTGCTCCAATCCGCTCAGCTACAAGGCCAATGGCTCGCCTATCGGAACTACAATTGGGGAATCGCCGAGCTCATCGGCGGCGATCAGTACCGCGGCGTGAGCTTGCTCCAAACCCTCGGCCAGGGCACAGACGACTCGGAAGAAAGCAAGGCGCTGCGCGACAAGACCAATCTTGCCCTGGGTTTTTATCATCTGCGTAATCAGGATCCGCGCAGCGCAGCGGATGCGCTCATGCGTATGCGCGTGCGCGGGCCTTTCTCAACCAAAGGACTGCTGGGGTTGGGCTGGGCGCACTATAAGCAACAGGACTATGCCCGCGCCGCTCAAGTGTGGCAGGAACTAACCAAGGGCGCCGTTGCCGATCTGGCGGTGCTCGAAGCCAACCTCGCCGTTCCGCATGCGATGGCGCAACTCAAGGCTTACCGCAGCGCCATTGACGGCTATAACCGCGCGATTGTGCTATTCGCCGAGGAGCAGGATGCGCTCGACAGCGTCCGTGACGAACTGATGCGCGGCACGCTCGATGTTGTCATTGAGCCCAAATCGACCGATGCCGAAATCCTTTGGGAACCAAGCAACGAGACGTTGCGGACCTATCCCCACCTCGACTACTTCCGTGATCTGTTGGCAACCAATGCGCTGCAATCCGCCATACGCAACTATCACGACTTGTACGTGTTACGCAGCCATATCGAGCACTGGGAGAGGCAGGTTCCCGCTTTTGACCATATGCTCGAAGCACGCCGCAAGGCCTACGAGAGCAAAGTCGGATCGGTCGACGAAGATGCGCTGGCCAAGCAGATCAACGCCTTCAACGCAAAGCGCACTGAGTTGGCCCGCCGGGTCGAGCGCGCCGAACAACTCCAGGACGCGGCCGCGGTCGCCAATGAGAAACAACGTGCCCTGCTCGACCGACTGAGCAAAGTCGAATCGCGTCTGCGCAATGTTGGCAACACGCAAGACGTGAGCGAGCTGAGCCGCAAATTCGAGCTGTATCGCGGCCTCGCTGTGTGGGACGTGGATACCACCTATGCCGCCAATCTATGGCAGACTCGCAAGGCGCTGCAAACGCTCGACCAGGCGTTGGCCAGCGCTGAAGCCAAAATCATCTCCTTGCGTGATGCGAAGATCACGGCGCCGCGTGGCTTTAGTGGGTTTGAGGCCCGCACCGACAGTCTAAACAAGCGACTGGCAGCCGTGCAGAAGCGTTTCGCCGGTTTGATGCAGCGTCAAAAGGCCTACGTCACCGAGATGCTCATCAAAGAGGTCGAACGCCGACAGAAAGCGCTACATAGCTACGAACTACAGGCAAAATTCGCACTGGCGTCGTTGCACGACGAACTCTCACACCTTGGGGCATCCGGTCGATGAGAGCGCCTGCCTGTCTCACAATCGCCATGTTGCTCGCAACCTTGCTCAGCGGTTGCGGCAGCACCAGCAAGTCGCAACCCGGGACCTTGGGAGACTTGTTCGCCGAGCCGCCAGCCATTGCACCGGAACCACCGCCTGAGGTTTTGCGCGCCGAGGCCGTGCGCAGTTACCAGGCGTTTGTCGAAGCCGCCGGCCAGGGCGAGCAGCACCAGCATGCCTCGCGGCGGCTGGCCGATCTCATACTCGAGGAAAGCCAGGACCGTCTGGCGTCCACTGAAGCGCAGCCGGCCGACGGCGTCACCCTGGCTCGCTCCGTTGCGATCTACACTCAACTCTTGCGCGACTATCCAGAGGGTCGCAACAACGATCTTGTCCTCTACCAGTTGGCCCGCGCCTATGAGTCCAACGGACAGTTGGAGGAGGCGCTGACAACGCTGGACACTCTGGTGTTGCGCTATCGCAGCAGTGCGTACTATCCGGAGGCGCAATTTCGCCGGGGCGAGATTCTGTTCGCGCAGGGCGAATACGAGCAAGCCCAAGAGGCCTACCAAGCCGTCACACTCAGCGGCGCCCAAAACGATTTCTACGACAAAGCCCTGTACAAACACGGCTGGACGCTGTTCAGGCAAGCCAACTACGAAGGCGCACTGAACTCGTTTTTCCAGGTGCTAGAGACGATGTATGCCCGCCAGGGGGCCTCACCGGACAAGGTCGCTGAGCTAACGCCCAACGATCGCGACTTGTTCGAGGACACGCTGCGTGTGATCAGTCTGTCATTCACATACCTGGGCGGCGCACCCGCGGTCGACAAGTTCTTCGATGACTACGGAGCCCGGGGCTATGAAGCCCGCGTATATCAGAACCTGGCTGACCTCTATCTGGAAAAGAAACGCATTCGTGATGCCGCGGACACCTACTTGGCGTTCGTAAAACGCTACCCGTCGCACCCACTGTCGCCGAAGTTCGAACAACAGGTCATCGAAGCCTACAAGACGGGCGGGTTTGCGAGTTTGCTGTTGCCGGCCAAGGAAGAATTCGTCGAACACTACGGGGTCAACAGCGCTTTTTGGCATGCTCAGGACGGCGCCACGCGCACCCAGCTCACCGCCTACCTGATCGTGCACATCACAGATCTCGCCAAGCACTACCATGCGGTGGCACAGAAGGAAAAGACTGCAGAGGCCTATGACAAAGCCGCACGTTGGTACGCCGAGTTCTTGACATCATTTCCCAATCATCCGGAAGCCAGCGAGGTCAACTTCCTCTATGCCGAGTCGCTGTTCGAAGCCAAGCGCTACGAGGAGGCCGTGTACCAGTACGAGCGCACAGCCTACAAGTATCCGACCCACGCAAAGAGCGCTGAGGCCGGCTATGCTGCCCTGCTGACCTACCAGCGCATCATCGAGGGCATTCCGGAAAAGCAGACGACGCAGCGCGCTGAGTGGCAGGAGAAACTCATTGTCAGCTCCTTGAGCTTTGGCGATGTTTTCCCCACGGACAAGCGCTCGGGAGCCGTATTGAGCGCGGCGAGTGACACTCTGTTCGAACAAAAACGTTTCGCTGAGGCCATTGTGGCGGCCAACAAGATGCTGGCGTTGCAGCCCCCCGTAGACACCGAAAAGCGCTACAGTGGCTACACCATCGTGGGTCACTCCCACTTTGACCTAGGCCAGTATGCGGAGGCCGAGCTGGCCTACCAGGAAGCACTAAAACTGCTGCCCCAGAACGACAAGCGACGCCCTCCACTGGTCGAACGCCTGGCCTCCTCGATCTACAAGCAGGGTGAGTCCTACAGCGAGTCCGGCGATCACCTGATGGCCGCATCGCAGTACTTGCGTGTCGGCCAAAGCGCACCCGGGGCCAGCATCGTTGCGACGGCCGAGTACGATGCAGCGACATCGTTCATCCTGGTCAAGGATTGGGGTGGCGCTATCGGGGTACTTGAGCGCTTCCGCCGCAATTACCCGAATCATCAACTCCAAGATGGCGCCACGGAGAAGCTGGCACTGGCCTACAGCGAAAGCGGCCAGAGCGTCAAGGCAGCAGGCGAGCTGGTGGCGTTGAGCGCGGTCGCCGGCAAGGATTCAGCCTACCGGCGCGACGCCCTGTGGAACGCGGCGGAGATCTATGAAAAGAACGGCCAGCGCGCCAAAGCCGCGGAGCTATACCAGCAGTTCGTCAAGCAATTCCCAAGTCCTGCTGAGCAGTCAATCGAGGCCCGCCAGCGCCTGGCAACCATCTCCAAGGACGTTGGCAATGAGAAGGCTGAACGCTACTGGCTGGAACAAATCATCGAAGCCGACCGTCTGGCGGGCAACGAACGCACCGACCGCACGCGCTATCTGGGCGCGCAGGCGTCGTTGACGATCGGCCAGGCCTTGTATACGGAATTCTCGCAAGCGCGACTGACCTCCCCTCTGCAGCAAAGCCTGAAGGTCAAGAAGGCCCGCATGGAGAGCGCTCTGAAAGTCTTCGCCAGCGCGGCTGACTACCAACTCGCGGAAGCCACGACCGCTGCGACCTATCACATTGGCAAGATCAATCAGGACTTCGCCCGGGCCTTGATGGAATCGGAACGGCCCGCCGGGCTCAACGCGGAGGAGCTCGAACAGTACGACATTCTGCTCGAAGAGCAGGCCTACCCCTTTGAAGAAACCGCTACCGAGCTGTATGAGACCAACGTGGCCCGCATCAAGGATGGTATCTACGACAAGTGGGTACGCCTGAGCCTGGAGGCACTGAGCAAGTTGAGTCCCGTGCGCTACGCCAAATCCGAACGACAGGAGTTGTATTTCGATGCCCTGCAGTAGACTGCTCGCCGCTGTACTCATCACCGCCACGCTGACACTCAGTGGCGGTTGCACGACACCTGCACCTGAGCGCGCACAGGGGCCGCAGAGCGCTGATCAGCTGATGCGTGCCGAATATGACCGGGCCCTGTGGGCGCTCAAGGCCGAGCGCGACGAGGAAGCAACCGAATTGTTGGTAGCATTCATCGACAAATACCCCGGCCACGCCGGGCCATGGGCCAATCTCGGCATCCTCTACACCCGAGCCGGCAAGATCGACGAGGCGGCACAGGCACTACAGAGCGCGGTTGAGCTCAACCCCAGCAACGCGCAGTTTCACAATCAGCTGGGTGTCGTCTACCGCCAGCAGGGCAAGTTCGAAGAGGCTCTACGGGCCTACCTCGAGGCGCTCAAGCTCAACCCTGACCATGCCCTGGCGCACCTGAATATCGGGATTCTCTACGATCTCTACCTCAGTGAACCGCAGCGCGCCATTGGCCACTACCGACGCTATCAGGCACTGTCGCAAAACGAAGACGAGATGGTGAATAAGTGGATAGTCGAGCTGGAACGGCGAATTTAGGCGGCTGGCCTGCTTGGGAGACATGCCAATGCATTCACGTGTGACACTGTTCGCGCTTTTGCTGGCCTGCAGCATTCAAGCCTGGGCCGCCGAGAACCGAATAGATCTGGAACTGGAGGGGACGTCGGTAATCGGTAACCGCGAGCTGCCCAAGGTCCTCTACGTGGTGCCGTGGAAACGGCCCGAGCTTGCGGATGAGGATCCTGGGGTCAAAGGGCTGGTGGATGAGGCGCTGGGGCCGCTCGATCGAGAGGTTTTCGTTCGCGAGGTGGAGTACTACTATGAAGTGGTCAGCCCCGCAGCCAATGATAGTGTGAGCCAGTGAGCAACATCACCAGCACAAGGATGGTAAATATTCCTCTGCTAGGGAGCATGCAACGCGCTACGCATTTGGGTAGCCACTGAATTTCTGATATTTCTTTGGTTTAGGTCGCGAGATCGGCGAGGCGCAGATGAGATCTGCCCCCGAGCCGGGGTGAATTGGAGGTCGCAATGGACGTCTATGTGAGTATTGTGCGGTTCTTTCAGGAAGGTGGCGCCTTCATGTACCCCATCATGGTGGTACTAGCGGGCGGTGTCGCTATCGCTCTGGAGCGGTACATCTACCTGACCATTTCCAAACGCAGCACCAACAAGCTGTGGTCACAGCTGCTTCCGCTGTTCAACAAGGGCGATTTCCAGCGCGCCATGGACGTGGCCTCCAGCTCCCGCCACGCCATCGGCAAGGTGCTCGCCTATGGGCTGGGTCGCACCAAGTCAGCACGCCGGCGTGAGGACATCGAAAGTGCGTTGGAAGAAGGCATGATGGAGATCATTCCACGCCTGGAGCGACGCACCCACTACCTGGCCACCTTTGCCAATATCGCCACGCTGCTTGGACTACTCGGCACCATCATCGGTCTGATTCAGGCCTTCACCGCGGTGTCCAACGCTGACCCGTCGCAAAAGGCCGACCTGCTCTCTTCGAGTATTTCGGTGGCAATGAATACGACCGCCTTTGGCCTCATGGTGGCTATTCCGCTGTTGCTCTTCTACACAGTGCTGCAGACCAAGACGACCGAGATCGTCGACAGTCTGGAGATGGCGACGGTGAAGTTCGTCAATATCATTACCGCGCGCGTAGGCAAGTCGGAATAGTACGATGAGGAAGTTTCGCTCCCGCAGGCGGCGGAACCAGGCTACCGCGGAACTCAACATAACGGCCTTCATGAATCTGATGGTCGTGCTCGTGCCGTTCCTGTTGATCACGGCGGTGTTCTCGCGGGTGACTATCCTTGAGCTGAACCTGCCTTTGATGGAATCCAATGCCCAGGAGGATCGCGTCCCTGAGCTCGAGATCGAGGTCATTATCCGCAAAGAGCAGGTGATCATCGCCGACAGCCGTGGCGGTGTGATCAAAGCGATCCCTCAGTTTCGCGGCGAGCACAACGTCAAGGCGCTGTCCGAGACATTGCAGACGATCAAGTCCCGCCTGCCGAACAAAACCAGCGCCATCATCCTGTCCGAACCGGATATATCGTACGAGACTCTGGTCAAGGTGATCGACGCAGTACGTAGCTACCGCACCCAGCAGGACGGTGAGTGGATCATGGCCGAACTGTTTCCGGAAATTTCCATTGGCGACGCCCCCCAGCGGGTGAACTAACGGACTGCGAGAAAGGAACGAGACGATGCAAGCCTCACGTCGCGCAGCGAGAATGGACCGCCACCACAAGCGGCGCAGCATGATGCCCGGATTGAATATGGTGTCCTTGATGGACATCTTCACGATCCTGGTGTTCTTTCTGTTGGTCAACTCCGCCGAGAGTGAAATTGTCAATCAGACCAAGGCGATCAAGCTGCCCGAATCCGTCGCTGAACAGAAACCACGCGAGACTATTGTCATCCTCGTTAATGACAAAGACATCGTCGTCCAGGGCCGTAAGGTTGCGCTGGTGGACGATGCCTTGCGCGCACGCGAAGACATTATCAAGACGCTCAAGACGGAGCTCGACTACCAGGCGGAGCGCCAGGTGGAGCTTCTCGGCCCCCATCCTCAGGGCCACGACGTCACCATCATGGGCGATCGCGAGATTCCATACGAACTGCTCAAAAAGATCATGTATACGTGTTCCAAGACACGTTTCAGCAACATTTCGCTGGCCGTGGTGCAGAAGACGCCTGGAGCAGACCAAGGCTGACCATGACCGCCCAGAGCCTCTACATTCCGCCGTATTTGTCGCTCAACGGCGCGGAGACCGACGAGCGGCGTTTCAAGCGCATCTGGCGTATCACGCTGTTGATCTTCGTGTTGATCGGCCTGGTGGTACCGTTTCTGCCTGCGCCCGAAAAAGAACGCGCGCAACTGGAGCAGGTGCCACCGCGAATTGCCAAGCTGCTGGTCGAGCGCAAAGCGCCGCCACCTCCTCCGCCACCGCCAAAGCCGAAGGAGCCGGAACAGGTCGAGAAGACACCGGAACCCAAGCAGCCAGAGAAAGTCGAGAAGAAACCCGAGCCCAAACCTGAACCCAAGAAGGTTGAGCCGAAGGTCGACCGCACCGTTGCCGCGCGCGAGAAGGCGAAGAAGACGGGCCTGCTGGCGATGAGCGATCAGTTCGCCGACCTGCGCGATAGCAGCTACAAGTCCAAGTTGCAGCAGAGCGCGCCGTTGCGCACCGACGCGCCGGCCAGCCGTTCAACCGCCAGCAGCGGACCCTCTGTCATTGGCGCGACCGCCTCCAAACGCAGTGGTGGCATCAACACCGCGACACTGTCGCGCGATACCGGTAGTGCGGCCGATCTGGGCAACCGTACCACGACCAAAGTGCAAAGCAGCATTCCCGCAGCCGCAGCTGGTACGGCCGGCGCCGCCAAGGGTTCCGCGCGCAATGCCGGGCGCACCAACGAGGAAATTCAGCTGGTCTTCGACCGCAATAAGGGGCCAATCGACTCACTGTACAACCGTGCCCTGCGTCAGGACCCCACACTTCAAGGCAAGGTGGTGTTCGCGCTGACCATCGCGGCCTCAGGAGAGGTAACGGACGTCAGAATCGTCTCCAGTGAGCTCAACGACGAGACACTGGAGCGCAAACTGGTCGCCCGGATCAAACTGTTCAACTTCGGCGCCAAGAAGGTGGGCACGATGACGGTGAAGTATCCCATCTACTTCCTGCCCTCTTAGCATTCATTCCAGGCGCTGACGCACCGCAAGCGCCAGCGCCGCCAATCCGGGCGACGTTGTTCGGCCCGAGCAAGGCTGGATGCTGCGTCGCAAGATCATGGTGAGCGGCTTGAGCACACGAGCCACATTACCGCTTCGCGCCGTTTCCACCGCTTTGCAACTTATGCCGGTATAATCGGCCGAACGTATGCGCACTATGACGACAGAGCCGACACAACAACAAAGGATGACCGTGGCGACTTCGCCACCGGACGCCTTGCGCCAGTTACGGACCTGGCAACGCGTGCACATCCGACTGACCCTCCTCTACGGAGGCACTATCTTTATGGTGCTCCTGCTGTTGGGCGCGGCGGTCTACTTCGATGGCATCAAGACCGAAAAGGAGGCCCTGCAACAGCGCTTGCTTGGCATCGTGACCAGCCTCGCCAGCTCCGTCGACGCTGCTGCCGTCGCCCGGCTACCGCTCGAGGGCACAGATCTCACTGCTTTGCACCAGCGACTCAAGGAGCGCTTCGCACAAGTCGCCGAGCACGACCCCGACGTCGAGACCATCTACGTGTTGCGCCCCACCGCCGAGCCCACCAAGCTGCGTTTCGTCGTCGACTACGTCAAAGACGGTGACGAGGGCCAGCCCGGGGAGCCTTATGACGCGACCGACGTGCCCGTGATGTTACAGGGCTTCTCGCGCCCGTCCGTCGAAGATGAGCCTTACACCGATGAGTTTGGCACGACGCTGTCTGGCTATGCCCCCATCATCACGGCCGATGGGCGCAGCGTCGCCCTCGTCGGCGTCGACGTCACAGCCTCGCGTCTTGCCGCCATGCGCGCAGACGTCATGCGCAATGTCCTGTGGAGTTTCGGTGCGGCGGTGGTTCTGCTCGCAATCATATCGGCGGTGGTTGCCCGCAACCTGCGCACACCGCTATCACGCATTATCGATGCCTCAATCGCCATCGCCCGCGGTGAGCTCGGCACCCGCATCGGCATGCAGCGCAGCGACGAGCTCGGACTCATGAGTCGGCACATCGATCTAATGGCCGAGCAGCTGCAGGAGCGCGAATTCATCCGCGAGACTTTCGGGCGCTACGTCAGTGAAGAGGTGGCCAAATCACTGCTCGAACAGCGCGCCGATCTCAAACTGGGCGGCGAAGAGCGCGTCGTCACCGTTTTGTTCAGTGACATCCGCGGCTACTCGACCGTGTCTGAACAAATGCCGGCCGTACATGTGGTCGATCTGCTCAACCGCTATCTGGGCGAGATGACCGAGATCATCGACCGCCATCACGGCTGCGTCATCGAGTTCATAGGCGATGCCATTTTCGCCGCCTTCGGTGCCCCGCACTACTTCTCCGATCACGCCGAAGCCGCAGTGCGCTGTGCGATCGAGATGCGCCAGCGCCTAGCGCAGTTGAACGAAGAATGGGCAGGCTCCGGTGTAGCCCGTTATTGGCGTCAAAGTGGCATGGACACCTTGAGTGCTCGTATCGGCATTCACACCGGTCGTGTCGTGGCGGGCAATCTAGGCAGTGCAACGCGCATGAAGTATGCCGTGATTGGCGATACGGTCAACGTCGCGGCGCGCCTGGAGGGGCTAAACAAGGACCTCAATACTGATATCCTGCTCAGTCGGGACGTCTATGTGCATTTGCCCGAGGAACTCAGCCAACACATCGTCGAACTCGGCGAACACCACGTCAAAGGCCGCGAGCAATCGGTCAAGGTGTATTCCATTGGGAATGAGCGCGCCAAACTCAGCGTCGTCTCCGGCTGAGGCCACCCTAACAGCTCCCAGGCGAACTCATCCCGGCGCTGCTGCACGCAACGCAGCACCGTCGCACCGATGGCGGTCACCAAACCCGTTCAGGACAGGCCTTCGCTCAGCGCGTCGTATGATTTGGGCGATAAGAAGTCGGCCAGATATTCCGCCGCTTCGCGCTTGGCGGTGAACGGTCCACGCATACCTTCGCGCATTTCCAGGAACCAACCCTCGTCCTGAATATAGCGAAAGCGTGAGCCGCCAATGCGCTGTAGGCGGCTCCCAGGCCGCAACCGGGCGTAAGGGAAATTGGTTACCATGCTCAGATACCTCCTGCACCTCCTGCAGCGGGCATGACTCAGACTCCCGTCAGGCCTTCCAGGTTCCACTCGCCAAGGCATTCCTTCTCCCGTCGAGCTGCAGCGCTAAAGGGCAACGCTGATGAGTGTCGGCATTCGCCGTGTCTATGCCCGCCCCCCAAAGGGCACACACTGTGGCTAGTGCTCAGCAGGGTCGGGCATTAGAGGGTAAGGGCCCCAGCAACACGCCACAGTGCGAGACCGCACCCGGATTCGGGGAATATTCACGCTCCTCCGTGTACGCCCACCGGACGTTGCACCCGAGCCGACGGTTGTCCGGCGCCAGCTACGGCCGCCCTCGCCTAGGGAGTGCACCCGCTGCTTGGTCCACGGCGCCTCATCCGGCTCAGCCCCGGTGGCGCCCACTGCTCCACGGGCGGAGCGACGGAGGCCCGCCCGTGGTCGGCCGCGCTCGCCGCGGCTCAGGTCTGGCCTTGGTCGATAATGTGGCGGGCCACATCCAGCGGCGTGCCCCCGGCATGATGGGGATTGCCCTCTTCGATCCAGATCTGGACCTCACGCCGCACGGTAAACAGGTGGTCACCTATTCGTACCTTAGCCACGCCATCGCGTCGCTGCTCGATCTCAATGGTTACGCCTTTATAACTTTCTGTTTTCTTTGACATATTTCTGTTCCATCCTCTCCGGGTACAGGCGGCTGGCGCCATAGCCCTATGGTCTCTTGCCACGGTCTGAGGGAACCGGCTCACAGCGCGCGGATCTCCCCTAGCAAAGACTGTAGCGAGTCAGGAAGGGAGCTTCAGTGCAGGTTTCACTAGCACGACGTGACATATTACCGCCGCCCGGGACGGAGCCACTGCGGGTGGCGGGGAGCGATACGACAGGGAGAAAGCGATGTCTCGGCCGCGCCGACACTGCGGCGATAGGTACGTTCTGAGCGCCAGGCCACGGGTCGCCAACGGCGGTCACCCCGGGGCGGCATATGCGCGGATACTATTGTGCTGACTGCGACGGCCCTGCCTGGCCAGTCAGCTCCTGCATCCGCTCAAACACTGAGTAGTCGTTCATCAGTTCGGCGAAAACCTGCGGTTGCTTCTCTTTGAGCTCGATCGCGTAGTCGAGGAACTTGCTGACACCATCCCTGAGTACGTGGTTCATCTTCTCAGCCAATTCCGGATGCTGACTTGCCTCTTCAGCGAACAGTTTCCCCGGGTTCTGCTGTTTGAACAATTCGACGTCCTGAATGAAATGAAGCAAATTGATCATGTCGCGAAATATACCTTCGAAATCGTTAGCGATCGCCCATTCCATGAAGCGGTCGAACACATCGCTCGATTCGATGTACGCATCGAGAATGGGCTCGAGCTGAGCCGGCCCCCCATATTGAAGCGCGTCGAGTTCCTTCCTGATCTGCTTCAGATCATTGGTGCTGGCTTCCTTGATCCGCTGAATGGAAATCGCCGGTTTGATTAGCGCACGGAAATTGAGCAGAAACACTTTGCGCATCTCAGAGCGAAAGAAATAACTCTTGATGTACATCAGCTGCTGTTTCTTCTTGCCCTTGGCGTGCCAGTGCAAGAATCGTTCGACCAGCACCGCACCGAGCAGAATCTCCAACGGGATCGCAGCAAGGTGGAGCAAGAATTCGTGGTGGATGACATAGTGCTCGAGCGCGAGCATTGCAGCAGATCCAGCTAACAATCCAACCGTCAGAACTCCGTAGACGATGACGCGCTGCCAATTCGCCTTGAATCTCAAATCCACGTCT
>Ga0209536_100001596_pt1 | contig 37217 bp, 25 predicted proteins | sample DeeMarSeWOR28_12_FD_187461 | JGI IMG/M metagenome (GOLD analysis project Ga0209536, IMG submission 187461) | Marine sediment microbial communities from White Oak River estuary, North Carolina - WOR-2-8_12 (SPAdes) (version 2) | ecosystem: Environmental > Aquatic > Marine > Intertidal zone >... | reverse complement strand
ATGGATATGCGAGCAAAGTCAGGGGTGCCCGGTGAATTAAATAGCACCAGCAGGCCGACTAGAAAGGTGATCACACCTGCCACAGCTAATAAACCGAATGTCGCGGTCTTGACCTCCAATAAAAACAAGATAAAAGCGATTACTATCAACCCTAAACCGAGCCAATTCGCGGGTAAAGTGCCCAAACCATATAAAGCCATGCCCAGGCATAACACGCCGATAAAGCCAGCAGCCCAGCCCCCCGGGCTGGATATCTCGATCAGGATAGCCTGGACGCCGATGGTCAGCAGAATCCCAATGAGTAATGGGTTGGATAGGGCGTGGAGGAGTTGTTCGACCGTATTCTGGTCAAAAGGCTCCTGGCTGGCGCCGGCCGTCTCCAGGGTGATTTCCTGGCCATCAATCTCCACTGTTTGACCGTCCAGTTGTTCGAGCAAATCGTCAACATCGTCTGCCACTACGTCGATAAATTGAGCTTCTAGGGCTTCTTTAGAGGTCACTGCCTTGGCTTCTTCGATCATTGCTTCGGCCAGGGCAACTGCTTCCTCACCCCTGCGCTCGGTCAGGTTGCGCATCGTGGCTTTCAAATCTTCAGTTATCTTCTGAAAAAGGACCTCCCCGATATCGGCTCCTGATCCGTCTACGGGGGAAGCTGCGCCGATGACAGTTTCTGGAGCCATACCGGCGGCATGTGCGGCCGCCACAATGATGCTGCCGGCCGATGCGGCTTGGGCGCCAGACGGACTTATGTAGACGATAACAGGCACGTTTGCATTGCGGAAAGACTGGACTATCTCTAAAGTGACGTCTACACCGCCCCCAGGAGTATTAAGCACAATCAGCGCGGCTTCGGAGTTTGTCTCCTCGGCCTCTTTGATTAACCGGTCGAAATAGCTTGCCATCGCTGGCGTCACAGGTCCTTTGATCTCGGCTACCAGGACCTGATTGCCCTGGGCTTCGGCCAAACCAAACGCGCTAGCCGCTAGCAGCAGGATGACCGTTAAGAGGAGCCAGAACTTCAGACGTCGCTTACTGAGCTTAATAAATCGAACCGTACCCATATCCCTTGTTTAAGGTTATGATACGGTATGCCGAATTGGGGGACAAGATAATTTGTGAAGCTCTAATCTGGCTGCAATTGTTTATAAGCCCGTTAGTCTATCTGCTCCTGGAAAAAGGCATCAACAACTTCTGGATTATCTATAACGTACTGGTAACCGCCAAAACGGCCAACTGATTCCACTAAAACGGGTTCTGAAGCATTCGGGGTGGCAGCGGCCATCTGGACGACGTTATCTACACTCCCCCAAGGGTCTCCTATACCCTGTACGTATAGTATTGGCGTGGGACCAGCCCCGGCCACGGTGAAAACCGGATCAAGCGCAGAAAGACGGAGGCCTCCGGCACCCTGGTAAATGAGCTCGGCAAAAAAGACGATCAACCTGCCAAATGGTCCTAATAAGCTGGTAGCATACCGGTTAGAAAAGACCGAAGCACTGGTCGGCTGAACGAGGACGGCAGCTTTGATAAGGTCGGTTCTGGGCAGAGCATAGAGTACTGTATTGGCCCCCATCGAAAAGCCGACGACGCCAATTCGCTGATTGTCAACTTCCTGGCGGCCGGCCAAATAGTCAAGAGCGCCCAACAAATCGTTTGCTTCGTGCAAGCCGAAAGTGACGGGCATCGCTGGTGCACTCTCCCCATGGTTACGCAAGTCAAACATGAGCAATTGATAGCCTGACCGATGTAATGCATGGGCTAGATGTATCAATTGGAGGGGTGAACTGCCTGGAAGGTCGGTCAGAATGTTTTCGGCGGTTGTTCCCAGACGATTCCATGGCCAGCCATGTACCATCACCAGGGTAGCTTTGGCCTTGTTTTCGCCCGATTGTTTGGCAGGGATAAACCAGCCAGACAAACGCAGGCCATCCCGGGCGGGAAACTGGACTTCCTCATACGGCATACCCAGATCGGCTGGCGTAGCCCATAATCCTTTCCGCGGTGGACTGATCATCATCCGGGCAATGTAAGCAGCAAACACGGCCACTATCCCGGCTAATACACTCAATATCAGGATAAATAGACGGACGGTACGGCGAAAAGTGGTCATGGTTCATTCCTCCTGATGGGATTTCAAAGTTCGCTGGCAAACCCAGGGTAATTATACTCAATAGATGCCAACTCGTGTCTTCTAATGGGCAGAACGTTTAAAATTCGTCTGGTTAGCGTCTAAATTTAAGTGGTTCCAGGTTTGTGCTCCGCTAGCGATCGGGGTACTGGGTTGCATTTTCCTCAAATGACTCCGCGTAAAACCAAGTGATTAACCGGGCATCTCCCCAATCCTTCAGGGCGGACATGAGTTCTCGGCCAGCGTCACTGCCTAGAGCATGGAAAAAAACCTTGGGCGTTTCAAAATATAGCTCGTACATCAGGTGAAATCTTGACTCCCCACCAGGTTTGCCAGCGACTCGACTGACCTCGCTCTTGAGCAATCCAGGTAATTGTTCGGCCAGTGGTAGATGAGTGTTTGAAAAAAACGTTTCCAGTGCACCTTCATCGTCAACACGCCGGTATATAGTCACAAACTTAAACACATCACACTCCCAACCTGAGTATTTGATAAATGCCCTTTATCGAAAAGTTGTATTGAATAGACGGCTTTTATTAACGCAAAATTAACGCGAAACCGAAGAAACCGCAATGAACTGTTAATTACCTCAGGTAAATCCAATTGTAAGGTCCTCTCGAAGTGGACGTCAACCTGTATATAAATAGGGCAAATTGGAGGCAATTTAGTGACGGTACAGTGGTACAGTTGCATTCAAAGTTCGATTTGTTATAATTTTCACTTGGCTAAGACCTAGGGAAGAGGAATTTGGCTGTTTTGATAACCTTACTATCTGGCACGATAATTCCGTGGTTAGTGGGTGGTCTTTTACTCCTGGTAGGGTTAACCCTGTCAGTCACCTACAAGTCATGGCGAGATGCCAAACGCTCCCCATACTTCTTTTTGCGCGTTCAAGCTGCAAAAAGAATGCAACGCTATCTTTTGGCGACTCTTAGCCTGATCCTTCTTGTCGTGGTGACGACCGCCTATGCCTGGCAAGCTCCCCAAGCAAATATCCCCCATTTAGCCCGTCTCAGTAACATGAAACCGGCGCTGAATAATTTTGTTGCCACTGGCAATCAAGCGGCCGTTGCTGAGGCTTCGCCAGCATCTGTGGAAATCAACACGAATCCAGTATCAAACCGAATCGCCGACACGCCTCCAGCATTGACCGATCCATTATTAAAGCCTTCCTTGCCGGAACAATACGATCAGATCGATGCCACAGTCGATTTAAAAGAATCCACGGAAATTGGGGACGTCGCCTTTTCTACAGAAATTTCTGAGGATTATCAAGCTGTTGAACCGGGTCGTCGATTTGGCGAAGGTTATTTCACCCTTTATGCCACATTCGAGTATGGTGAAATGTCTGATGGGATGACCTGGTCTTGGGTCTGGCGTCACAATGGTTCGGTGGTCGATGGCGGCAACCAGGTTTGGAACTATGGCGATAGTGGACCCGGCTATGTCTATTTTAAGCCGGAAGAAGGTTTCCAGTTGGGGCAGTATAGTCTGGAAGTGTGGGTAAATGGGGAGCTGATGGCCCTGTCTGATTTCAATGTCACGGACAGCATCTCGGCCAGCAACTAAACAGAACCACCACAACTTTTTCGTTTTACCCTGTTTCTATAATCGACGTTGTACGTTGGACCAGAGTTGTCTTAGTTCGGTCACCCCCAGCAGTAAAGACGCTAACAAATAAGCAAGGGTTCCGGCAAAACCGGCGACCAATAATTGCCATAAGGCAGAGATTGAATCGAATTGCTGCAGAGCCGACCAGGTAATGGCTGCCATAAACAGGCTGGCCAAAACCATGCGCCAAACCCCCGACAGCACCCGCCGGCCGCCGACACCGCCCATTTTCCGGCGTAACAACCACAACAATAAAATCAGTTCAAGGAAAGTGGAGATGGTATAGCCCAAGGCCAGCCCGCCGAATGCCAGTCCATCAATTGCCGGGAAGAAATGATTACCAAGCCACAGACCTAACAACCACATGACGATAAGTTGAAGCATGCCGATCAGGACTGGTGTCAAAGTGTCTTCCAGGGCATAAAAAGCACGGGAGATGATCTCTATAGCGGCGAGTCCGATCAAGCTTAAAGCGTAAAAAAGGAGGGCCCAGGCCACGAATTCTGTTGCCTGGGAGTCGAATTGGCCCCGTTGGAAGAGTACCGTTACGATGGGGATCCGCAGGATCATCATCAATAAGGCGGCCGGTAAGCTCAAGAAGAATATCAGACGTAGGGTATCGGCCACGATAAGGCGCATTTCGTCAAATGCAGAGCGCGCCGCCAGGGTGGAGAAGGTTGGAAAGGCGGCAATACCCAGGGCCTGGCCGATGATGGCTTGGGGCATGATCATGATCCGCCACGCATATCCAAGCGCAGGTATGCTGCCCAAAACCATGGACTGGGCCAAAAATTGGATGACTAGATGATTCAATTGGCCGAAAGAGAGGCCCAACACCCTGGGTGCCATCAAACGCAAGACCTGGAGAACGCCAGGATCGCGGAGCGTCAGGATGGGTGAATAATGGGCATGTTTCATCCGTAGGCCGGGAAGTTGGATGAGCAGATGACCAAGGGCACCCAAGACTGCACCAATTGCCAGCCCCATCACGTTTGGGGCAAAAGCGATAGCCCCGGCGATGATGCCCAGATTATAGACGATCGGAGCAACGGCCGGCAGTAAGAAGTGTTGTCTGGCATTCAGAGCGCTCATGATTACACCACTGGCGCCAAATATGATGGGCGTGATGAGCATTACCCGCATCAAAGCCACTGTCATATCCAGCATCCGGGGATCGGTGGCCACCAAATCTGGGTAAAAGAGAGTAATGATCTGGGGGGCAAGAAAGACAGCCACGATTGCAATAATGGTCATAAAGACCGTAATCAAGTTGATGATGGCTGAAAATAGCCGCCAACCACCGGCTGCGTCATCGCGCACAAAGAAAGCCGAGAAGGTTGGTATAAAGGCAGAGCCGATTGCCCCCCCGGCAATGATCAGGAAGATGGTTTCTGGAAAACGGTTGGCGACGAAATAGGCATTCGCTTCCAGGCTGGTTATGCCGAACAGATAGTTAATAACTGCATCTCGGATGATACCCAATAGCCTGCTGATGATAAAGGCTACGCCGACGATGGTGGCCGCTTGAATGATTTGCGACCGGTCGCTTGGGACGGGCTCTGTATCCAGTTGGGGCAGTGCCATGAAGGAGGATTATACGCCTGATCCGGATAACAAAAAAAGCGGGCCGATTCACGAATCAGCCCGCTTTACTTTCTGTGAGAGCCAGGGACGCCGAACCCCGACTCTCGTTAAAAGGAGGAGAAGAAGAGATTTAACCGTACTTGTGTCTCTTAGATACTAGTTTATGATACTCTGCTGGATTAGACTCTACGCCCAACCATCGCATAACCTACGCAAAACCTACGAATGTGACAAATTTCACAAAAAACCTCTTACTCTGGTACTAATTGGCTTATCGACCGATTACATGCCCAGCGATAAAATCACACACATGAGTCGCCGAACGGCTCTGCAACTAATGGTTCTGTGCTTGCTTGTTGCAGCAGCGCTTCGTTTACCAAAATTGACCGAAATCCCACCAGGCCTGCACTATGACGAGGCGGCCAATGGCTTACTAGCCCAGGAAATTGGCTTGGGAGGCGAACGGCCGATCTTCATCGCCAGCTACACTGGCAAGGAAACGCTTTTTTTCTACCTTGCCGGTGGCCTTATGCGGGTCAGCGGCCCCTCGGTATTCACCCTTCGATTAACCTCAGCGTATCTTGGTTTGCTCACGGTTGCGGTTACATTTTGGATGGGAACGGAACTTCTCGGAGATCGGCGGATCGCTATCGTGGCGGCCGCCTTAATAGCGATCAGCTTCTGGCAGGTCTTATTCAGTCGTTTGGGCTTTCGAGCCATTAGCCAACCGTTGCTACAGGCCATCACGGTGGCTGCGCTATTTCGAGGTCTGCGAAAGGATTCATGGCCCTGGCTCATCTTTTCTGGCATCACAATGGGTTTGACAGGATATACTTATTTAGCCGCCCGCATCTTCCCTATTCCACTGGCACTGGCCATGTTACCGTTGCTCGTTGGCCGGTATCGCCGCCCACGCCGCTGGCGCCAACTGTTGCTCGTCCTTGGCCTAAGCCTGGTCGTTCTTGCTCCACTATTTATTTACTTTATCAGGCAGCCCGATGCCTTCTGGGTTCGAATTGGCCAAGTAGGGCCAGAAAACACGTCATTAGTAGCCTTGGCAGGGAGTTATGGGCAAACACTGGGGATGTTTTTCATGGCTGGCGATCCTTATTGGCGTTTCAATATTCCCGGCCGGCCTTTATTTAATTGGCTTTGGGGCGGGCTGATGGTTGTTGGCTGGCTCTACCTGCTCTTGCGTTATCGCCACCAGGACAATAGCCGCCGGCGGGCAGCATTTTTGCTTCTTTTACTTATGCCCTTGTTTATGTTGTTGCCGACCGCCTTGGCAATTGGCGATATTATCCCCAGCAATTTGCGGGCGATAGGCGTTGCTCCATTCATTTTTTTCCTACCAGCAATTGGTTTTGTCGTCTTGCTTGATGCTTTTCTACGCTGGGCCAGAGGGCTCGTTCAGAGGTGGGGCACAAATGATCCGCGTCTTTATGCCTTAAACCAGCTCACATCTCGGACCACACTGATCCTGGTGATGGCCGTGTTGCTCCTGTTAATTCTTGGTAGCCTGACTACTGCCCGGGCTTATTTCCAGGAGTGGGCCACCCGCGAAGATGTATTTTATGATTCTGATGCAGATCTAGTTCAGGTGGCCCGTTATCTTGAAGAATCGCAAATGATCGATGGCACGGTTTTTCTGGCCGCCCAACATTTCCGCCATCCGACGGTTGCCTTTTTAAGTGATCAATATGAAAGGCTTAAATGGTTGCCTGATAGCCAAGCTTTGGTTTTCCCAGCTGAAGGTCCAGCCACTTATTTGTATCCATACAATAGCCCTCTACCAGATTGGGCATCTGAATTTATGCCGACGGACCCTCGGTTTGAAGGTCCAAAAGGGCCAAATGGCCAGCCAACCTTTCTGCTTTACAGGCAATCCCAACCAACCGCGCCGGCACCACCCAATCAGGTCAACGCCAACTTTGGCAATCAGGTGACATTGCTGGGATACGAAGCGAGCTCGGCAGCGGCCGGTGCTCAGTTACCCGTTACCCTGTACTGGCGAGTGGAGCAACCGGCAACGGCCAACTACACGCCGTTTATTCACCTCGAAGATGCCTGGGGCTATCGCTGGAGCCAACAGGAGACCTTTGCATATCCGGCCGAACAGTGGTCGGTTGGAGATACTGTTGTGCAGAGAGTGGAAGTACCTCTGCCTATCGGAATGCCACCGGCTGCATATAAACTGCGTGTGGGCTTCTTTGATCCGGATAGTGGCGATCAACTAGCACGTCTAGATAACGCTGGTCGGTATGCAGGCAATGCCCAGGTGATAAACAACGTTCAGGTATTGGTCGGCCCCTTGCCCAAACAAATGCCTGAGCCGGACAACACTTTAAACCTGCCGGTTAACGCCAACCTGACTTTGCTTGGTTATAGCATGGGCCAAGATAAAGTTTTGTCCGGGGCGCCATTTGACCTAAATATATGGTGGGAAGCAACCGATCCCTTGCCGCCGATGACATCTCGCCTGGAATTGGTAGGCTCGGATAATGTGGCTCGTATTCTGCTGAATACGCAACCTGTCTATGGTACCTACCCTTTCGATAGCTGGACAACACCACAATTGGTCATCGACCGCCAGATACTCAGGGTTCCTGCAACGGTCCCACCTGGAGAGTTTATCGTGAGCTTACGATTGTTGGATGCAGCCGAAGAGACGCTCCTGACGGCCGACCTGGGCTCGCTAGTCGTTGAAGGGGCCGGTCGCCTGTTTACGCCACCCAGTCGCCAATTCCCATTATCGGCTACATTTGGAGAGGAGATCTTATTGCTGGGTTACGATTTGGCAAAACGCGGATCAGGCCAATTCGACTTGAGCCTGGTCTGGCAAGCCTTGGCTGAGCCAAACGACAGTTATGCAGTTTTCGTTCACGTGCTCGACCAGGACGGCCGGTGTTGTGTTTGGCAACAGGACCTGGCACCCCAACAAGGGACCTACCCAACGAACCAATGGATAACCGATGAAGTGGTCGTCGACGAATATCTTATCGATCTACCGGCTGATTTACCTCCTGGTTCATATCCAGTTGAGATTGGGCTTTACCTACCAGAAACAGGACAAAGGCTGCTGGTAAGGATGCCGGGTTTGAGAGACAATGACACGCTATTATTACGACCGTTGCAGGTTGAATGACGTATTCGTATCGAGTTTGGTGGAACGATCAGCGTGATTACAGAGATTCAAGATTGGGGACGAGATAGCCTGACCTGGCTTAATCGCCAGACCAGAGGTTGGTTTCTCATCCTTTTTGAGTCCCTAAGGGATGTGCTTTCATTCCAGTCATCCCTTTACGCTGCAGCGACAGCTTATTTCACCTTGTTATCTATCTTTCCACTCATCTTAATAACTGTGGCCATCGCCAGCTTCTGGTTTGAGCCATCTCTCGACGTTGAGCCTATACTTGAGCGGTTGGAGTTTATCATCCCGGCTGTGAACGAGTTGTTAGGAGCCAATCTCGACCAAATCGTCGATGCTCGAGGTGCCATCAGTCGATTGTCAGCCTTGCTCCTGATTTGGTCGGCATCCTCGATCTTCTACATGTTAACCCGAGCCATGGACAACATTTGGGAAGAGGCCATGATTCGTCCAGCATGGCGACACCGAGCATGGGCTATTGTGATTACCCTGGCGATTAGCATCCTTCTGTTGATTGGGTCCATCGCCTGGACTTTTGTGGTGCCAGTTCTGAATCGCTTGTTACCAGAGCGCATCATTCAGGTCTCGCCTTATTTAACTGTCCTGGCTTCGGCGTTATTGAGTGTTTTATTGTTCTTGTTACTTTATTGGATGTTGCCCCACGCGAAGTTAAGTTGGCATGACGTCTACATTGGCGCCATCCTGGCTGGATTATTGTGGGAGCTGGCAAAACACATCTTTTTCTTCTTTGTCAGCAACTTTCTCACTTCTTCTAACCTCATCTATGGTTCGCTGACGACCATCATTGCTTTTTTAACCTGGGCATATGTGAGTATGATCATCTTTCTATTTGGCGGTCACGTGAACGAGCGCTATAAGCGGCAACGGCAAGACCGATCAACACCGGGGTTAAAAATGTAAATAAAATGCCAGCTCGGTGGGCGCGGAGCTGGGAAGAGCCCAACAACTCAGTTCGGATTTGGCCGTAAATCAGCACTGAAAGTTGGCTGGTTAGAAGAAAGGTGATTCCTGTTGCCAGACGAGCTTTTGAACAGATCTCATCTTCATCTCTTTGACCGCGATCAAGCAATAACCAGGGATAAGGCCAAACGGCATACCAGATGCGGAAGCGAAAGGCTTGAATGATGTAGCCAGCGAAGATATCGGCTGCTGACCGCAGGGGAGATCGGCCGCGCCAGGTCCGCCATAAGAGCCATAGAACCAGCAGAGCCAATAGCATCGTGCCCAACTGAATCGCCAACTGGATCGATGGATTCAACCCTCTCGCCCGAGCCTCGAGGATAATCCAGGCCAGGGGCGAGAAGCCGCCGCCCGAACCAGCTTCGCTGATGAGGCGTTGGATTAGAGGAATGGGGGAACCGTAAGGCATGAAGGAAATCAAGACGAGGGCTAATCCTGCCAAAGCCGTAACCAACAGAAACCGCAAGCGGGCTGGTCCGCCCGGTAGAATCTTCCAACAAGCGATGAAGAAAAAAGGCAGCGGCAAAAGACCAATTGGTTTAACGAGTGGCGCCAGTAACATCATGATCATGCCAAGTTGGAGCTGGTCTCGGACCATCAACCACCAGCCGGCGACTAACCAGATTAACATAAAGGCATCATTATGCCCGTCCATGGCAAAAATGAGCAACAACGAGGGATTCCAGGCCCATAATAAGAGCAGTGCATTTCTTCTGGGTAGGGATACACTAGGCATAGACAGCCAGATGAGGACACCAACTAACAAGAAGGAGACGGCTGCCAGCCCTTTAAAGAGTAACAGACCCACCCACAGGTTATCTGGCACTAAGGAGGTTGCCGAGGCAGCTGTCAGTTCCCATAATGGGCCATAAGGTGAAGTTTCGTTTATCCATTCTCCGGCCAGGGGTGCATAAGGTTCGTCGACGAGCTTGGCGACCGGGACGTCAAATGGACTCTGCCTGTGCACGCTGCTAATCCGGCCGCGGATGAAGTAGCGATAAGCATCGGTAGCATTGAGGGGAAAGGTGAGGATCAGAGGCACACAATAAGCGGCGGCCGTTAGCAACACAAACACCATGGACAGCTTACCATCGCCAATCCTGACGAGTCGGTAGGCCAAACCATATAAGCCGTAGAGTATACATACTAGCAGGGCATAGGCTGCCGCTTCCCCCAATGACGGTGCCAAAGAGCCGATATCTGGGGAAGGGCTATGATTAAAATACGGCCGGAGCGGAAACCACAGGCTAAGGACTATGTAGCCGGCCAGGCACAAAAAAGCCAGCAACCAAAATCGATTACGCATTGGCCAAAGCGGCCGCGATCTTGCCAGCTACCCGGCCGTTATTTCGTAACAAGGCCAGATTTGCCTTCAGACTGCGCCCATCAGTTAGCTCGCTGACACGGCGTAGCAACCATGGAGTCGATGCCGGTCCATGGATGGCTGCCTCGTCGGCTTCCTGAGTTGCCTGGGTGATAGCCTCCTCTGCTTCGGTGGGGTCGAATTCGTCCGCTTCTGGCACCGGGACCGTGACCAGAAGGCCAACTTGCAGATCGAGCGACTGGCGGGCGATAATGATCGCCGCCACCTCCTCGGCCGAATCCACGCGAACGTCCACGGATAAGCCACTGGAACGGGAGTAAAAGGCGGGCATCTCGTCGGTGCCATAACCAATAACAGGTACGCCATTCGTTTCCAGCACTTCGCGCGTGGAAGCGAGATCAAGGATCGACTTGGCGCCACTTGATACAACCGTGACCGGTGTCCGGCCTAGCTCTGCCAGATCAGCGCTCACATCAAAAGGATGGCCCCGATGCACGCCGCCGATACCCCCGGTGGCGAATATCTCAATCCCAGCCAGATGAGCCACGATCATCGTTCCAGCGACAGTCGTGGCGCCATCCTCCTGACGGGCCAGGGCTAAAGGCAGATCACGGCGGCTACATTTCCGCACCTGGGCCATCGGCCGGGTAGCCAGGTACTCCAATTGATCTGGCGTCAGGCCAACGTGTATCCGGCCTCGCAGGATGGCTATTGTCGCCGGTATCGCTCCGCCATAGCGAACGGCTTTTTCCATATTGAGGGCTGTCTCGACATTCTCAGGATACGGTAAGCCATGAGAAATGACCGTGCTCTCTAAAGCAACGACCGCTTTCTTTTCAATGAGCGCCTTTTGGACATCTGCGTGAAATTCAATTTTTCCATTCATATGAGCCTCGATTGGGGAACCAACAAACAAATTATCAAGGCCAAGACTGGTCGGTATTAGGGTCTCGATTGCCTATGATATTGACCAATTATCTGTTTTCAATATACTGTCAGCAATATAAGTTTCGCACTCTAGCATGGCGATGTTGCCGTCTCGTCGTCTGGCTAGGGAAAGTGCGGGACACAGTTATATCCATTTGCACACCTGAGAATAACAACAGGTGAGCAGCCATTCAAATACAAAGGAGATTAGAAGAGATGAAACAGACAAAAATTGTAGTTTTGGTATCCCTACTGGTTTTGGTGATGTTCCTGGTTGCCTGTGGTGGTCAGGTTCAGGAAGCGATCGAGGAAGCCGCGCCGACGATACAAGCTGCAGCGACGGAAGTTGCTCCAACAATCGAGGCCGCGGCGACCGAAGTTGCCGAAGAGGTAGAGCAAGCACAGGAAGAAGCCGAGACTGGTGCATTACCTGATCTGGGCGGCCGGGAAGTGACGATCGCCGTCGAGAACCAGTATCTGCCATTCAACTACATCGATCCAAACACGGGTGAGCCGGCTGGATGGGATTATGACGCCTGGGACACCATCTGTGAGTTGTTGAATTGTGTACCGGTCTATGTTGAAGCCGGCTGGGAAGGCATGATCCAGGCGGTGGCCGACGGTCAGTACGATGCGGCGGCCGACGGCATCACTATCACCGATGAACGAGCCGAGATCGTCGATTTCTCTGATGGCTATATCAACATCGAGCAACGCCTCTTGGTTCGGGTAGATGAGGACCGGGTCAACTCGATTGAGGATGTGCAAAATGACGAGAGCATAGTGCCAGGCACCCAAACGGGCACGACCAATTATGAGACGGCAACTCAGTACCTTGACGTTGATCGAATTCGGGGATACGAGACATTCCCGTTTGCTGTTCAGGCGTTGCTTAGCGGCGATGTGGATGTCGTATTCATGGATGAGACGGCCGGACAAGGCTATGTGGGCGTAAATGCCGAAGACCTCAAGCTAGTAGGCGAATCGCTGTCCAGCGATGCGCTGGGTTTCATCTACCCCAAGGGTAGTGACCTGGTTGAACCTGTGAATATGGCTATAGCAGAGATGAAGGCTAATGGCACGCTCGAAGAGTTGGCCGTCAAGTACTTCACCGATGCCTTCACCATTACTTACGATGATCTCGAGTAGGGTGATCTAAATTAGATCAGCTTGCATCATGGAATAACTGGTGAATGATAATAGAGAAGCGCCAAACAACATTTTGCTTTGGCGCTTCTCTTAAATTATAAATCAATGTATTATTCATTGTTGGGGAAAAACTGGGGAAAATGCATTGACTCACCAATAGGGGGAGGAGGCTTGTCAACGTTTGTACTTTCAAATTGGCAATCCAGGTCAATTGCCAGACAGCAAACAAAAAAGGAGGACCCATGTCAACGTTAGAAGAGCAACTCGGCGGCAAAGACCGTGCCGATGTATTTAAACAATTTCCCTGGTGGCTTTTGGTCATCCTCGCCTTCCTGGCGCTTATGGCTTACCTGATAATAACGAATGAGGAATACAACGCAGCTTTTCAATTCATCATAGGCGAGCTCGGAACCGTAGAGGATCTGCTAAATGGCGAATTTCTAGCCTTTATTGGCAAAGGAATATCGGTGACAATATATGTTACCTTTGTTTCCTTTATTATATCAGTGATCCTGGGATTGTTGGCGGGCCTTGGCCGACTGAGTAAAAATACGTTCATCCGAAATTTGGCGATTACTTATGTTGAGTTCGTCCGTGGATTGCCGGTATTGGTTTTGATATTCACCTTTGCCTTTGTCGTCGTTCCCGAGATTTCTGATGCACTAGGCGTGGATAATCAAGCCATCCCGGGAACAACCCGAGGCATAATCGCCCTAGCTTTCTTTTACGGGGCCTTCATGGGAGAGATATTCCGCGCCGGGATTGAATCGATACCGAAAGGGCAAACAGAAGCAGCCCGCTCACTGGGCATGACGGCCGGTCAGTCAATGCGACACGTTATCTTACCCCAGGCAGTTCGCAATATTCTACCGGCGTTGGGTAATGACTTCATCGCTATCTTGAAAGATTCTTCCCTGCTATCTGTGCTGGCGGTCCGCGAGATCACCCAGCAGTCACGCCTGTATGCTGGCACCAGCTTCCGATTTCGTGAGACTTACCTGGTTTTAACATTTCTCTACCTGAGCATGACTGTTGCCTTGAGTTTGTTGTTACAATGGTATGGTAGGAGGTTAGGGACTGATGAACGATAAGATTCCATCAAATGACATCATCGTTATTGAAGATTTGCACAAATACTTCGGCAATGTTGAGGCGGTCAAAGGTGTCGATCTAAATGTCAAGCCTGGTGAGGTAGTGATCATCGTCGGTCCTAGCGGCTCGGGCAAGAGCACTGTCCTGCGTTGTATCAATCATCTTGAAGTGCCTACAGCGGGCGCAGTCTATATCGACGGCGTACACCTGGAGGATAAAGAGACTGATATCAACAAGGTGCGGGCCGAAGTGGGCATGGTTTTCCAACAATTCAACCTCTTCCCTCATTTGACGGCCTTAGACAACATTACTCTTGCCCAACGCCTGGTGCGCAAGCGTAAAAAAGAAGAAGCTAAACGAGTTGCTATGGAGCAATTGAGCCGTGTCGGGATCCCAGAGAAAGCAGATAATTACCCCAGACAACTATCGGGTGGCCAGCAGCAACGGGTGGCCATCGCTCGAGCATTGGCCATGAACCCCAAGATCATGCTATTTGACGAGCCAACAAGTGCACTGGATCCAGAGATGATCAAGGAAGTGCTGGACGTGATGCTCGATCTGGCCAAGGAAGGGATGACCATGGTAGTGGTGACCCATGAAATGGGCTTCTGCCGTGCTGCGGCCGATCGGATCATGTTCATGGATCAAGGCCAGGTCATCGAGGTTGCCCCTCCAAACGAACTCTTCAGCAATCCGCAACATGACCGGACGAAGTTGTTCTTAAGTCAGATTTTGGCGCATTGATTGATAGTGCCGGTTCGATTGCTGCCGCTTGGTTAAATTATCTCAAAATCATCTGTACAATTTGTTGTGGATTGAAATCCACAGCCAGCAGGAGGAAGTGCGTTTAAACGCACTAAAGTGTCTTAAAAAGCGTAAAAACAGCCACTGCTAACCTGTTTCAACAGGTTTCTTGGGTTAGCCATGCATTTTAATGCAAGGCGATTGTTATGAATGAAACCTTAACGCTCAGCCAACACAAGTTGAGAGACTTATTAGCCTGCCGGCGAAGATTTCAATTACGATATCTTGAGCAATTGCCGTGGCCGATCGAGCCCATGTACAATCGAGCCCAAGAAACAAGAGATTTGGGCCAACGCTTTCACCAAATTCTACACCGCCATTTTCTGGGTTTGCCGGTTGACGAAGATGTCTCCGGTGACCAGCAACTTCGAGGTTGGTGGCAAGTTTTCCAGAAAAAGGGACCGCAAATTCCAACCGGTAAACTTTTCCCCGAGCAAAGCTTGATCGCGCCTATCGGCCGCCATTTGCTTACCGGCCGGTTTGACTTGCTCGTGCTGAGAGAAGGGCAGGCCCAGATATTTGATTGGAAAACGGATTCCCTCCGGCCCCCCAAGGCTAAGCTTCAAGAGACTTTACAGACTCGATTCTATCTGGCATTGATGGCCGAGGGGGGATCGGCCTTGAAGCAAGCTGTTGAACCGGAGCAAATCTCCTTGAACTACTGGTATGTAACTGCTCCGCAGGAGATGGTAACCATAAACTATAGCCAGGATCGGCACCTCGAAAATTGGGCCTACCTAAAAGATTCTATCGCCGAGCTAGACAGGTTGTTCGCAGCCGGTGGAGAGTGGCCGCTGACCGATGATCTTAGCCAGTGCAGCCAGTGCGCGTACCAATTTTACTGCGGCCGGATCGGCGACTCTTTAGACCTTGAGGAGTGGGAACTTGAAGACGAGGGGCCAACCCTAGAGCCGTTAAGACCTTAGCCAAAGTGCGCCTCAAAGACCTGTATTTCCTTCTCGGACCGGAAGGGCAAAATTATTTAGCCGAGATAGCAGCAACGCCAATAGACGGGGGGAGCCACTTACAGGTTGCCGATAGGCTTCGCCAGCAAATCGGGCCAGAACGAACCCATGCTGTATTAGAAACGGGGATGCTGCGCCAACAGGCGGCCGGAAAATTCGAACGGGCCAGTGGAATGTATTTCACTCGCCAAGCTTTGCAACAGGCCTCGGCCGAGGTTGTTTCAACCTATAGACAGGGGCGATTCAATAAGCACGGTTTTAAAATGTTGGCCGACCTGGGTTGTGGAATAGGCGGGGATTCATTGGCTTTGGCAGCACAGGCAGCGGTCGTAGGCGTTGATTTGAACCCCATTCGCCTGGCCATGGCCAGGGAGAATGTGCGCCTCTACGGGCATGTCGATCGCTTTTTCCCCTTGCAGGCCGACTTAATGGAACTCGGCCCAATGCCGGTAGATGCCTTGTTTGCCGATCCGGGACGGCGAACCAGCCAGGGAAAACGGATCCATTCCCTATATGAATACAACCCGCCGATCACTTTCCTGGACAAGTGGCGCATTCGGGTACCCAACCAGGCGATCAAGATCAGTCCCGGGGTCGATTACGCTGAGTTGCCGCCTGGGGCGGAGGTCGAGTTCATATCAGTAGCGGGTGAAGTGCGCGAAGCGGTTCTATGGTTCGGGGCTCTCAGAACACCGGTGAGCCGGCGGGCAACCTTACTACCGGGCGGTGTCTCGTTAACGGATGAAGTGGTGGGTGAGATACCTGTTACCCGGCCGGGTGAATACTTTTACGAGCCCGATGGTGCAATTATTCGAGCACACCTGGTTGAGCAATTGGCCGCCAAGCTTGGAGCATCAAAGATCGACGACCATATCGCCTATCTGACGGCCGATCGGCAGTTATTGACGCCTTTCGCGCGATGTTACATTCTGGAGGATGTACTTCCCTTTCAGTTAAAGCGACTGCGACAATACTTGCGTGAACGGGGAATCGGCCGAGTGACGATTAAAAAGCGTGGTTCCCCCTTAGATCCAAAAATGCTTCACCAACAGCTGCGCTTACAGGGTGATGAGCATCGTATTTTGTTTTTGACGAGAGTGATGGGAGAGCCGAGTGTGCTAATCGGACTGGCACATTCGAGCACATAACAATCCTAACTGTTCAAATCCCACAGGCTTATCAAGCACCAAATCAACTTTTTCCCTGGTTTCATCGGCCAACAATGGATCACCAGTCGTGACGATGATCCGGGTATTTACCAGATGGTCCAGTGACCTGACCTGCTCGACGATCTTCAAGCCTGAGATATTCGGCAGGTGAAGGTCCAATAAAATGATCTGTGGGTTTGACTCTGCTAAACGGTCCAATGCAGCTTGACCGTCATCTATGACCTCAGCTTCGATATCGACAGCTTTTAAAGCCTCGGAAAAAAAGTCGGCCTGAGTTGGATCATCTTCGATAATTAGGGCTGTATACGTCATGATTTCATCATCTTTATCGATGCCAGAGTAGATACAGGAAATATTACTAAGTTTTTCGTGTTTGTCCAATCGAATAAAAGTTATGAATAACCCCTGTATGATTTCGAATAAATTGCTTCACCTAAGCTGATCCATTTCTTTTTGTATCAACTCTAGTTGCTTGTAATCGAGTTTACCCTGGTTCGTAAAATCATTAATGAGATTTGTTAAATATTCACAGCGTTCCATTATTCGCTGGGTAGCTTTTTTTTGCTTGTCATTCAAAGGACCCAAAGTGCCTAGTTCGAGCATTTCGGCCAGGCCAGAGACTCCATTGAGTGGTGTTCGTAAATCATGTATGAAACCGAATAATAAGTCATATCGATTATGAGCGTCGTCGATTACTTCTTCGGCAAGCTTGACATAAGTCACGTCTCGCAGAACAAAGACATAGGCGGCGATTTCCTGCTGGCTGTCGTGGATTGGTGTCACATGCAGGCTGAATAACCGTTCCGTTGAACCATTAACAACTGCCAAGTTCCTCTGGATTGGCGATCCATCAATGCTTGAGGCCGTGGTTACCATCCACTGTTCCCAACCTCCTTCGGCGGGTTGGTTTGAAGGTTCGCCAAGCTCTCCTTTTAGCAAGTCCCGGCCGGGGGGGTTAATGCCAACCACACGCATTTGATTATCCAACACAACAACGGCAGCATCTAGCTCATATAATATGGCTGGATAGGTCAGGCGGGCAATTTCAGATGATCTAAATTTCATCGACTACTTTGGATGGCCTACATCAGGCGGTTAGTCAGATAAGTGCTCATCACTTGCCGTAATTCACGGATGTCAAGAGGCTTAGGTAAATATGCGTCACAGCCAGCTTCTAAGCATCGCTCCTTATCCCCCAACAATACGTTAGCCGTGGTGGCGATTAACGGGATTCGCGCAAGCCTTTCGTTGGATTTAAGATGACGTGCCAGGTCTAACCCATGAATACCAGGGATATTAATATCCAACAGGATGAGGTCTGGCGTCTCTTTGGCAAGTAACTCCAGAGCGGATGTGCCATCTTCTGCACGTATCAAATCGTAGCCTTCAGCTTCGACAACGCGAGAGATCAAGAGCATGTTAGAAAAGTTATCTTCGATTGCCAGTATTGTTTTCTGCATAATCACCCCAATGGATCACGTTTAGGCTCAATTCCAGATCGACACATCCTCTTTCTCTGGACCAATATCGATAGAAGGATCATCTTGCGACCGGTCGTTCTTTTGGAATGGTAAATGAAAAGGTGCTTCCTTTGCCAACAGCGCTGTCAACCCACATCCTACCGCCATGTAATTCCACTAGACTCTTACTAATAGGGATGCCTAGTCCTGAGCCTCCTGCTTTTCGCGTGAGGCTGCCATCGACTTGCCGGAACTGTTCAAAGATAGTTGGAATATCCCTCTGATGAATTCCGATGCCGGTATCTTTAATGGAAGCCAGTAAATCACCATTTTTCTCTTCCAACGTCAGTGATACGCTCCCTTTTTCAGTGAACTTGACGGCATTGCTCATTAAGTTCAGGAGAACCTGGGTCAAGCGTGTCCGATCGGCTTCCACCGTGTGCAATTCCGGATCGACTGCCAAGCTGATGTCTAATTGTTTGTCCTTGGCCAGGGATCGAGCATTGGCGACGATCTCTTCGGCTAGCGTGGTCACGTCGATCTCTTCATAGTAGAGTTCCATGACGCCGGCTTCGATCTTTGACATGTCAAGGATTTCGCCAATGAGCGACCTCAGGTGACGCCCGCTATCGCGAATCAAGGTAACATCCTCTGACATACGATTGTTTAAAGGTCCATCAATCCCTTCTAGTAATACATCGGCAAAACCGATGATAGAGTTGAGCGGTGTTCGCAACTCATGGCTCATGCTGGCCAAAAACTCGGATTTTAACCGGTCTACTTCCCGCAATTGTTCCGCTGCCTCCAATTGATCGGCGTACAATTGGGCGTTCTGTAGGGCAACTGCTACCTGGGCGGCCAAGGTGACGTGAATACGTGCTTCATCTTCACCAAAACGGTTGACCATGTCCGATCGTAAATCAAATACGCCGATTAGCTGGTTACCCACTATCAAGGGGATGGCCATCTCCGATTGGGTTCCTGGTAAGGTGGAGTGGTCTAAATAATAAGGTACCTTGGATACATCGTTGGCGATAACTGGTTGCCGGGTTCGTGCGGCCCGGGCGACTAGTGATTGCTCTTGCAGAATGTGAAGGACGGGTGTTTCATCCGGATTTGTTACTCCTTTGGGCAGCAATGTGCCGGCCGCCATCCGTAGTGTTTCATCTTCCTTCACGAAAACAGCCACGTGGTAGAGGCTAAAACGCTCCTTAGTTAGATTGGTGACCGTTTGCAATAATTGGTCTGTGTCGAGGATAGATGAAGCTGCAGCACTTACCTGGGCAACCGCTTCCATCTGAACCGCATGTACTTGGGTTTGTTCTAGCAATCGGGCGCTTTCCAATGCTTCGGCCACTTGTTCTGAAATAGAATCTAATAAAAGCCGTTCCTCAGAGGATAGGGGTCGATCAGGATCATCCCGAATTCCTAAAGCGCCAATAATCTCACCCCGAACCTTCATGGGTGCCGACACGACTTGTTTAGGTGACTCGGCTAGAGGTTGAGTATCCCAAAACGATTCCATAAGGTCATTCTGAGACGACGAAGGATGGATGGATGTGATGGCCTGAACGGCCGAGCGATCGTAGCGGTACCCCAATTTCCCGGATTCACGCTTTGAGCGAAACACCTGCCATCCTTCCCGGCTCATAATCCGTTGCAGGTGGTTCAATTCGCGAAGTCGAGATTCCATTTCCTGTCTTAATTGCGTGCTTTCAATCGCGATGGCGATCTGGCCACACAACCCTTCCAGGGCAAGCTGGTCATCTGAATCCAGCGCGCCAGCTTTGTCGCTTTGGACGTCGAGTACTCCTAGCACCTCATCACCGAGTACGATGGGTACCGCCAACTCTCCTTTTGTGGCCGGTAGCAAATCATTGGATCGCCAGTTTGGATCTTCGGTGACGTTGGAGCGCAATACAGAACGGCCTGTCGCGGCGGCCGTGCCGATCAAACCAACACCCATGGGCATCGTATGGCCCATGCTAAGCATTCTCTTGCCTATTTTGCCGTAACCGGCGATAAGGACGACGGCGTCTAACTTGGGGTCATACTGCAGGAGCTGGGTATGGTAGTAACCGAATTGTTCCTTCACCTGGGTCACAACCCGCCGATAAAGGTCTGAAAGATCAGTGGCAGCGGCGATGTCTTTCGCAAATTGGGTTGAGAGCAGGACTTGGCGCCTCCGCCGTTCAGAGGACTGCTTGATCTTTCTCTCTAGCTCTCTACGTTCGCTGAGCTCGTGCATCGCTTGCTGGAAGAGGCGAGCATTTTGTATAGGCATCGCCACTTGACGGGCAATGGACTGGACAAGTTCTATTTCTTCATCGGTAAACTCACGCTTCTGCCGACTATCCCAAAACTCTACCTCGGCAATTGGTTCGCCATCAACTACCAGCATGATCTCCAGGATGGTTTTTGCCCCCAGACGTTCCATGTTGGTACCCACTTTGTCCGGTACATCGGGATAATCCACATGTACGACTGTGACCTTTCCTGCTTCTAACAGCGAGGTTGGGCTCTCGCCAAACTCTTCACTCAAATCATAGGTAGTTCCCAAATCGGAGACGCTTTCCAGTTCGTTGGCATTCGGGCTCAGGTATTCGGCCACCACCGTCGCCTTCATATTTTCTGCATCAATCGTCATCACATAGGCGCTGGTACAGTCGATGATTTGGGAAGTGATTTCAATGAGTTTCTCGAAGATGGGTTGCATTTCCAAGTTAGAAGAAGTGTGCTGGGCTAGCTCGTTGAGCACCTCCAGGAGCTGGTTACGTGCTTCAACAGCTTGCTTTACCTGTTCCACTTCATCATATTGTTCTTGAAGGAGCTCATTAACTTTAGCCAGTTCCTCAGTTCGCTCTTCAACTCGTCTTTCTAACTCTTCCTGCGCTTCCTGGAGGGCTGCTTCAGCTCGTTTCCGCTCGGTGATATCACGGTGGATCGACAGAAAACCGACGAGATCGCCTGATTCATCGATAATCGGGTTGTTCGATCCTTCAATATGGACTTTACGGCCGTCCTTGGTTTTATTGATTATCTCACCGGCGACGACCTGTTTATTCAGGAGATCATTCCAGAATTCCTTGTATACTTCTTGAGAAATAACACCAGACTTCAAGATCCTGGGTGTATTACCGAGAGCTTCTTCGACTGTGTAGCCGTAAACGCGTTCAAAGGCTGGGTTGGTATAAATGATATGGCCGTCGACATCGGTCATAAAGATGGCATCATTTGAACGCTCGATGCCTAACCTGAATCGAAGAAGTGCTTCTTCTGTTGGATCATGTTCTTCGATTTGGCACAATGTTAGTTGTAAAAATGTTTTGCCGCGAGCTCGCACTCGATCCATTAATGCATGGGATTTGAAAGCCTCTCCGTTGGAGCGTAAGCACACCCATTGAAATCGTTGTTGCTGGAAAGCCAGGGCCGCGGCACACCGAAGTCGAAGCGAGTCTCCAGAATGACGGCCATTTGGCTGGGCATCGACCGAAAAGTCGAGGAAAGAGCGGCCGAGCAGATCTTTTCGCTCGCACTGAAAAAGAGCCAGAGCAGGCTCATTGCAGGCAACGATTAAATCATCTTGTAAGACGAGCCTGGCTTCCTCAACCGACGCGTTGAGCACCGGGTTTGGAGCCATCGCAGTATGCATTTTAATTCTCCTCTAACGGGGTGACTGGAAGTTCATCATCGTCCTCACCCAGATAAACGAAGGTTTGCCGGCCTAGTGCCCGTCCGACTTCCTGAGCTGCCGTCCGCATGACTGAGTCCACGTCGGATGAACTACGAACCCGGGCCGTAATTTCTCGCAGAATCCGCTCGCGTTGAGCACGAGCCTGAGCCTGTTCAAACAAATGCACGTTCTCAATAGCGATCGCTGCCTGGTTGGCTACGGCTGATAACAAATCCTTGTGGTGGTCATCAAAGGCAAATGTTCTATCGAAACTTTGAACGGCTACAATGCCGATAACCTGATCACCAGTAATCATGGGCACACCCAGCCAGGATTTGGCCCTTCCTCCCTGCAGTTCAATCCCTAATTCCTCGACTTTCGCCGCCATATCATCCTGAATGAGCAGCGGCTTCCGTGTCCTTATCACAAACTCGGTTATGCCGTTTCCAGTGCGGCGTCGCAACGACTTGCTGTCTATCTCTTCTCCTTCACCAAAAATATTAATTTCAACCTCGTCTCTCTCGGCATCATGCAAAGCCATGAAGAAACTGCTCGAATCCATCAGTCGAGAAGTGTGGTGATAAACGGTATTCATAATCGAACGCATGTCCGTCAGAGACGTTAAAGCTTGTCCCATCTCATTGAGTATGGCCATCTCATCGGCCTGTGACTGAGCTGTCTGGCTGATGATAGCCAGTTCTTCAGCCCGATGAACTGTTTCGCTTAATAGCCGCTGACCTTCTAGAGTTGAGGCCAGTAACGAAGCAACCTGAAGGAGCAGCCTTTCATCACGGTTATCGAACGCGTTGGGTTTACTATGGCCAACATTCAAGGTGCCGAATGTTTGGCCGCCAGCGGTTAGGGGAGCAACCATGAATGATTCAATTCCTGGTAGGCTCTTATCGCCCGACTGTTTCATTGAGACGACCCGTTTCTCCTCGACGGCCATCGTCAAAATTGATCCTTTGGTAGATGGAACATCTCCAACCTTAGTTACGCCTTTTTTCCCGTGGAGTGCAAAGACTTTGAATCTTTCCTTGTTACTACTAAGTACCGCAATGCTAATGCGGGTAGCGGGGATGATCTGGTCCGTTTTGATGGCCGTAATCTTGTATATATCATCAAGGGTCGACGCGCTGGCCCATGCCTGGCTTAATTCATTGAGAACGGCCAGTCTTTTGGCTTGTTCCTCAGTCTCGGCCAGGGCTCTCTCAGTCTGTTCCGCGAGACGTAGATTCTCGAGATGTGAGCTAAGCTGTTGGGCTACGGCCGCCACCAATTCAGTGGCTTCTTCGTCTAAATCTTTCGCCTCGGCTACTTCTAACCGTCCAATCGTTTCTCCTCGGACCGTCAATGGATGGGCCAACATCACTTCATCAGGTATATCACCATTTGGCTGGGCGATTAGCGGGTCTACCCGGCTTTGATCGTATGAATAGCCGCCACGATGAGGTTGTTTTTTAAAAAGATATTCCTCCCAAACTTCGCGGGTCAAGCGACGGGTGGCCTCTTCAGCTTCGGTGCGATAATAATCTGCTTCGGCCAGGAGCCGCAGACTCTCGACATGTATGGCTACTTGCTCTGCAACAGCAGTCACTAATTCCCGCTCATCCCGGGACCAATTCCGATTTTTATCTCCATCGACCTGGAGCGAGCCCACCGTTTCGCCCGTAACGAGAATCGGTGCCGAAACAGTATTACTACCGGTATAGTCCGACAATGGTTGGTCCAGGGACTTTATGTTATTGGCCTCGAAGGAAAATCCAATATATTCACTGCGCTCCACTGCATTCAGAAAATCTTGCCAGCGTCTACGGGTTATACGGCGGGCACGGTTCTCAATTTCAGCACGAGCTGCAGTTGCCTCGGCCACCAAATGCGCATTCTGAACGGCGATAGCCAACTGGCCGGCCACTGCTTCTAATGCAGGTAAGTTTTGGGCGGTGAGCTTCCCGGTTTCGTCGCTATGTAAATCAAGAATTCCCACCAGTTGATCGCCCAGGAGCAACGGCATAGCTATCTCCGAGCTGGTATCTGGTAAATAGGGATTCGGTTGGTATTCTTTGCTAGTAGCGGTGCTAGCGACGACAAGGGTTTGTTTTTCTAGCGCCGCTGTGCCTACGATTGAGCCAAATCCTATCGGCAGGCGTTGGTTCTGATTAACCAGAGCCCGGCCAATGTTACCTGTTCCAGCGCGTAGTATTAGATTTCGTCCTCCAGAGTCTAAAAGGAAAACCTGGGCGTAGTACAGCTCAAAGCTGGAACGAATTAATTCAACTGCCTGGGCCAACATCTCTTCCAGGTTGCCGACCTGGGTCATGGTATGCCCAACTTCCACTGCCCTGTCGAGGTCTCGTTCCCTGACCGTTACTCGTTTTTCTAAGGAGCCAACTAGGTCTTCCAGTTGTCTTTTTGTTTCTTGCAAACGGTCTTCACGACGACCTACCAAAGCGGCAAACAGACCCAAAAACAGGGGTGCAGTGTCAATTATCCAGAGTAGAGGTTCGAAATAATGAATGGCAAAGGCGGTCGATAGGCTAATAGGGATACCGTTCTCTAAAAGAACGATAAATGTACCCGCAGTTGGGAACAACAGACCAAAAGTTACCCCAAAAATTGCATAGCGGATCGTGTAATAATAACTTGACTTGTTATCAACACCGGCGCTTGGCTTGGTTGGTGTTTCGTTCATTGAGGACCTATTCATTCACCATTGGCGGACGACCATTATTCTTCCGACCTTTCCTGGGCCGTTCGTCATCAGGTTGTTCAGCTCTTTTTCGTTTGTTGAGCAAAGGGGTTGTCGCTGGCCAGGCAGCTACACCGATCTGCACGCTCGTGCGTTTAGCACTCAAGGCTTTTCCGAGCTCTGCAGCCGCGACCTGGAGTACACCTTCTACCGTTTCTGCTTGCTGAATCCTCTGACTGATGAGGTTTACCGTCGCTTCTCTTTTGGCTGCGTTTTGTGCTTCTTCGTAGAGTTGGGCATTCTGGAGAGCGATAGCTACTTGATTGGCGATCGTCTGTAACAGGTCAGCATCACTCTGGCTCAGACCATCACGGACATCGTGCTGAACGTCCAGTACACCTTTCACCTGATCCCCCAACATAATTGGTACGGCGATCTCGGCCCTCGTGCTTGGTAGTAGAGGATTTGGTAACCAACTCGAATCTTTGCTGACATCCGGAACGAAAATTGCAGTACGGGTGTCGGCTGCCTTGCCCACGAGTCCTTGGCTGCGATCTAACTTATGACCAGCAGCCAACATTGCCCGGCCAGCTTCACCGGTCCCGCCCACCATCACGAGTTTCTCCTTCCATTCGTCAAAGAGATAAATATGCACGTGATAATAGTCGAAGGCTGAACGAACTTGTTCAACAACTTCTGCAACCAGTTGTTGTTGATCGAGAATGGTTGATAGACGCCTGCTAACTTGAAAGCTCGTGGATAGAGCACGGGTACGCTCGGCGACGAGTTGTTCCAGCGAACCGATGAGATCTCCCAACTGGTAGGCCATCTCATTGAACACATGACCTAGCGTGGCAAATTCATCTGAACCTCTGACGTCGACTTTTACGTCTAGGTCACCCTCGCCTATCTGCTGAGCCGCTTCCGTTAATTCACTCAATGGACTGATTATTCGTCGGACTAATAACCAGGCTGCGATTACGCCAACACCGAAAACCACAAGGCCAACTACGACGGATAGCATGGTACTGCCAACGACAGCTCTCCCAAGATTGGACCTCGATTGAGACAATGCCACCTCAGCCTCTTCTCTGATGTGATCGGTCAGTTCGTTAATATCGGCCGTGGATTCCTGGAAAATCGCCGTGTTTATGTTGATTTCCTGTTCCAACATTACCAACTCGCCGAAGGCAGCCATGCGCTCGTTGACTTTGTCCAGCAGAAGCGGCCGGGCAAGACTTGAATACGCCCAATCCAGGTGTGGTGTAGTGTTCAATAGATCCTTAGACTTCAGGGCTAGCAATCGTGTGCGATCGACATATTCCTGCCTACCGGAACTAAAAAAAGCCTGCTCGCTGGCATCCATCTGCACGACTACTCGATTTAACTCAATGCTATTTGGGATCGTGCTAGCCATATCTTCTAAATCCCGTTTTGCCACTTGAAGCCGTAACTCGAATCCACCAGCGCGGCTGCGTTCGCCAATTCGATCAGTCGTCTCAAGAAAAGCAGACTCATAACCATCTAATGCCGGTCGAAGCAAAGCAACTTCTCCGACGACGTGGTCAAATTGATTTGTATCGCTGTTCTCTACCAGCTCCTTAAGCTCGTTTAGGCTTTCCCGAGCTTGCGCGGTGTGGAATTGGTTTGCCGAAAGATGGGTATCGGTTGCCTCCTCAAATCCTAGACTGCGCCAGTTGTCTAGGAAAGCCTTTTCTTCCTGTCTGGCGAGCAGGAATTGGTTTTGGAATTCTTGACTCAACTCGCGAACTCGACTGGCTTCATCAACCGTTGCTTTGATATCTGCTTCCAGTCTTTGTAAGGAAAGCAAGTTGATGGCAACAATGATCAATGTAAGACCAAGCATCAGCCCAAATCCCAGGATAATCTGGTTTCGGATAGAGGTCAGCCTTAGTCTTTCCAATGAAAACTTACCCTTCATGAGCGCAGCCTTTCAGCTTCGTAAAACTCGGACACCACATATCAAGATCCGTGATTAGACAAGATTTCATCCCAAGCTAACTGATAAACGTCGTCGGCCGCAGCCCCAACATCGACCAGGAAGAATAGTCGCTCTCGTACCGCCTCTGTCGGGTAAATGGCAGGATCGTTCAAGACTTCTTCGTTGATAAAGGGCAATGAAGCCTGGTTAGGCGAGCCATATTGAACGAAGTTTGACAGTGCGGCTCCGACTTCTGGATCCAAGATATAGTTGATAAATGTCTCAGCCATGGCCTTATTTGGCGCATCGACCGGGATACAGATGTTATCGACCCAGATGATGGAGCCTTCAGCCGGAATGACATACTGGATGTCCGGCGCTTCCTCCATAACCTGGAAAATATCCCCGCTCCATTCCATGACCATATCAAATTTTCCTTCCAGCAAGAGATCTTGGGCATCATCACCCACATAGCCGCCGATCTGCTCCTTCTGATCCTTAAGAAAGGTAGTTGCTTCGGCGATCTCTGTCCTATTGCTCGTGTTAGGGCTGTAACCTAACGTGATCAAGGCCAGCCCCATCGTCGTGCGATAGTCATCCAGCATTGCAACGCGACCTGCGAAATCCGGATCGAAGAAATCTGACCAGCCGGTAATCTCCCTTCCAGTTGCCCTGGCGTTATAACCGATGCCTACCGTTCCCCATTGGTAAGGTGCGCAATAACGATTGGCGGGATCGAAGGCAGGACTGATGAAGGTTGGGTCTACATTTTCAAAATTGGGGATATTATCTTTATCGAGGGGTGCTAGAAGTCCATCGTTCCGCATTTCGGTTACGGTTACGTCCGATGGCACCACCAAATCATAACGGTCAGTAGCTCCATCTAGCAGTTCCTCTACCATATCGTTATCACTATCAAAAATCTGGTAATCAATGGTGACGCCGTAGGTCTGTTCGAAGTTTGTTAATATCTCAGGATCGATATAGGTATTCCAATTGTAGAAACGCAATACGCCGGGTGTCTTGACGGCTTCTTCATCCACGAGTTCGGGTTCTTCAGGTGCATCCTGGTTGCAGGCTACGAGCAACAATAAAAAAATGAAGAATCCCAAAGCCCATGATCGGGTCCTGTCAAATGTCATACTGTTTCACTCCTCCTTAGCGGATGAGTTACCATTCGAGCCATCCTCTGGACCATTTAACCAGACCCGGGTGTAACGACTGCCGGTTGCTCGTCCTAACTCCCTGACGGCAATCTGCATGGCCTTTTCAGCGTCAAAGGTGCCCTGGATTTTGCGGTTAATCTCGTTAATAAGAGCTCGTTGCTCGGCCTGTCTTTGTGTTTCGGCATAAGTTCTAGCGTTTTGCAGCGCGATGGCTACCTGGTTAGAGATCGATAGCAGCAGATCGGAATCTTGCTGGCCCAGGCTGTTGGTTTTGTTATCTTGTACATCTAACACCCCAAGAATTTGATCGCCAGTGGAAATTGGTACGGCTACTTCTGACTTGGTTTCGGGTAACAACGGGTTGGAGAGCCAGTCAGGGTCTCTTCTGACGTCGGGAACAAGGACCACAGCGTTGAGCGTTGCAGCCCGGCCGACCAACCCCTTTCCTTTCTCTATCTTGTGCCCGCGTTCTAACATGATTTGGCCAGGTTCACCGGTGCCACCCACCATAATCAGGTTCTGCTTCCGCTCGTCAAATAGATAGATATGAACATGGTAATAGCCAAAAGCTTCCTGTACCTGGCCAACGACTTCTGAGACTAATTGGCGCTGGTCAAGTATGGTGGAGAGTCGACGGCCAACTTCTGTACTCATCGTAAGGGCCCTGGTCCTATCGGCCACTCGTTGCTCAAGGTGTTGCAATGTCTCCTGGAGCCGGTTGGTCGTCTGGTTAAAGGTTCTGGCTAAGTCGCCAATCTCGTCTTCGGCCTCTATCTTGGCCCTAATATGTAGGTTTCCTTGAGCCACTTTTTCGGCTGTCTCTTGGAGGCGTAAAATCGGTCTGGTCAGGAGTCCAGCCAATATGACGGCGGCTGCAACGACCGCGGCCGTTACACCTACTGACAAAATGATGGCTGTTCGGGTTTGGTTCTCAACCGGGGTAAGAAATGCATCCTGTGGTTGGAAGAAAGCCACTAGCCAGGGTTGATTTTCGGTCCTTGTGACTGCGATCTGGTCGAGTCGATCACCCGTTGCTACATCTTGTGATGTGAAGAACGGTTCGTTGGCAGAGTTGTCCAATTTCTTGGCCAAATCTGGCAGGTTTGTTGTTAGCTCGTCCGGAGAAAGGACCGGTAATCTTCCTAACATTTGCAATTCTTCTGTGCGCTCAGGCGAGAGAGGGGCAACCAGTGTAAACAATGTTTCTGGAGCCGTACCATGGGCCAGGTGAAGGAAATTCTCATCAAATAAGACGGCAAATGATTGGCCACCAACTAAACCGGTGCTGCGGGTGATAAGCTGCTGGAGGGTGCTGGCCTTAATTCGAGCCCGCAGCACGCCTACTACCTGATCGGCTTCATCTCGCACCGGTGCGCTAAAGTAAATAAATGGCCCGCCTACAATTGGCGAAAAGGTTACCGGGGATATGTAAGCCTGTTCCGTTTCTAGTGGCGTGGTGATGTATTCACTATCACTTTCATCGATTTGGGGACTGTTCAAAGGATACTCAATCAAATTTCGACCCTGAGAATCCAACAAGGCGTAAGAAGAAATGTTCAACGGATCTTTGTCACGGTAGGTTTTTAATTGGGCTAGGGTATTGGCCTCGCTATCACTGCCTCTACGTTGATCGATGGGCAGGTCGAGATAGCCTATTTCTTCTAAGAGACTGGCCTCAGTGCGAATAGTTTGTAATGAATTGGCCAGGTAATCGTCTACGGCAGTGGCCGTCTGCCCGGCCGCAGCCTGTAGCCTTTGATTGGCGTCCCCTATCAGAACGTTTTTGGTGGCATTGTTGCTGATGGCCACTATCGTGACGAGCGGCAGAATGGCGACGGCTACGAAGGCCGTGATAAGCTTTTCGCGCAAGCTGAAATGCGGGAAACGGCGCAGCGAATAGACGATGATAATCAGGCCGGTGACGATGGCAGTGATGACCAGTGGGGCCAAATCGACAGGCAGTGGTGGGCGCCGAACTCCGGGCCAGAATAAGTCTAGCATCAGCATCAACAGGCCTAAAATTAATGAGAGACCCACGATTCGAGCGATTACATTAGGCGGGAAAGTCTCTCGGACAGCCCCGATAACGACCAGGGTGTATACAATAGAGGCAATGACCCCAACTCCCCCGAATTGAGTGATTAAATAAATGTAACTGGCAGCTAAGGCGATTAAGGATAGACAGATGCCGAAGGTAATCCGGCCCTGTTGTACCAAGATTATCCCGATCAGCGCTACAAACAGCGACGTTATTGGTACAAGGATGTTTGGTGTTCTGCTAACGGGTTCAAAGAGGAACCAACTGACCAGGCTCAACAGGAACAGCGAAACGGCGATCGTCAGCGCAATTACCAAGGCATTGCTAAGGTCTTTATTTTTAGCCTCTGGGTTTGCTCTTTGGTCAACATAGGAGGTCATTGTCATTTAGGTGTCTCCAATATGCAGTGACCTATCTCTAATTGGTGGAGTTCCTTAAACATTAAAAACTGTATCCCATATTAATGACTCCGCTGATCAGGCTTTCGGTAGCCTTTTCAACGGCCGCCTTGCATTCCTCTGGGATCTTGTTTTCCCATTCTTGGTGTAGTGCCAATCCATCGCCGCCATTGGCGACTGTGGATTGGCGCCGTCCCCCTTTTAAGGTCCCAATTGGTCTCGTTACTGGCACATGCCGACAGGTTCGCGCTTGCGACCAGGACCAGAAATGGTATGAGACCGACGCAACGATAAACCATACCTACCTCCTGAAAACGCAACCCTCTGACGACCGAGCCAGTATGATTATCATAGCATAGACTCAGTTGCCCACCCTGACCCAAAAGTCAGGCGTACCGGGGGTAGCAGGGGGTAATTTGTACTAAAAAATCAGTGGGTTTTTTGGCTCTAGTACCCTGCTTCTATCAAGCTTCTTTCAACGAGGAAAGCTGCATCGTCAACAGCTTATTGACCAGAGTTGGATTGGCTTTTCCCCTTGAGGATCTCATAACCTGGCCGACGAACCAACCGCGTAGCTGTTCTTTTCCTTGCAAGTAATCGCGAACTTGTTCCGGATTATCATCCAATACCTGAGCGATCAGGGTAGCTATTTGTTCTTCATCGGAGATCTGGGCCAGTCCCCTCTCATCGACAACTTCCTGGGCTGAACGGCCCGTGGTGAACATGATGGCCAACACTTCCTTGGCGGTGTTGTTATTAATGATCTCTGCTTCTATTAGAGAAAGTAATTCGACTAACCCGGCAGGGGTTACTTTAATCTGCTCAATGGTTAGCTTATGCTCATTCATGAAGCTGAAGAGAACATTAATCATCCAATTTGCAACTGCGCTGGGATCACCGTCTGCGGCCACGGTTGCTTCATACCATTCAGCCACAGGGCGTTCCTCGGCTAGTACGTTGGCCTCATATGGGGTGATATTATGTTCAGTCAAATACCTAGCCATTTTGGCGTCAGGTAGTTCCGGTAAACTGATCTTGACTTCCTCAACCCAGGCGGCGGAAATGGCCAGGGGTGGCAGGTCTGGTTCTGGGAAATACCGGTAATCATGTGCTTCTTCTTTACCACGCTGGCTGAATGTCTCCCGCCGCGCTTCGCTCCAGCCCATCGTATCCTGGACGATCTCTTTCCCTGCGTCCAGAAGCTCCTGCTGCCGGTCCAGTTCGTAGGCGATAGCATCAGTCAAAGCACGAAAGCTATTGAGGTTTTTGATTTCGGTACGGGTGCCAAGCTGGGTACTGCCGGCTGGCCGAAGGCTCACATTAGCCTCGAAACGAATGACGCCCTTCTCCATATCACCGGAGTTGACACCTAGGTAACGAAGGATCTGGCGTATCTTCATCGCATAATTACGGGTTTCAGGGATTGAGTTCATATCCGGTTCAGACACGATCTCCAGTAAGGGCACTCCCGAGCGATTGAAGTCAATCAATGAACCGTGCCCGTTTTCCAAATGGGTCAATTTGCCCGTGTCTTCTTCCAGGTGAACGCGCCTTATGTATATTCGCTTTTGTCTTTTTTCTGGCTGATCTACATCGATATCGATATCCACCCAACCGTTGATTGCCAGAGGTAACTCGTACTGGCTGATCTGGTAAGCTTTCGGCAGATCTGGATAGAAGTAATTTTTTCGAGCGAAGACATTATGGGGTTGAATCGTACAATTGAGGGCCAAGGCAACCCGCATCGCCATTTCTATTGCCCGCCGGTTGATGACAGGTAACATGCCGGGCATCCCCAAGCATACAGGACAGACGGCCGTATTTGGTGGCGCTTCGACGCTGTCGACCACCCGGCAGCCACAGAACATCTTGCTCTCGGTCAATAATTCGGCGTGAACTTCTAGGCCAATGACAGGCTCGTACTCAGTCATTCAACACTCTCGGATCATTGTGGGGATTTGACATTTTACGAACTGCAAGCGTTTGTTCATATAACTGTACCATCTTGGCCACCTGCATTGACCAACTGAAACCCTCTAGAGCATACTGGCTGGCATAGTCTCCTTTGGTTTGTTTAGTATCATTACTGATCTCAGCGATGATAGCATCAGCTAATGCTTGATGGTCGTCCACTGGAACCAAGGCACCGACTTGCTCGTTAATGAAATCGGGCAGGCCACCCTCATTGGTTGCCACAACCGGAGTGCCACATGCCAACGCTTCGACAGCTACCAGGCCAAAAGGTTCGACCCGCGATGGCACCACGGAGACATCAGCTGCATTGTAAATCTTCGATACGGTATGTTGGGGTTGGTGACCTAGGAAATAAACCTGTTTTAGACCCAGTTCCTGCCTAAGAAGATGCATTTGGTCCCATAATTGCCCGTGACCAACCAGCACAGTTTGAACACCTGGTATTTTTCGCTCATATATGGCAGCGGCATGCAACAGGACATCGATACCTTTGAAATCGGTAAACTTCCCCACGAAGCTTACTATCGGCCGTGATCCATCGTTTTCTATCCCATATTCGACAAATACGCTGGTCTTTGTCACCTCGGGCAGAACCTTAAAGATATTGTCGTCGAATCCATTCCAAATTAAATGGACTTTCTTGTGGGGAACTTGATAGGTCTCTATGGCGTCGGCTGCCACTTGTCGCGAGATGGCGATGAGGCCATCGGCACCGTGTGCCGCGCTTAAGGCGATATCCCGAAATCGCGGTCCTTTGCGAAAACCCATGAGATCAGTACCGTGAACGCTTATGATGTTGGGCAGCCCGATTTCCGAAGCCACAAACGGCGTTACCCACACATGGTGGGCGTGAACGACATCAGCCTGAAATGATTGGACAGCCTGGCCGATGTGTTGGCGCCAAAGGTTTATGTAGTGAGCCATCTGCTGGTCGGTCAAATCGTAAAACGTTTGGACGCTGCGAGGATGGGTAGTGAAACAGGGGAAGTTGAAATCGGCTTCAGCCAGGGTGCTGTTTTGCCCGTTATCAAATAGTATGACTTCCACGGGAAAAGAGTAACGATCGGCCGGAATCTCCTCATGTTCGGGGACGATGACAAGGACCTCATGGCCCATCCGCACCAACTCCTTAGCGACGTTCAGGGCGTAAATCCCGCTGCCAGAACCTTGCAACGGAAAATGATTGGGCATCAATACTTTCACAAACTGTCTCCTAGCGGATTTATCGCCCAGGGGATACCTAACTAAATGCTATCCATGGCGGCGCATAAAAGATTCTATGCGGTTAAGCGCCTCTGCTATTTTCTCATAATCAGTGGCGTAGGAGGCGCGAATAAATCCCTCCCCGCTAGGACCAAAAGCTTCTCCAGGTACGACGGCTACTTCCTCCTCCTCAAGTAAACGCATGGCAAAATCATCGCTGCTCATACCACTGGCAGCGATCGAAGGAAAGGCGTAAAAAGCGCCACGGGGTTCGAAGCAGTCCAATCCCAACGTGTTGAAGCCATCGACGATAAGCCGCCGCCTCCGGTCATACTCGTCCCGCATTTTTTCCACGTATTCATTTCCGGCCTCCAAGGCCGCAATACCAGCTGCCTGAGCCATCGTTGGGGCCGACATGATGGTGTATTGATGGACCTTGCGCATCGCCGACAATAGATCCGGATTGGCACAGACATAGCCTAACCGCCAGCCCGTCATGGCGTAATCTTTGCTAAAGCCCCCCAGCAAGATAGTTCGGTCACGCATCCCAGGCAGACCAGGAACACAAGTGTGCTGGACGCCGTAGACCAGACGATCGTAAATCTCGTCTGATATCAACAGCAAGTCATGTTTTTCTGCCAGAATGGCGATCTCTTGCATGATTTCACGCGTCATCACCGCCCCGGTAGGGTTGTTGGGATAGCCCAGGAGGATCGCCTTGGTCTTTGGGGTGATGGCTTCCTGAATAGTGGCCGCCGTCACCCGAAAATCATCTTCAACATGGGTGGGAACCGTGACTGGCACACCGCCTGCGAAGGTCACCTCCGGCGCGTAAGAGACAAAGCAGGGTTCGGGGATAATCACTTCGTCACCGGGATCGACGACGGCGGTCATAGCCAGATACAGTGCCTCACTTACCCCCACCGTAATCAAAATCTCAGCTTCTGGACTGTAGAGGACGCCATACAACTCAGCCAAATGGTGGCTGAGAGCGGTCCGTAGTTCAATTGTGCCGCTGTTGGAGGTGTACCGGGTTTCTCCCCGCTTAAGCGAGGCGATCCCTTCACGCAGGATCGGTTCAGGGGTGACGAAATCTGGTTCGCCGATCCCCAAGGAGATGACGTTCTCCATGGTGGTCGCAATGTCAAAAAACTTGCGGATTCCAGAAGGAGGTGTGCTGGCTACTTTTTGAGAAATGAAGTTCCGCATTTTCTCTCCTCTTCGAGCTTTACCGTTTGTATCTTGGTTGTCTATCCCAAGTCAAGGGTTGAATCATCGCCTACGAAAAGGGCTTTACCCTGGCCTGAAACCTTGGCATTTTCCCCGATCAACGAATCGTCTAGGATACAATCTTCGATCTGGGCGCCAGGGTCGACGATGCTGTTTCGCACCACAGCATTCCTGATCCGGACATTTTTACCGATGCTGGCATATGGACCAATGATAGCGGCTTCAATATCGGCCTCAGGATGGATATACACCGGTGGTAGGACGGTAAATCCATCTTCAAATCCCCGTTCCAGAGCATCAGAGGTAGCATAACCGGCCGAGAGCAGGCGGGCGTTGGTGGAGAGTATAGCCTGGGGAGTGCCGGCATCTGCCCACTGATTCAGAAGCATCGTCCGCATCTTAGCTCCCCTTTCTAGCATGACTTGGTAGGCATCGACCATAAAATACTCGCCCAAGGTCTGGCGCCCTTCTTTCAGAATTTTATCTATTGCCTGGAAAAGCTGGGCACCGCTACGGAACCAGTTGATGCCGGCGATGGCTAACTTATGTTCTTTCGTAGGCGGTTTCTCAATCAAATTTGTGACGTAGCCCGCTTCATTCAGGACGGCTACTCCGAAACGCCGAGGGTCTTCAATCTCCTCTACAAGTAAGACGGCATCGAGGTCAGGATTGGCAAAATTGCCGTAATCAGCCTCGATAATCCCATCGCCAAAAGCCACGACGACATCGCCATCGTCGAGAAATTCGCGACAAAGCCAGACCGCATGAGCTTGTCCCAGTGCTTCTTCCTGGATAATGAAATAGGTGTCCAGTTGCGGGTAATTTTCGCGAATCCAGGCTTCAATCTGATCCCCCTTATACCCAACTACAAAGATCACTTCTTCGGTTGTTATCTCTTCCATCATGTCGAGTATATGGCCGACGACAGTGTTGCCGGCCACATTAAGCAGTGGTTTTGGACGACTCCAGGTATGTGGGCGCATTCGGGTACCGTAACCGGCGAGTAGAATGATAACTTTCATGAATAAATTTCCTCGCGAATCTGACAATGGCGATAGCAGTCGCTCTATGAATGGAGCTCAGTCAATGATGAGTGACCGATAGCCAATTGTTTATGCCACCCGGTCGCCTGCTCGTAGGCGTAGGCGACGTTTAAGATAGTGGCCTCATCCAGGGTATTGCCGATAAGTTGCAAACCTATGGGCAAACCTGCTTCATCAAAACCACAAGGCACTGAAAGGCCACAAGTGGCGCTCAAATTAACCGGCAGCGTAAATATATCAGCCAGGTACATGCTTAAGGGATCGTCGATCCGCTCGCCAATTTTGAATGCTGTCGTGGGGCTGGTCGGAGCGGCAATCACATCTACCTGCTCAAAAGCTCGTAAGAAGTCGTTTTTTATGAGTGTGCGCACCTTCAGCGCCTTCCCATAATAGGCTTCATAATAGCCGGCGCTCAGGGCATAAGTGCCCAGCATGATGCGCCTTTTAACCTCGGGACCAAATAGGGCGCGGGTTTCTTTATAGGTTTCCAGCAAATCCTGGCCTTCGACGCGAGGTCCGTATCGTACGCCATCGTAACGAGCCAAATTGGCACTGGCCTCGGCCGGGGCGATGAGGTAGTAGACGGGCAAGGCATATTGGGTGTGCGGCAAGTTGATCCAGTGAATCTCTGCCCCCAGCTCGGCCAATTTATCTATAGCGGCTCGGACAGCTTGCTCTACTTCTGGCTGTATGCCTTCAATGAAATATTCTTCTGGGACACCAACTTTTAGACCGGCAATGGAGCCGTCCAAAGCAGCCTCGTAATCCGGAACCGGCTGGTTGATGGATGTGCTATCCCGGCGATCGTATCCGGCTGTAACCTGAAAGATCGCCGTACAATCGGCCACCGTCCGGCCGAAAGCGCCTACCTGATCCAGCGAAGATGCAAAGGCAACTACACCCCAACGGGACATCCGGCCGTAGGTGGGGCGAAGTCCAACTAGATTGCAAAAAGAGGCCGGCTGGCGTACGCTTCCGCCAGTGTCCGTTCCGAGAGCGCCGAAAGCCAGACATCCAGCCACGGCTGCAGCACTGCCGCCACTACTGCCACCCGGAACCCGTTCCAGGTTCCAGGGATTCCGTGTTGTGAAATAGGCTGAATTCTCAGTTGACGAGCCCATAGCAAACTCGTCAGTGTTGGTTTTCCCTAATATGACGGCACCCGCCTTTTTCAATTGTCTGACGACAAAAGCATCGTATGGCGGCACAAATCCTTGAAGTATCTTACTGCCGGCGGTGGTCTCGATACCTTGGGTGCAGATAATGTCTTTTACAGCCACAGGTATGCCTAATAATGGCTTATCTTCTCCGCTCGCACGGCGAGCATCGGCAGCCGCCGCCTGTTCTAGAGCCATCTCGTCGGTGATGGACAAATAACTCTTGATATCATTATCGACATTTACGATGCGATCCAACATGGTCTGAGTGACTTCAACGCTGGTCGTATCACCTCGCCGTAGGGCATCTCTAAGCTCGGTGAGGGTTAAAAAAGTTAGTTCCATTGTCGGTTGGGATGGAA
>Ga0209536_100001595_pt1 | contig 37229 bp, 28 predicted proteins | sample DeeMarSeWOR28_12_FD_187461 | JGI IMG/M metagenome (GOLD analysis project Ga0209536, IMG submission 187461) | Marine sediment microbial communities from White Oak River estuary, North Carolina - WOR-2-8_12 (SPAdes) (version 2) | ecosystem: Environmental > Aquatic > Marine > Intertidal zone >... | reverse complement strand
GGAGGCGCCGCGTCTTGGGGTGCGCCGCCACCCAGAAGAGCGCCATCAACGCGACCAAGCCGAGTACGGTCTTGACGAGGATCCAGACGGGAGCCGCGCCGGCGCTCCCCTGACTGCCATCATGGGGACCGGGCGCCGGCATGCAGCCCGCCAGCAACCAGAGCACCGCTGCCGCCCCCTTGCGCACGGGCGCATTGTACTCCGCCTCGAAGAGCGGCGACATCTCGAAGCTCGCCTCTGCGGCGCTAACGAAATGGCCAGACCAAGGGAGCCAACCCGCTGGTAATACCCCACAAGAGCAGGTTCATGGGAACGCCCATCTTGACGAAGTCGCGAAGCCGATAGCTACCCGGGCCGTACACCATCAAGTGGGTTTGATGTCCCAAGGGCGAGGCGAAGCTGGCCGAAGCCGCGACGGCCACCGCGCGCGGCTTTGCGCTAGTGCCCGAGCCTCAGGTGCATCACTCCGGCGAACGTCGCGAAGATCGGATCGCCGTTTGGCAGCACTTGTAGCGCGAGCATGATCGGGTTGTAGCGCTCGCTCTCTCCGAGAGTGTAGATCGCGCGCGTCTCGCCGGTGTCCCAATCGAGCGTCTGCATCGTCCACTTGCCGTCTTTGAGCCCGACGGTGTGCAGCTGCCGGTTCTCTTTGGTGACGACGGGTGTGCTGTTGGGGCTCGACACGTCTGGCCGCGTCCACGCGACCTCCCACTTGCGGGTCTGGCGATTCCACTGGAACTTCTGGATGCCGTAGGGAGTGCGCTTCGGGTCCTTCATCTTGAGCTGCACGTCGAGCATCATCTTCTCGTTGGTCTTCACCTGATTGTTCCCGAGCACGGCCCCATAGTCGAAAATGGTCGCGGAGTTCTCAGAGTACGAGTTGCTGAGCGACGCGTCGCCGAAGTTCACCGGCAATATGCCTGCGACGCGACGGCTGCTCGCGCCTGAAAGCTTGTTCCAGCTCTCGGGGATCTCGTCACGCCAGTAGAGGATCAGATTGTTGACGTTCGCCGCATCCGCGAACACGACGAACTTGTCTTCGTCTCCGGGGCCTCCCATCAAGGCAGGGGTCGTTCCGGAACCCCGCCCGGCGCGGAGCGTTTCGTCGAGCGAGCCGATCGCGTAGGGCTCTACCCAAGCGCCCTTGGCCGGATCGTCACTGAAGTCGCTTCCCGTCCAAATCAGCTTGTGGAGCTTTCTGGTGCCCGGAACGTAAACTCCACCGTTTTCGTCGATGGCGATGCTGTTCCAAATCTGCTCGTCCGGCAGGTTGTAGTACACCGCATCGCTCAAATCGGGTTTGATGCCGACGACGGAGCCGTCGATCGTGACCGCGACGATGTGCCCGTCCGGGGTGACGTTCATGCCGATCATGATCGGGACCGGCATCTTCCAGCCGAGCTGGAGTGACAGCTTCTTGAACGCATACTGCCCAAGCTTGACGATGGGCGAGCTCGGGTTCCCGGGCTCGGCGTCGCCGTAGGCCACCACCCCGTTGCGATTGCTCACGTAGAGGACTCCGTGGTCGTTCAGCATCGCGTAGTACGCGCGGAGCCCCTCGATCTGGTAACCGTTCCACTCGTCGGCAAGCTCATCATACTCCTCGGTGCCGAGCTTCGCGGCGTCGAGCTTCGCAACGATGCGTTGCATGTCCTCGGGCTCGAATCTCGGGAACTTGTCCGGTTCGAGCGGGAGCTCGGTGAGCTTCTGCAAGCGATTGTTCTCGTCGAGCCGAAGCTTCATGATCCGATCGACCTGCGACACCCAGAACACGATCGTGCCGTCTGCATAGGTGTAGTCGAGAATTCCGCCCGCAATCGGTGACGACCAGAGATGATCGATCGTTTCGCCATCGAGCACCTGCGAGGGAGCCTCCGGTCCCTTCACTGGCAGCGCATCACTCTGATACGTGTCGCAGTGAATGATCGGGCAGGTGCCACTCGAGAGCTTTGCACGCTCGATCTTGGGCGATTGGATCGGCTCGGTCTTCGCGCAGGCCGAGGCCGCGAGCAGCACTACGCAGGCGCACCATCGGCCGAGATCGTGGGAGGACATGCACGGGATGCCAGCACAGCGCTCCCGAATTGTCCACTCGCGTCACATGGACGCCGATGCGTCGTCGCCCGCATGAGCCCGTGGGATCAATCGAGCGGACCGGCCGGCGGAGGCTCCGGGCACGAAGTGAAGTCAGCAATCGCCGAACCCTCGAGCTCTTCGCACGAAGGCAGCGTCGCAGGGGTGGACCCGTCGCCGCGCGAGCCAGCGCCGATGCAGTAGAATCCAGGCCCCTCGGACCGCTTGTTGAAGCGCTGACCGTCCGCGCTGAACTGCCAGCAGCCTGACTCCTCGAAGCCCGACGGTCCGGTCTGATCCCAGTTGAAGGCGCCCGCTTTGAGCGTACCGGAGTACTCCCAGACTTCTTCCGGATTGAGCGAAAGATACCAATCGATTGTCTCGTTGCATGCTCCGCTTTGTACGAGCTGCAGGCGCACGCGTTGGTTCCGCTCACAGCCAGACTCGAGGATGCAACTATAGACCTCTTGCCAGATCTCGGGCTCGCCGGGCACTCCGCCTACCAGCATCTGCTCGTCACAGCAGTCGCACATGCAAACGGGGCTCGGACCTCCGGATCGATCGCAGATAGCGCCCGCAACGATGCGGTTCTTGCACTTCGTTTGGGGGCAATAGGTGTTCTCACAAAACGCGTCTGCCTCCGTGTAGTCACCGTCGATCGGAAAACAGAAACCCTCCTCGACGACGCCCCCGCTTTCGGTTTGGCAGCCCCATGCGATCATTGCGGCGCACGCGAAGGACACGAGCAAAAATCTACCATCCATCGGGACACCTCCCTATGCCCGGACACTAGGGGCGCCCGCCCGCTCCATCAAGATGGCCTTAGCCGGTTGGCTTCGTCGCGGGTCCGATGGTGACTTTTGCTCGTCCGAGGCCTTCGCCCTCGGACACGACCGTATCGCCCGGCTTCAGAAACCGCGAGTGGTCACGACCGAGAGCCGCCTCGAGCTTCTTGAATCGGTCGAAGCCCAAGAGGTTGGCGAGTCGCACGAGCGCGCGTGGGGTCTGCATGGCCACGCCCGACGGCGTTCCGGTCAACACCATGTCGCCGCGGCGAAGGGGACGGTTTGGATACTTCGCGTGAATGAAACGAAGCATGTCGACGGGGCTGTAGATCAGGTCGCTGGTGTTGTGCTTCTGGCGAAGCTCTCCATTGACCACGGTTCGGATCTCGACGCAGGGAACCCCGCGAGGCCGCGTCTCGTTCGGAATCCACACCCGCGCAGCGGTCGGCAAGAAACCCGGAAAGCTCTTCGAGACGCCCCAATACTCGTAGCGGTTCGGCTGTCCCTCCCCGAGAACCGCCACCGCACGTGCAGACAGGTCGTTCGCAATCAGGAACCCCAGCCTGGGACTGAAGTCGTCACGACGGAGCGCCGCGGGGTCGACGTCTTCGAGCAGAACGAAGGCGAGCTCCGTCTCGTAGTCGAGAAGAGGCGCAATCGAGCCCAGCTCTTGGCGGAGCCGCTCGCCGAGGCCTGGCTCGAGAAGATCGACCGCCTCGAGCATCTCGTCGCTACTCGGAGTCCGGACTTCGTCGCCATCGACCGCCAGCGCCCGAAGGCTCTTCTCGAAGATGGGCGGCGGCTCGGCGGGATCGAACTCGGACGCCGTTTCTCGGATGTGACCCGCATAGGATAGACCCACCCCGTACACCTGCCCCGGCGTATCCAGCGGCAGGTAGGACCCCTCGGAGATCTCCAAGCACTGGTGAGGCGCCGGCTCGGGCTTGTGCGCGAGCGGCCGAAACAAATAGAGCGCAAGCACGCCGAGCAGCATCGCAAGCACGAGTAGCGAGACCCATAGCCAGTTCATCATTGCACCCCTATCTGCTCCAGCGCCTCCTTCAGTGCCCCGGCTGGGTCGGGCGAAGCGTCTCGATGCCTCCATGCTACGTGGCCGTCGGGACGGATCAAGAGCGCGCCACCCGCGCCGAGCTCACACATGTCGCGGAGGCACCTGCGGCTCCCGGCATCCGCGTCGAGCTCGTCGATCACGATCGCGTGCACGTCTGATTCCAAACCGGGTGTGAGGGCTGCAAGCGCATTCACCCATGCTCCCGCCGTCGCCACCAGCAGCGTGTAGCGGGAGTAATCGATGAGGTCGTGGCTCGATGCCACCTGCCCGTTCGCGAGCAGCTCCACGTGCGGGAATCTCGCGCCTGGTCGGGTGGTGGGCTCGTAGTCCATCACTCGTTGTTCGAGCGGGGCATCTTCGTGGGGGTCCGGCGCCACCGCACCCTCGTCGTAGACGTAGCCGATGTCGAGGCCGATCCGGTCGAAGTGCCCCCTTTGATCGTCGATGCTCGCAAGGACTCTGTTGCGCACGCGCGGGCTCCACCGAAAGCGGTTGAGCAAGAGATGGCCCGGTGCACGCAAGAGACGGCGGAAGGGGCGCCTCGCCCAACCCGGCATCTTTCGAACGAGCCGATGGTTGTCGAGCCGGGCCACGAGCTCCGGAGCTTCCCGGCTGAGGCCGAAAGCCTCGATGACCTCGAAGATCTTGTCGTAGTTGCTGCGGCTTTCCTCGCCGTTGCGCTCGGCCACGGGCCGGCGTTCGGCCTCGTAGCTGTCGAGCAGCGATTCCGGCGAGCGACCGCGCAAGACCGCGGCGAGCTTCCAACCCAAGTTGTGCGCGTCCGCGATCCCCGTGTTCATCCCGAGGCCGCCGGTCGGCGGGAAACGGTGTGCCGAATCTCCGACGAGAAATACCCGCCCCCGATGGTAGGCCTCGGCGACTTGGGCAGTCATCCGCCAATGCGAAATCGACTTGACGTGGATGTCCAGATCGTCCGTCCCGAGAGCGACTTGAATGCGCTCTTTCAGGACTTCGGGAGTGAAATCCTCTGGTTTTTCGTACGGTGGCGTAATCGGTACGTTGTACGTCCACCGCTTGTCGACATGGTGCGCGATGAATGCACCAACTGCCTCGGGATGCAGAATCCAGTAGAGCTTGGCTGGCGTGTGCACGTAGTCGCGAAGGCCGATCTCGAAATACGCATTCACGAAGTCTTGGATGCGATCCGGCCCGCGCATTTGGATGCCGAGCGACTTCCGAACTTGGCTCGCTGCGCCGTCGGCCCCGATTAGATACGAGCTCTCGATGCGGAGCATGTCGGCGGGCGATGCGAGCGACCGGACGTCGTTTGTGACGCCCGCGTCCACTTCGCGGAACCCCTCCCATTCGTGCTCCGTCATGAGTCGGATGCGCGGATTTCCACGAACGTCGTCGCGAATGAGCCGCTCGAGCTCGGTTTGGGACAGATTGAGGTACGGCCTTTCGGAACGCAGGTGCCGTGCATACTTCTGCGCGCTCCCGCCATCTTCGAGGAGATCGATGCGTCCGAACTCTTCGTTGATCGTCTTGCAGAACAAAATCCTCGATCCATCCGCATCGGGTGCGGCCTCCCGCGCCAGCTCCTTCATCGAGATTCCGAGCTCGTCGAGAATTTCGATCGAGCGTGCATTCAGCTCGTGAGCTTTCGGGTGGGGGTTCACCTCCGTATGCCGCTCGATGACGATGCTCTCGACCCCGAGCTTCGCGAGGCAAAGCGCGCTCACCATTCCGGCCGGGCCGCCACCCACGATGAGAACGTCGGTCTCGAGCGTGAAGGGCACGGTCAGGCCCTCTCGGATGCCGTGACTCGGGTCCTCAAATAGACGAAGGCGACGACATAGATCGTCGTCAGGATCGTGAAGCCGAACACGTTCTCGTCGATCCCGAAGATCCGCATGTGGTAGCGGAGGTCCACGATCGCTCCGCCGTAGCTGCGAACGAGAGCGATCGCGATCCAGAAGCCGACCAGATTGCATCCCTGCCAGATGAACGAGAGGTGCAGATCGGGAAGCTTGGGGCTCTTCTTGCGCCAGATGAAGTAGAGGTTCGCGAACCCCGAGCACACCATGAAACCGAGCAACCACATCAGATGGACCCGTGCGTGCCCGACCCACTCCGTGTTGAGGAGGTGCGAGTGCCCGGTGTCCCGGATGGCGGGACCGAAGAACTCCAGCGCGGTCACGCTGAGAAGGATCTGAACGACTCGGATGTTCGCGGAAGGGCTCATGATGCGGCTCGCAGCGATTTACTCGGGTACGTTAAAACAACGCATAAGACTTTTCAATCGAATAAATGATGGGCTACCCCCTCGGGCGACCTTCCGGGCACGGCGTCGAGGCGCTGCGCGCCACGGCCCCTGCAACTTGCGGGACCTCCCCGGAATGACAGGGTGCCGAGCCCGGAACCCGAGAGCATGTACATACCCGTACGACAATGGTCAGCTCCTGCCCTCGCGTTGCTATTCACTTGCCACGGGCCCGTGCAGTCATCGGCTTCGGCGCAAGGCAGCGAAAGCCCCAGCCGCGAGGAGCCCGTCGTCGAGTCACCGCGCGAGCGATTCGTCGAAGAAGAGGAAGCCGCGGGCGCGGGCGAGGGGGCCGAAGAGGAATATCCCAACGCCGTGGCGTTTGGTTTCATCTACGTACACGCGTGGCTCCGCTCACGTGAGAGCAGCGAGGGCGAGCCGCTCGAGGAGAACGAGAACCTATACGGTTTCAACCTGGCATACGAGCGAACGCTGATTCCGAGCCATCTCGTGCTCGGCATTGCAAAGCCTTTCTTGTTCAACCGCGAGCGCTACGACTCCCCCCTCGAGGTCGTGCTCAAAGCGCTCATTCGCCGGGGCAATTGGGAGCCGTTCTTTGCGCTTGGCCTCAGCAACAACTTCCGCGTGTTCGCCCGGGAGCGAGAAGAGGTCGAGGGGCGACGCTTCGAGTATGCCGTGGGGCTGCTCGCGTCGGGCGGCGTCACGTACATCATGACGCCCCATTGGGGCATCGAGCTCGAGCTCGTTTACGTCTATACGCTCAACAAGCGAAGCGTCTCCCATCACGAGCTCAGCCCGGCGCTCAACGCGGTCTACTTTTTCGAGCGCGGCCAACGCCGAAAGTAGGGAAGCCGACGCGAACAGCGTGCCGACGAGGCCTTGATTCTGGCTAGCCATCTATCGCAAGCTGCGTCCTCGGGGTTCGAGAGCACCATGAAGATGAACAAGCGGTGGAATCACTTCGTATATCGGCTTTGGGCACCGATCTACGATTCGGTGCTTGGGCGGCTGTTCGGCCCGGGTCGCAAACAGGCCATGGATCTGGTGGCGCTTCGGCCGGGCGAGCGAGTGTGCCTGGTCGGAGTTGGGACGGGCGCCGACCTACCCTGCCTTCCCGAGGGCGTGCACGCGCTCGGCGTAGACCTCAGCGAGGCCATGCTCGCCCAGGCGAGGCGAAAGCTGCCTATCGTGGGATGCGACATCGAGCTTCGGCTCGGTGATGCGCAGGCACTGACGATGGAGGACGCCGCTTTCGATGCGGTCGTGCTCAATCTCGTGTTGAGTGTCGTTCCTGATCCGCGCGCATGCATGTCGGAGGCGCTCCGCGTTCTCAGGCCGGGCGGGCGGGTCGTCGTCTTCGACAAGTTCCTCCCCGACGGAAGCCAGCCCGGCGGCGCGCGGAGGCTTTCGAATGCGTTCTCGACGCTGCTCGGCACCGACATCAATCGCCGCCTGGGCGACACCATCGCAGGACTTCCCTGCGAGGTCGTCCGGGACGAGCCGAGCATTGTCGGCGGGATGTACCGGGTGATCCTGCTCCGGCGGAGCTGAGCACGAAGGACCGGCTGATTCAGAGCTGGAGGGCCGGCCGGCTCCATGCAAAGCTCGGCATCTCCATGCTTCGGGTCCGCTCTCTCACCCTTGCGCTTTTCGTCGTCGCTTGTTCCAGCAGCAGCACTCCCGCCCCGGATCCCAGCGAGATCACCGAGCCGACGCCGCTGCTCCGGCAGGACGGCACGGTGGCGGCGCACGGCTGGGCACGTGGGCCGCTGATGCAGTACGACCGCGCCCTCATTCAGCCAGAGCGCATCGATCAGCTCCGCGAATGGGAGTACTACGCCGTCTTCGCGCCGGATTTTGCCATCGGCCTGACCCTCGCAGACCTCGGCTTGTTGTCGTTTTCGATCCTGACCCTCGAAGATTACGAGACTGGCGAGATCCATGATGCCATCATGTTCGAGGACACCGAGGCGCTCGACTTCCCCGTCAACCCCTTCGGAAACACGCTGTTCGAGTCCTCGACGGGGAGCGTCGAATATCGCTTCGAGGGCGACCACCGAAGCATCACGGTATTGGCCGGCATGCCTGGCACCGCAGACCGCATGGAAGCGCGTGTGAGGTTAGCCGACAGCGGGGCCGTGGAGAGTATCGCGGTGTCTCATCTCTTCGACGAGCCCGGCGAGTTCTTCTACGAGAACAAGCGAGTGAGCATGCCGGCAACGGGCACCGTGCTCGTCGGCGACACGACCTACGACTTGGGCGAAGGCGTATCGTTCGGAGTGCTCGACTGGGGCCGAGGCGTTTGGCCCGACGACGTCAAATGGGAGTGGGGTCACTTCGCCGGCGTGACCGACGGACACGCCGTGGGCATCAACCTGGGCACTGTGAATGGGGACGACACGCCGGGAAGTGCGGATGCCGTCATCGTCGACGGTGTGCTCCACAAGCTTCCCGAGAGCTCCTGGAGCTATGACCTCGATGACATCATGGCGCCGTGGCGCTTCACGAGCGACGACGGCCGGATCGATCTCACGCTCGAACCCGACTTCGACGATTCGACCGTGCTCGCGCTGGGCCCGCCCCTGACACTCACACGTTGGAAGGTGCACGGGGTGATCGAAGGCAACATCGGCCTCGACGGTGGATCGACGCTTCGAGTGGAAGGCGTTCGCGGCGCCGCCGAATACGTCGAAATCGTGTGGTAGCTAGCTGCTCCTCGCAGCGACCTTCTCGATCGCCGCCACGAACACATCGGGGTCCTGTGCTCCTGGGATTAGATACCCGCCATCGAGGATGAACGCCGGCACGGCTTGGATGCCTTGGCTCAACCAGAAGCGCTGCTGATCTCGCACGTCGCGCGCGTAGCGGCCGTCTGCAAGCACCGCCGCTGCTTCTTCTTCGTCGAGGCCGACCCGCCCCGCAATCTCGGCCAACACAGCCTGGTCACCGACGTTGTCCTGCCGCGAGAAGTAGCTCTCGAACAACGCCATCTCGAGCTCGGATTGTTTATTCTGCTGCTCGGCCCACTTCAGCAGCTGGTGCGCGAGGAACGTGTTGTAGATGCGCTGGCCCTCGTAGAAATTGAAGGAGAACCCGAGCGACTCACCGACCCCTACCAGGCGTGTCCGTACCGCGTCGCTCTGTTGACGGGTCGTCCCGTATTTCTGTGCCATGTGCTCGCGGAGCTCTTGACCCTCGGGCGGCATCATTGGGTTGAGCTCGAACGGGTGCCAGTGAACGTCAGCTTCGACCCCGCCCTCGAGTCGGCACAAGGCCTCTTGGAGCTGCTTGTACCCGATGATGCACCACGGACAGACCACGTCCGAAACGATGTCGATCCGGATCTTGGCGGGCGCGTCCCTCATGCGGTCTAGTTTGTGGCCGCTGCTCTCACCGCATCGACGAGCTCCTTCGAGAAGACTCGGCCCGTCATGCGATCGAGGATCTGCTCGGACACCGCATCCCAGGCTGCCTCGTGCTCGTTGGTATTCGTGGCGAGGATGCCCTTCTTCATCACGACGTCATAGGCCTTTTCGTCGTCGCGACGGATCGATTTGTTGAGCAAAGTCTCGGCTCGCTTCGCCGTGCTGTAGAACGCCTCCTGAAGGTCCGGTGGGAGGGCATCGAGCTTGTCCTTCTTCATGACGACGCCGCCAACGATGATCGATAGGTTGTGGCCGGTCATGTAGTTGACGCGCGTGTACCACTGCAATGCCACTGCGGTGAGCGCGGACGATGTCACGACATCCACCATCTTCGTTTGGAGGCCGGGATACACTTCCGGCACCCCGAGGCGCACACCGGCAACGCCCACGACATCGTAGAACTCGATGAAGTTCAGATCGTCCTTCCACACCCACGGCCGCATCGATCTCACATCGGACGGCTTGGCGACTGGCTTGACGGAAAAGAGCCGGGTCTTTCCAGCGTCGCCCCATGCCACCATCTTGAAGCCTTCTTCATCGAACATTTTTTCGAACCGGTCCGCGAGCTTGCTCCGAACACGGTCGAGCTTGTCGTAAGTTTCGAGAAAGCCCGGCACTCCCAGAATCACCATGGAGCGCACGAGCATGGCGAGGCCGACGATGGTCACCACGCCCCCGTCGAGCTGGCCAACGCGCATCTTTCTCACGAAATCACGCTCGTCGCCCTGCGACCCCCCGGGATAGAAACGAGCCTTGAGCCGGCCATCCGTCTTTTCTTGAAGGGTCTTGTTCCACGCATTGAGAACCTTCATCCAGGACGATCCCGCTGGCGCGAGAGATGCGATTCGAAGCGTCGTCGCTTCTTCCGCGCGAGTGGTCGTGGCTGCACCGGGCAACCCAGAGAGCGCTAGGGCAAGCAGCGCAACGAGTGGCAAGTGACGTCTCACGGGGCGAATATATTTCCAACCGGGTGCCTTGGTCCAGCGATTCCGCTGCGCCGCCCGCTGACTATGCTATCAGCAGAGCTGTGTATGACTTTTCATTCCGTCTAACCTGGGCCGCGCTCCGGTTCGTGGTGCTTTCCGCAATCCTGTTCGCCTGTTCGTCGAGCAGTGAAACGACTGAGCCTCCCGAGGAGCTACCCGCCTCGGTGACCCAATGGGCGCCGGTCGGCGCTCGAACCGTTGGCGACTACGGCTACGATGTGATCCCAGAGCCGAACGGATTTCACACGATGCATGTCGGCCCCAACAATAGCGACAACGTATGGGTCGCGCTCGCACCGAAGCTCGAGTTCGATTGGGTAGCCGAGCAAAGCTTCTACGTTCCGGAAGGGCCTACCTACGACGACCAGGGGAACCTCTACTTCAGCCCGCTGTTCCCTGATCCTGATGAAGAGGACGTGTCGCTCGTATCGCTCGACGCCGAGACGGGCGTGCGGAACTGGGCGATCGAAGGCAACGGCAGCAATGCAGGCAGCGGCGCGATCCTCGTGCTCAACGACCCCGATGGCTCCGATGAGCAGGTCATCTACCACGCGACCTATACCGAGGCGATGGCGATCAAGCCCGATGGAACGATCCTGTGGCGGACGCCGACCGGATTGACTCTGCCGCCGGTCGTGCCGGGCGAGCGCTCCACGACGCATTCCTTCGGCTTCAACTACCATCCTCAAACCGACTCGCTCGTCGCGCTCATGATGGGCGGCGAGATCCTCGCTTTCGATCGCGCGACGGGGGATCCGCTCGCGACCGGCCAGATCCCTGGATCACCCGCCGTGAGCGAGCCGAATGCGCTCCCGCCGAATGTCATCGAGGCGGCCGACGCGCTGACCGATGCCGTATTCGGGAAGACCCCGAGCGGCTTGAGCTTCTTCTCCGTGATCGTCGACGTGATCTTCGGAGGCGGTTCCGTCGTCACCAACTACTTTGCCATCGATCCGAACAGCGGGCGGATCTTCGTGGCCGCTACCGACGAAGATGGCGCGGACGGCACCGAGGACGGTCTTTCGGAGCGTGGTGCGATCTACTCGCTCGAGCTCGCGAACGATGGGAATGGCGGCTTCACGTTCGAGATCCTGGACTCGCTCAGTTTCATCGGTGGAACCGGCTCGACGCCTTCCGTGAGTGAAGACGGGCAGCGAGTGTGGATCTCCGACAACGTCGGCAACGTGATCGCGCTCAATCGCGACCTCGATGAGCTTTGGCGCTATGCGCTCGACGCGCCGGCCGCCGCATCGATCGCCGTGTCACCCGACAACGACGAGCTCTACGTCGTGACGCGCAAAGATGTCTTCAAGCTCATCGACAACGGCGCTAGCGCGGAGCTCGATTGGATCGCGACCCTCGATGCGTTCGCCGATGATCCGGAGATCGAAGTCGAGTTCCAGGCGCTGACGCCGACCATCACCGCGAATGGAATTGCGATCAGCGTAGGCGGCGGGCTCCCGGTTGCGGATCGGGAAGTGATGCTGAAGGTGGGCGTCGGTCTGCTCGATCGCGAAACCGGCAGGCTCCGATCCTTTGCTCTCGGGCGCGAGGAGTCGATCGCGGTCACGAGCGTCGCGCCGAACGGCGGCATCTACACCGCGAACTCACCCGTGCGCCGAGCCGGCGGGAAGGCGCTCTACCCCGACCTGGCCGAAGACATCATCGGTGGCATCTCTCGCTACGCGCCCGTGCGCAATGATTTGCTTGCAAGAGACGCAACCTGCGCCGCGGGCGTGAGAGCGCGTAACGCGAGCACGATTGCCAGTGAAGCACCGAAATCCGCGGCCGAGGACATTCGCCAGATCCGCGCGCTGATCAGTCAGAGCCGGGAGGCTCTCGAACGCGCGGTTACTGACGGCGACTTGGACGCGGACACTGCGAGCTCGGTCGATTCCGATCTTGCTTCGATCGCGGAGGGGCTTTCGCTTTCGGGGCTCGACACCGACGGGAATGCACTCATCCGAGCCTGCAAGGCACTCGCCGGGGGCCGATGAGCCCGTGGGAGGAAGAAAGTGCGCGCTTCGGTCGGCAACCGACCGGGATGATTCGAGCTTTGAGGGGGCTGCGTGTCCCCCTCTTGGTGCTGCTCTGGGGGTGCTCGACGGGCAGTGAGGGCAGTGGGGACGAGTCCGTCGAGGGGGCGCTCGTCCGGCGTTTGTTGCCTCAGTATGCCGAGCAGATTCGGGTCGAGCGGATTGCGGCAGACGAGGGGCGCGACACCTTCGAGCTCGAAAGCAGTGGTCGAACGCTCGTGATTCGCGGGTCGAGCGGTGTCGCAGTGGCCAGCGGGCTCAACCATTACCTGAAGCGGTTCGGCAATGGGCATCTGTCCTGGGGCGGAGACCGAGTCGACCTCGGGGAGTCGTTGCCGCCGGTCGATGGCGTCGTGCGCGTCACGTCCGCTCACGCCAATCGCTACATTTATAATTTCACGGTCACGGGCTACACCAGCCCGCACTGGGAATGGGCCGAGTGGGAGCGCGAGATCGACTTGATCGCGGCACATGGCTTCAACATGGCGCTCGTCCCGATCGGAAACGAGAAGGTGACGATTCGGGCCCTCGAGCAATACGGGTACACCTCCGAAGAGATTCGCGAGTGGATCGTCGGGCCTGCGTATCAGCCTTGGCAGTGGATGGGGAACATCCAAAGCGAAGGTCCCGCTCTATCCGAAGATCTGGTCCAACGCCGCGCCACTCTTGGTAGAATGATCGCGGATCGCATGCGCGAGCTCGGCATCAGACCGATCGTCCCCGGTTTTTACGGCGTCGTGCCTCCTGGGTTTGCCGAACGCAACGGCCAAGCATACGACGTCAAGCAGACGGGGTTCTGGAACGGGAGCCTTCCGCGCCCCGATCTCCTGAACCCGGCGCAGGGAGACCGATTCCAAGAAGTCGCCGACGCGTTCTACCTGGCGATCGAGGCCGTGTTCGGCGAGGTCACGCACTTCGCGGCGGACCTCTTTCACGAAGGAACCGTGACGCCCGGAGTGGACGTGACCCCCGCCGCAACGAACGTCCAGCAGGCCATGCTTCGCGCAAACCCCGAGGCCGTCTGGGTGATCCAGGGCTGGTTCAGCAACCCGAAAGCCGAGCTGCTTGCAGGGCTCGACGAAACGCACGCGCTCATCCTCGATCTTTGGGGTGACGAAAACCCGCTCTACCCGACCTACACCCGTCGCGACTTGCCGCCCTTCGAAGGCGTCCCTTGGATCTGGTCGATCCTTCAAAACTTCGGCGGCCGTACGGCGCTCCATGGCAACCTCGACACGGTGACCCGGCTCTACGGTGATGGCGGCCTGTTCGCTGACCCATCCCGCGGTGCGCTCACCGGGCTCGGCGTCTTGATGGAGGCCACCCACCAGAACCCCGTCGTGCTCGCCTTGGTGTCCGAGATGATCTGGCGGGAGCCGGCCGAGGGGGCGCTCGACTTGCAGGAGTGGATACGGGGATACGCAGATCAGCGATACGGAAAGGCGCTCGAATCCACGGAGCGTGCGTGGATATCGCTCCTCGAGACGGCATACTCGACGACCCCCGGACTTCAATTTGGTCCAAACGAATCGATCTTGTGCGCGCGGCCGGATCTCGACGCCAAAAACGTCTATGCGACCGGCCCGCCCGCCGATCCCTACTACGACATGCCTCGACTCGAGGCGGCTCTCGGTGATCTCCTCGCCGCACGCGATGAGCTCGAAGCCGAAGACACCTACCGATATGACGTCGTCGACGTCACGCGGCAGGTCGTTGCCAACCGCGCGCGGCTGTTGCTCGACGACGTGCGCGCCGCATACGAGGCACAGGACCGGACCCTTTTCGTAGAGCTCAGCAATCGGTTCCTCGGGCTCATTCGCGATCAAGATCGGCTCGTCGCCACACGCAGGGAGCTCTTGCTCGGCGCGTGGATTCGAGGCGCACGCGCGCTCGGAGCCAATGAGGCCGAGAGCGACCGATTCGAGGCAGAAGCACGGCGGTTGCTCACGTCCTGGTCCGAGGAGGAGTCGATCCTTCGCGACTACGCCCATCGTGAATGGGCTGGCCTTCTCGGCGACTACTACCACGGCCGCTGGGAGCTCTACTTCGACTACCTCACCGAGCAGCTCGACGGCGGCAGCGCCGAGCCGCCCGACTTCTTCGCCTATGAGTCGGCGTGGACCCGCGAGACGGACCCGGACGGCGCGAGCTATGCGTCGGCACCCTTCGGAGACAGCATCACGGTCGCGCAGGAGCTCTACGAACGATACGTGGGACAGTAGCGGGAGCGACGGCGGACCGGTTGGCGATCGCCGTGACCTGTGCGATGAATCTTGGGATGATTCGTTTTTCCATCATCGCCGGGCTCTCGCTGCTCGCAGCAGCCGGCTTGAGCGCGTGCAGCAATGAAGTCACTCCCGCGGCGCCTGGTGGAGGCGGGTTTCGCCCACCCATCGGGACGGGCGGTACGGGTGGCAGTGCGGGCACCGGCGGAAGCGCTGGCACCGGGGGCAGCGCGGGCAGCGGCGGAAGCGCGGGCAGCGGCGGAAGCGGCGGCGAAGCCGGCAGCGGAGGCGCGGGCGGCAGCACCAGCCTGGGCGCCTGCGACAATCCAACCGACCTGATGGTGCTGGCGAGCCTCGCAGACCCGAGCGAGGCGCGACGGATCTCGGGGTCCTGCGGAATCGCGGGCTGCAGCGGAATCCTCGACGAAGCGCTCTTCATCGAGTGTGCGACAACCTGCGTTGAGGACCGCATCCCCGGGCTGTCGACCGAATGCGCGGCCTGCTACGGCGAGCTCGCCTGGTGTGCCGGCGTGATCTGCAACACGGCGTGCGCTGCGAACCCCTGCGAAGGCTGCCTCACTTGCGGCGCGGGCGCCTACGCCCAATGCCTCGAAGAGCTCAACGCGTGCGCCGGCCGGCTTCCGCCCGAGTGCGCGCCGAGCTGAGCGGACGGCCGCCTGATTACTTCTCCACCCCGGGAACCCCCGCACCGACGCGGTACATCTGGAAGGTGAAGAGGCTGCTGACGTAGAGCGAGCAGGGATCGAATTCGCCCTGCCCGAATGCGATGCTCGCCGGGCCCACGCCACGTAAGTCCGCGGTGATCGTCGTCGAGTTGCCCTCGGCGTCGACCTTCGCGATTTGGCCCGCGGTGTTGAGCGCGACATAGACGTTGCCCTCGCTGTCGATGGCCACACCGTCCGGGGCAGAGGTGTCGTAGGGGACCCACTTCTCCGCGGTCCCAGCCTGTCCATCCGCCACCGGAATTCGCCAGAGGCCCGCCTCTTGGAAGGTCGCTGCGACGTAGAGCGTGCTGCCGTCGAGAGAGAAAACCATTCCATTGGGTGTTGGGACCTCGTCCGACCACACGGACACCTCACCGTCCCAGGTGACCTCGAGAATCGCGCCCTCGTTCGGCCGATCGTCCGACACCAGAATCGTGTCCCAGGGCGTCGTGACGATGAAGTTGGGCTCTCCGAGACCCGTCGCGATCTCGTCGCTGCTGCCGTCGGAGGGGTCGATCAACAACAGGTTCTCGGTGCGAATACCAGCGCCGAGGATTCCGCGCGCGTCGCTCTCGAGACCGAGAATCGACTCGGCTTCTGCCACGCTTTGGTTGGACCCGTCGACACCGATTTCGAGAAGCTGGTCCGGACCGTCCTGATCCTGCGCGGAGACGTAGAGTGTTCCATCCGAGTCGAAGACGAGGCCCTCGGTGCGCGTGGGCGTCGGGTCGCCGAACATCTGCACCTCGCCGATCTCGATGTCTGGCGCGCATGCCCGTGCGTCCCCGCCCGCGCCACCGCCACCGCCGCCTCCACCGCCACCCGCACCGGCCGCGCCACCGCTACCGCCCTCGCCCGAATCACCAGAGCTACACGCGGCGACGGCTGCCAGGACAGCCAGCAAGAGCATCGGAGCCTTCCTCATCGCACCACCTCCACGCGCGCAGCCTATCGATCTACGGCGGTCCTGTCAGGCGCCGAGAAGAGCCCGGAGCTGCTCTTTCCAGCGCCTCAGCAGGTCCGCGTAGTGGGCTTCATTCTCTCGAAAAATCCGTTCCATCGCCAGACCGCGCATGAAGTAGAGCGTCATTTCCAGTGAGCCTTTGGCCTCGCGGCCCTGCCGCCCGGTCAGCTCTTTGAAGGCCCCATAGATTCTGCTCCCGAGGCTGCGTTCGAACGCCTCGAGCTTTTCGAGAAGCTCCGGGTCGGTCCGGGCTGCGACCATCAGCTCGATGGTTGCCCAGTAGATTGGATCCGAAAACATGCTCCACAGCATGTCGACCATGGTGTCGATCGGGTCGTCCCCCTGCTCGAGTCGCTCTGCGAGCTCGACCTCGAACTCCTTGGAGCGCTCGTCGGCGAGGTGCTCGATCGCGGCGACGAGCAGGTCTACCTTGCTGGGGAAGTGGTGGAGCTGCGCCCCACGAGAGAGCCCGGCGCGCTCGCCGACCTCGACAGTCGTCGTCCGCGAGTACCCGATCTCGATGAGACTGTCGATCGTCGCGTCGAGGAGCTTGCCACGGGTGATCCGGCGCCGTTCCGCCTGCGGCACACGTGCCCGCTTTGCTTCGGAGCTGGTTCCCGTGTTCTTCACTGCGCGCCCCTCAGTCGCGACGGTACATCGTCACGACCGCGGCGCCGCCGAGTCCGAGATTGTGCTGGAGCGCGATGCGCGCGCCGTCCACTTGCCGCTCTTCCGCCTGCCCGCGGAGGTGCCAGACGAGCTCAGTGCATTGCGCAAGGCCCGTGGCGCCAAGTGGATGCCCCTTCGACAAGAGGCCGCCGCTCGGGTTCGTGACGAACTTCCCGCCATAGGTGTTGTCACCCTCCTCGATAAACTTCTCGGCTTCGCCCTCTTTGCAGAGCCCGAGCGCCTCGTACGTCAGGACTTCGTTGGTCGTGAAGCAATCGTGAAGCTCGACGACGTCGACGTCCTCTGGACCGATGCCCGCTTCTTCGTAGACCGCCTGGGCGGCGTTTTTGGCCATGTCGAAACCGACCATCTTGATCATCGAGTCGCCAAAACTCGATTCGTAGTCGGTGCGCATCGTCTGGGCTGCGATGTATACCGGGTTGCTGATCCCCTTCTTCTTCGCGAAATCGTCCGAGCAGACAATCGCGGCCGCCGCGCCACAGGTCGGGGGGCAGCACTGGTAGCGGGTGAGCGGATCGAACACTTCGGGTGACGCGAGAATTTCTTCCACGGAGAGTATGTCTCGGAACAAGGCATAGGGGTTCTTGGCGGCGTGCTGGCGCGCCTTGGCGTTGACCTTGGCGAAAGTTTCGCGCTTGGTCCCGTACTTCCACCGATATTCACGTCCGGCACCGCCAAACATCTGAGCCGCCGGCGGAGCCGAAGTGAAACCCTGACTCTCGTTCATGACGTTGACGTGGAGGTTCAGAGGGTTGGGCCGGTCGTTCCACGCGGAAGCCAAGGCGCCCTTCTGCATTTGTTCGAAACCCACTGCAAGAGCGCACTCGACGATCCCCCCCTCGACCATCTGCTTGGCGAGCATGAGCGCGCTCGACCCGGTGGAGCAGTTGTTGTTGACGTTGTAGACCGGGATGCCGGTCAGCCCGACGTCGTAGACGGCCCGCTGCCCGCAGGTGCTATCGCCAAAGACGTATCCCGCAACCGCCTGCTCGACCTCGGCGTACTCGACGCCGCCGTCGGCGAGAGCGGTCTTGATCGCCTTTGCGGCCATCACGTTGTAGTCCTCGCTTTGGCCTGGCTTGGCGAAAGGCACCATGCCGACTCCGATTACGTTTACCTTGCGTCCCATCATTGCTCCTTCGCGCCCTCGCGCGATTCTAGATCAAGCCTTTCAAAAAATTGAGGCGATGCGCGGGTTCGACCTCGCCGTCGACACGAAGCTTGCCCCGCTGAAATAGCGCCCGCGGTGTTGCCTGGCCGCTCGCGAGCTCGGCGAGATCGGCATCGGCGACCGTGATCGTGGTCGTGGCCCGGTCGGTCTCGCCCGTCTTCAGCGCGGGAGGCTGATTCTTGAGATCGACGACCCATTTGGAAGCGGGATCGCGGACATGGAACTGCAAGACCGCCCCGACTTCATCCGCCAGCGACGGCTGCTCTCTCAGGCGTTCGGCCAAGGCCTCGAACAGCTTCGGCGCCAGCGGCTCGGCGGGCTTCGACGCTCGAGCAGGCGAAGGTGCAGGAGCCTCGCCACGAGCTCGCGCCTCGGCCTTCTCGAGCACGAGATCAAAGGGCATCTTGCCGAGAAGCTCGAGCTTGTTCACTGCCATCATGTCGCCCGCGACTTTGACCTTGCCCGTCGTGAAGAGCTTCATCGCGTCGGCCTCGCCCTTCTGGAGCGCGATGTAGTTCGCCTCCGAGAGCTTGAGGGTGACGTCCGGCTTCGCCGTCTCGCCAGCCCCAGCGCCGCCCGCCTTGAGATCAATCGTCCAAACGCTGTCGGGCTCGCTGAGCTGGAGCTGGAACACCGTTTGCGCCTTCTCGGCGATGCCGGGGTTTTCCCTCACGTAGTGGTCGATCGCGGCGAGGATGTCCGCTGCAGTCGGCTCCACGGCCGCCTGGGTAGCCTCGGTGCCCGCGGAGCTGCCGCCGCGAGCCTCGGTCTGCTGAAGTACCAGCTCGAACGGCATCTTCAGAAGACCTTCGAGCTTGTTCACACTCATCATGTCGCCCGCGACCTTGAGCTTGCCCGTCGAGAACAACTTGATGGGGTCCGCCTCGCCCTTTTGAAGCGCCACGTAGTCGGCGTCCGCGAGCTCCAGCGTGGCATCGGGCTTTCCGGGTGCCGGCCCGGGACCCGCCGTGCCGGCCTTGAGATCGATGGTCCACACACTGTCCGGGTTGCTCAAGCTCAGCTGAAAGACCGCCTGCGCCTTCTCGGCGATGCTGGGGTTGTCTGCCAAGTACTGATTGGCAGCGGCGATGACGTCCGCGGCGGTCGGCGCGACGGGCCCTGAGGTAGCGGCTTCGGCGCCGGGCTTTTTCTTTTGCTTGGGCTTTGGCAGCTCCTCGAAGAGCTCGATGGCCGCATTCGAGATGACGATCGAATCGCGCTCCTTGACCTTGCATTGGAAGATGATGCGCTGCTCGGACTCCTTCCACATCTCCGTGACCAGCGTGTCACCGGGGTAGACGTTGTCGGCGAAGCGAACCTTGATGCTCTTGAAGAAATCCGGATTGCCTTCGGGAGCGAGCTTTTCGAGCACCCTGCGGCCCGCGTACCCGAAGGTGCACAACCCGTGGAGGATCGGCCTTTCGAAGCCGAACGCGCGCGCCATGTCAGGATCCGCATGAAGCGGATTCCAATCGCCGCTCAACCTGTAGAGCAGCGCTTGATTGGCGGGAATCGAGTCTTCGACCACGACGTCCGGCGCACGGTCGGGCGGCAGGTTGACCTCGGCGCTCGGCCCACGGTCGCCCCCCCAACCGCCCGCGCCCCGGATGAAGGCAGTCATTTCGCTCTTGATCAACAGGTCGCCATCTTCGTCGTACGAGTCGGCGGCGGTGACCACGAGCGCCCCTTTGCCCTTGTCCCAGATGTCTTTGACGACACCCTTGGTCGTGAGCGTCGCCTTCAGCGGGAGCGGGCGGACCAGCTCCACGTACTGCTCCCCATGCAACAAGCGGTCGAGCCCGTAGCTCAGCCCGGGCGCGGTCACGCCCTGCTTCGCGAGGCTGAGAAACGCGTTGATACCCGGCATCACGGCGTAGGTCGCCAGCGCCTTCATCCCGCCGCTTGCCCCCTCGTACACGAGTTGCAGCCCTCGCGCGTCGGTGGGATCGCTCGCTGCGCCGACACCGAGCGCGTAGAGCGCCAAATCGTTCTCGTCGTAGCTCGAGACGACGTCGGGGTACTTCGCGCCGAGCGCGGCGTCGACGTCGATGAATTCGTTACCGCCTTTGCTGGGGCCGGCTTCGACGTTCCGAACGACGGGCCCGAGCGACTCCATCACGCTACTGACGTGCTCGGTCTCGCCGAAGTCGTTGATCTTTCCCCAACTCGAACGGAGCGCTTCGGGTGTGACCTCGCGGCCGAGACGGAACACTTTGCCCTTCGTGCGCTCCCAGCGGAGACGCGAATAGAGGCCTCCACCAACCTCGTAGAGGCCGCCGGTGGTGTCGCTCTCCTCACTGCAGAGCAGCGCGACGAGCGGCGACACGTACTCCGGCTTCAACGCGTCGAACACCGCCGGCGGAAGCAAGCCCTCGGTGAGCCGCGAAGCGGCGACGGGCGCGATGGTATTGACCAAGATGTTCTTGCGTTGGCCTTCGAGGGCCAGGGTGTTCGCGAATCCGACGAGGCTCAGCTTGGCGGAGCTGTAGTTGGTCTGGCCGAAGTTTCCATAGATGCCTGCGGCTGACGTAGTGAAGATCACGCGGCCGTATCCCTGCTCGTTCATGATCGGCCAGGCAGCTTTGGTCACCTTGTATGCGCCATAGTTGTGGACGCGAAAGATGATGTCCCAATCCGCGTCGGTCATCTTCTTGAACGACTTGTCCCGAAGGATGCCGGCGTTGTTGATCACGATGTCGACCCGCCCGAAGGCATCCATGGCGGTTTTGACGATCGCATCGCCATCCTCGACGGAGTCGTAGTTGGCAACCGCTTCGCCGCCGGCCGACTTGATTTCCTCGACGACCCGATCGGCGCTTTCGGAAGATTTGCCCTCCCCCGACGTCGAGCCACCGAGGTCGTTGACGACGACCTTCGCCCCGCGTGCCGCGAAAAGCAGCGCATGGCAGCGGCCCAGGCCCTGGCCTGCGCCCGTGATGATCGCTACACGCCCGTCGAACCTCACATCGTTACCCATGAATCCCTCGCGGTGAAAACAATCAGAGCTGACGGTTTATAGGAAATCGAAAGGATGTCAATGCAGGGCGGCGCGGAGCTTTCGCAGCCCTCCGAAACCGCTCTGCTACTTCTTCCAACGGCTTTCGGTCAAGGTCATACCTTCGATCGATTTTCTCGGTAGCATCTGCTCGTAGACGCGCTCGTAGCCCGTCTTCGAGATGCGCCAGACGCCATCGTCGCCCTTGCGGTACTCGTCTCGATAGAAGGCCGCGCCGTGGATCATCATGTCGAAGCTCGTGTCGATGACCGTGTCCTGAAGGCACCAGCGACCGGTAGCCGTATGTGCGTCGACGAGCTCGATCTCGGGTTGGCTCACGGCGTGACAGGAATGAAAGCTGTCGGCGCCCATCGCCCCTTGGAGGAACTGCATGATCGCATCGCGATTGTCGAAGGAGAACTTGCCACCGCTATAGGCGGCCGTCGCGTCCTCGGTGAAGCAATCGCGCAGCTCGTCCCACTCTTTGGTGTCGAGGCAGCGTTGGTACTTGTACTTGAGGCGCTTGATCGCCTCGAGGTCCTGCCAGTCGAGCTCGGCCATGCCTGCGAATGTACTTCCAAAAGGCGTGTCTTGGCTTTTCTTTTTTAGAGAATGCGATATGACCGCCACGCGCACTGCAGGAGGTGACCATGGGAATTGATTCGGGACGGCACCGTGTACTTTTCCCGTCCATATTGTTGCTCGCGTTCGCGGCGACGGCCTGCAGCAAGTCGAAGACGATGAAGGGAGCCGAGGTGGGCGGCGCCGGCCTCGGCTGCTACCAGTACACGACGAAGGACAAGAAGTTCGAGCACGTCAGCCAGCAGGCGACCGTGGAGACCAAATGGTACGAAGAGTGGACCTCGGCGCACGGCACGACGCTGCCGGCGCCGTTGTCGCCACCCGACCACTGGATGCATCCGAAGCTGCCTCACAAATATGCGGCGACGATGCACGAGAACAGCTTCGCGACGGATGTCAGTACGGAGCCCGGGCCGCTTCCGAACCACGCCAAGGTAGAGTACTTCCACGTGCTCGAGAAGGGCACGAAGCTCTCCGGAATGTCTCCATTTTACACCTTCCTCGATGACCACACGGTGGTGACGATCTCGTTCGGACGCGATTCCGCCATGCTGCTCATCTTGGACATCGAGAGCGATGCCAAGGTGCTCGACTACGTGGCTTTGCCCGGCCGCGGCAGCAAAGCGCTCGAGCTTGCGAAGAAGTCTGCCCGGATGGAGATGTTCCGCGACACCTCAGGGGGCGCGTATTCCTATCTCGACGCACGGGGTGATGTCTACGTGCCGGGAGCCGACAATACGGTGATTCGCATACCGATTCGCGACCATCGTGTGGATCGCGCGAATATGGTCCTTCTCGACCTCAATCGAGAAATCGAAAAAGGAAGCTGGATCGACCACGCCATGGAGCATCCCGAGAACCATCTGACTGCCCTCATGCCGGACGCCGAGGGGCGGGTCTGGTTCACCTCGAAATTCGGCGTCGTGGGCATCATCCACATCGACGACGATTTGCACTGCCCCCCAGTTTACACGACCTCGATCGCTCACTTCGCACTGAGCGACAAGATTCACCACTACTACGGTTCCCACATGCCGGAGGGTGCTGCGGAATACATTGCAGAGATCAAGCGGTCAGAGAGAGAGGGGACACTGGTCGACAAGATGGCCGAGCACCGAAAGCGGGCCATGGAGATCTTCGACATCATGCACGATGAGCCCTTCGAGCAGATCCAGAACTCGTTTTCAGTCGGTCCCGACGGCATCTACATCGTCACCAACGTGGGTCTTTACAAGCTCTTCTTCAACGAAGAGACTCGGCACATCGAGCTCGATCCGAAATGGGCGCCGAGCTACGCGAAGGACGACCTGTTCTACGACAACGACCGCAAGGTGAAGCCGGGTCACCTCAATAACGGCAGCGGGACCACTCCGACGTTGATCGATGATCGCTTCGTGGCGATCGTCGATAACGCGCCGGAACAAGTGAACTTGAACGTATTTCGCCAGAACGACGGAACGTTGGTGAGCAAGCTGCCGATCTTCGAGGCGGGGGCTGGCGCCGTCGAGAACTCCGTCGTCGCCTATCGAGACCACCTGATTGTGGGCAACACGTTCGGATTCGTCGATCCCTTCACCGAGAATCCCACGGCAGGCGGCATCGCACGCTTCGACTACGACGCCAAGAAGGGGACCTACGTCCACCGGGCCGACTGGCCCGCGGTGGGTCACTTCGACGGCAAGACGGCAACCCCGAAGCTCTCGACGGCGCATGGCCTTTTCTACGTCTACCATCGTGACACCGAGATGGATGGTCACCACGACTGGCAGCTCACTGCGCTCGATTTCGAGACGGGCTGGCGCGTCTTCAGCATCAAGGGCTGGTTCACGGACGACGCCTTCGACGACAACGTCTCTGGCATCGTCAAAAAGAAGACGCTTGGCAAGGACGACTACGGCCGCAAGGTCTTCAACAACATCTGGGGCACTTTCTCTTTTGGCCCGAGAAACAGCATCTTCATCGGGACTTATCGCGGTTTCGTCCGCTTCTCGTCCGCGCCAACCCTCGCCGCCGAGAACTAGCTTCCGACGCGCGCAAACCGCGCGACATGGTGCTCCTCGTCGCCGAAGAGCGCGTTGAGCGCGTACATCCTCTTGAAATAGAGCCCGATGTCGTGCTCGTCCGTCACGCCGATGCCTCCATGAAGTTGCAGTGACTGCTGAGCCACCCAGATACCCCCAGTTGCGATCTGATACTTGGCCGCGGAGATGTCGGCGCGCCGAGTGCCCTCGTCGTCTTCGTCGGCGCGCACAATCGATGCCATCGAGATCGAGCGCAGAAGCTCGGTCTCGGCGTACATGTCGACCGCCCGATGCTGAAGGGCCTGGAACGAGCCGATCTTCACGCCGAACTGCTCGCGTGTGCCGAGGTAATCGACGGTCATTTGGAGCATGGTCGACGCGAGCCCCACGCCTTCGGCCACCGCCGCGGCCGCGGCATAATCCATCGTACGGTCGAGGACCGCGGCGCCCGAGCCCTCCTGGCCGAGTCTGGCCTCTTCGGCGACTTTGACGCCGTCGAGCGCGATGAAGGCAGCCTTCTGCCCGTCGATGGTCTTGGCAACGGTGACCGAGACCCCCGCGGCTTCACGAGGCATCACGAAGAGCGTCACGCCACCGGGAGCCTTCGCCGAGACGATGAGGTGGTCAGCATTGTGCCCGTTCAGCACCCAGACCTTCTTACCCGAGAGCTCGTACCCGCCTCCTGCGGGTGTGGCCGTGGTCTCGATCGCGCTGACGTCGTAGCGACTTTGCGCTTCGGAGTAGGCCAGCGCGAGCGTGGTTTCACCCTCGATCATCGGCGCGAGGTAGGCGGCGTGTTGTTCCGGGCTGCCAGCCTGCAACAGAGTCATGCCGCCGAGCACCACCGACGCGAGGTACGGCTCCGGCACCAGGGTCGCAGCTAGGTTCTCGAGCACGAGGGCGCACTCGACGAAGCTCCCGCCGAAGCCCCCGACGGACTCCGGAAACGCAACACCGAGCCAGCCGAGCTCCCCCATCTTCTGCCAGACGGCCGGGTCATAGCCGGTGTCGTCATCACGGAGCTTACGAAAGCGTTCGACGGGCGATTCGTTCTTGGCGAAGTCGGAGACCGTCTTCGCGAGCATTTGCTGATCTTGATCGAGCTCAAAGTCCATGGTGAATCATTCCTCGTGGCACGCCTCAGCTGCTCGGAAGTTGCAAGATCATCTTCGCGATGACGTTGCGTTGAATCTCGTTGGAGCCGCCATAAATCGTGGCGGCCCGTTCGTAGCAGAAGTAGGGGCCGATCGATTCCTCGACGGGCATGCACACGCCCTCGTTGTACCAAGTGAGCGAGCTCTCTCCCATGATCTCCATCCCGAGCTCGGTCATCTCCTGAACCAACTTCGTGCCGACGAGCTTGAGAATCGATGACTCGGGGCCGGGCATCTTGCCCTTCTGCTGGTCGGCGAGCGCGCGGTAGCTGACCATGAGGTGCGCCCGAAAGCGCATCTCCAGGCGTGCGATCTTCGCGCGCCACACGGGGTCTTCCAGCATCGGCCGCCCATTGACCGTTTTGGTCGCGGCGATGCGCTTGATCTTCTGAAGGACGTTGCGGCACGGGCCGACCATCGCGAGAAGCGTACGCTCGTGGCCGAGCAGCGCCTTGGCCATCGTCCAACCCTGGTTGACCCCGCCGACCACATTGTCCTTGGGCACCTTCACGTTGTCGAAGAACGTGTCGCAGAACGCGGGCGTATGTCCGAGCGTCTGCATCGGCTTCACCTCGATGCCGGGGCTCTTCAAGTCGATCAAGAGGAAGGTGATGCCCGCCTGCTTCTTGGCCTTGGGATCGGTCCGAACCAGGCAGAAGATCCAATCGGCATACTGCGCATACGAGGTCCAAGTCTTCTGTCCGTTGACCACGAAGTGATCGCCTGCGTCCTCGGCGGTGGTACGAAGGGAGGCCAAGTCGCTGCCTGCGCCGGGCTCGGAATATCCCTGACACCAAAACTCTTCGGCACTCAAGATCTTCGGGAGAAAGCGCTTCTTCTGGGCATCGGTGCCGAAGCTGATGATCAGCGGACCGACCATCGAGAGCCCGAACACGGAGAGCTGCGGGGCGCCGGCGGACTCCATCTCCTCGTTGAAGATGAAGCGTCGAGCCGCGTCCCATCCGGTCCCACCGACTTCCTTCGGCCAATGAGGCGCGACCCAGCCCTTTTCGTAGAGAATCCGGTGCCAGGTGGCCGAGTCTTCGGGAGTGAAGCCTCCGGACCCCTCGGCGCGCGCCCGCATGGCAGGCGGCATGGCCTCTTGAATCCAGGCCCGGACTTCTTGCCGGAACGCCTCCTCTTCCTCGGTGAACGTGAGATTCATGCGGCTATCCCTGACACAAACAGAGCCGAAAGACCAACCTGTACGAACGCAGGGAAACCCTGTAGGAAGCTCGGCACCGGAATGCCCCCGTGACGATCGAGCTCGTATTTGTCCTGTTCGCTCTAATCGTCGTCGCCGCGTACGCGGTTCAGACGGCCATCGGCTTCGGAAGCACGCTGATCTGCGTCACCTTCGGCGCCCAGCTCATGGGACTGCAAGAGGTGATCCATCTCGTCGTGCCGATTTCGTTTCTGCAGACCGGCTACATCGTGATCCGCCACCGAGACGGCATTCTCTGGCCGCTACTTCTCCGACGCGTGCTCCCGCTGATGGGCGTAGGCATGGCGCTCGCGTTCTTCCTCGTGACCCGGGTGGGCGGGCCATGGCTCGGCTTGGCGTTCGGCCTCATGGTACTCGCCCTCTCCGCGCGAGATCTCCATCGACTGCACACTGGGAGCGGCGTCGTGGACAAACCCATCCCCCGGCCGGCCTCGGTCGCCTCCTTGTTCGGAGCTGGGGTGGTCCATGGCATCTACGCGTCCGGCGGCCCCCTGTTGGTCTATGCGATCGGCCGCGAGGGACTCGGAAAGCGGGTCTTTCGGAGCACGCTCAGCATGGTGTGGATCGTCCTGAATCTCATTCTGGTGACGCGATTCGTGCTCGCGGGACAATACGACCGATCGGTCATCATCGAGCTGATGCTGCTGGCGCCGGCCGTCCCGATCGGGGTTCTCGCGGGCGAATGGGTACACCACAAGGTCGAAGAGCGCACCTTCAAGATGGCCGTGCTGGTGCTCCTCGTCGCGGCTGCAATCTCGCTGATCGTACGATATAGTTCGCAGCTCGTCTGACCCGGGAGAAATCGAATGTATGACCTGAAGATCGCTGGCGGAACCATCGTCGATGGCAGTGGCGCAGAGCGCTACACGGGCGATGTCGGCATCAAGGACGGCAAGATCGTAGCCGTCGGCGTGGCCGAGGAAAGCGCGACCAAGACCATCGACGCCAGTGGCGCGGTGGTCGCGCCCGGTTTCGTCGATATCCATACGCACTACGACGGGCAGATCAGTTGGGACGAGGAGCTGGCGCCCTCGTCGATTCACGGCGTGACGACCTGTGCCATGGGAAGCTGCGGGGTCGGCTTCGCTCCGGTGCGGCCGACGGATCACGAAAAGCTGGTGGAGCTGATGGAAGGAGTGGAGGACATTCCCGGCACGGCGCTGTCCGAAGGGATCAGCTGGGGATGGGAAAGCTTCCCCGAGTACATGGACGTGCTCGACCGGATGCCCCACACGATCGACTTCATGGCGCACGTCCCGCACGACGCGCTTCGAGTCTACGTGATGGGGGAGCGCGCCGTCGCGGAAGAAAAGGCGACACCGGAGGACATCGCACAGATGCGGCGGCTTCTTCGCGAAGCGCTCGAGGCGGGTGCGGTCGGGTTCAGCACGGGACGAAGTGACAATCATCGGAGCGCGGTCGGAGATTGGACGCCTGCGTCCGAAGCCGATGGCAAGGAGCTCGCTGGCATCGCAGAAGCCTTCCGTGGCCTCGGGCACGGTGTCCTTCAAGCGGTCAGCGACTTCAACATCATGCACGGTGACGAGCACTTCGACGCGGAATGGGGCGTACTCGAGCAGATGCTCGGCGCGGCCGGGGGCCGGCCGATGAGCGTTTCGACGATGCAACGCGACCACAACCCAAACCAGTGGAAGTGGATCCTGGATCGGGCCGCCAAAGCCAACGAAGCGGGCCACGAAGTCCGCTGCCAGGTCGGGGCGCGAGGCATCGGCGTGATGTTGGGGCTTCAGGCAACCTTCCACCCGTTCATGGGTTTCCCGAGCTACAAGAAGATCAGTCAGCTGCCGCTTGCGGAACGCGTCGCCGCGATGCGCAATCCCGAGTTGCGCGCGCAGATGATCCAGGAGAAGAGCGACCCAGTCGCGGGCGACGGGAGCATGCTCCCGCCCCTCGCCGACTACTTCTTGTCGAATCTGGACATGGTGGCGATGCGGCTATTCCGGCTCGGCGAGAAGCCGAACTACGAGCCCTCGGCGGCCGAGAGCTTCGGGGCGGCAGCAATGGCGAGCGGCGAACCGGTGCTCGGACTGATCTACGACGCGATGCTCGAGCAGGACGGAGAGGCATTGCTGTACTTCCCCGTCTACAACTACACGGGGATGAACCTCGACGCGGTCCACGAAATGCTGACGCATCCTCTCGCCCTCCCCGGCTTGAGCGACGGCGGGGCCCACGTCGGCACGATTTGCGACGCGAGCTTCACGACCTTCCTGATGACGCATTGGGCCCGTGATCGCGCGCGAGGGCACATTCCCCTCGAGCGCATCATCCAAATGCAGGCCGCGGACACCGCCCGCTTCGTCGGCCTGAAAGACCGAGGCTTGCTGAAACCGGGGCTGCGCGCCGATCTCAACATCATCGACTTCGACAACCTCGAGCTTCTTCACCCGAAGATGCTCAAAGACCTTCCGGCAGGCGGCCAGCGCCTCATGCAGTACGCCAATGGCTACGTTGCGACCCTGGTGTGCGGCGAGATCATCGCGCGTGACGGAAAGCTCACCGGTGCGCGCCCGGGACGCCTGGTCCGCGCAGGAAGTTGAGCGGCTGTGACCCAGTCGCGGACGACCTCGTTTCTATTTTTGCTGTGCCTGCGTTGCGGCTCCTGCAGCGAGTCCGATGCATTACCCGACGGCGGCGAGATCGAGGCTTTCCTCGCCGAACAACCAGACGAAGTCGTCGATTCGCTCAACGGCTTGTGACTACTGCCCGGGGATGCCGTCGATGCCGGGCTTGAAACGAAAGATGTAGTAAGGCGCTGCCTCTCGCATATGGGCCTTCGACCGCAGCATCTGATCCGGGATGGCGCTGTCGGCGAGGTAGAGCCACCCATCAGGACCATAGCTCAACGCATCCGCCCAGCGAATCCGTGGGCTCGACACCAGGGTCTCGAGCTCACCCGCCGGGCTCATCCGCATGACAGCACCATGCTCGACGTCGGTGATGAGCAGGTTGCCTTCATTGTCGGTGCTGAGTCCGTCGCTGAGAGGTTTTTGCCCAACAGGCTCGATGCGGGCTGCGAGTGCACCCGCGCGCAGCGAAGCATCCAAGAGATCGACCACCTTCACGCGGAACATCGTATCGTGCGCGACTGCCCCGTAGTAGACCCACTGGTCATCCCGATCGATTGCGATGCCGTCGACGCCGGGTTTGAGCACGACCAGGCCGCCGAAGAACTTCATGTCTTTGGTGGGGTTCCGGATCAGCCAGTCCTGCGCAGAGACCGACTCGTCACCCTCGAGCACCCTCCGCGCGCGCTGCGCCTCGACGTCGTAGACGACCAGGGCGGGGTTGTTTCGCCAGAAGCTGACGTCGGCGATGAACACGTGCTTGCCGGTCGAATCCACCTGCAGGTCCTGCAAGAACGATCCGAGCTGGGCCACCGACGAGTCGAGCGCGTGGTCGTGAACCACGGCGCCGGTTTCGAGGTCGAACGCCAATAGACGCGGCGTACCGGTTCCGTGATTGCCATGATCGATGCTCCAGAGCCGGTTCTGTCTGTCGATGACGATGCCGAGTGGCGTCTGGAAGAGGGCTTGCGCCTCTTCGCTCGGATATGCGCTCGGTGAACCATCGACCCATTCGAGCAGCTTCGCGCCCGTGGGCCTGCTCTCGGGATGGATCGTGTAGAAGATCCGGCCGCCCTCGGACACTGCGAGATTGCCGATTGGCTCCGGGCTCACTACGACGATTTCGAGGGCGCTTTCGTCGAGCAGAGGGTCGCCGCTGAGATCCGGGTACGGCTCTCCACCACCATAGCGGCCGAAGAGAACGAGAGCGAGGGCCGTTGCGAGCAAGACCAGGCCAATCGCGAGACGCAAAAACAAACGCCGAGGCACGACAGAAGCTAGCACGATGGGAGAGCGATGGCTTGCACGCGAACGCTGACTGTCGGCGCTGCTTGACAGGCGAAGGGGTCCAGGGCCACCGTTGACGCAAATGATCAGAGCGCTCACTTTCTCACTGCTCGTTGGTGTTCTTCTCCCATTGGCGGCGGCTGCTGAAGAACGCGCGACCCAGCCGCCAACCCAGGAACAATGGCTCAAAGCGCTCCGCGGAAGCACCACGTATCGCCAAGGGCTCGGCACTGTCCGTGACTTGGTGGAGCAGGCATATGACCTTGGCGCCATTGCCGGCGCGTCGCACTGGGAGGATATGCACGAATACTACGACGGCTTGGCCCGCGCGAAGGGCTGCGAAAAGGGGATGCCATTCGCAGAAGGGCCGACGAAGGCCTGCCATCGCGTGCCGGGTCCCGAGCCTGCGCTCACGGGTCGCGACTATGACGAAGGGATAGCGACGGCCGTGAAGCTTGCCAACGAGACATCGTACCCCGGTCTCGTGGAGCAAGTTCTTCGGGTGCTCTACGACTACGGATACATCCAGGGCCTCAAGCACGGCATCCGCATCCACAACGAAGACATCCGTCTCGCGCAATCCTATTACCGTTCCTGTCTGTCGCGGGCGAATGACGCGAAAGGCGAGCCCGCCTGCGCCAAAGGCTCCAAGGCATGGGCCGCCGAGACGCTCGAAACTCTGCGGAAGCGCATCGAGGGTCACAGCCTCGCTCGATCATCCAAGGCCCAGTAGACCCCCCTCGTGAAAGCGATCGACCGAAAGCTGTTTCGCGAGGTGCTCCGCCTACGCGGCCAAGCGCTGACAATTGCAATCGTGGTTGCTTCCGGTGTCGCTTGCTACATCTCGCTCCAAAGCGCGTGGCGCGCGCTCTACGAGTCGAGGGATCTCTACTATGAGAGCAATCGTTTCGCCGACGTCTTCGTGCATCTGAAGCGAGCCCCAAAAGCCGTGGCCGGACAAATCGCGGAGCTTCCGGGCGTCGCCCGCGCCTACCCGCGAATCGTCGAGCACGTGCGGCTGCCGATGGACGATTTGGTGTCGCCCGCGCGCGGCGACCTGATCTCGATTCCGGACACCGGCAAAGCTCCCCTCAACGGCCTCGTGCTCCGGTCCGGACGTCAACTCGAGCCGGGACGCTACGACGAAGTGCTCGTCAACGAGCCGTTCGCGCAGATCCACGGTCTCGAGCCGGGGGATCACCTCTCCGCCGTGATCAACGGCAAGCTCCGGGAGCTCCGGATCGTGGGGCATGCACTCTCCCCGGAGTACGTGTTTGCCGTCGACACGGGGCTGCTCATGCCGGACGACGCGCGCTTCACACCGATTTGGATGCTCGAAGACGCGATCGCTGCGGCATACCAAATGGAAGGAGCGTTCAACGATCTCGCCGTGAAGCTCGAACCGGGCGCAAGCGAAGAGCGCGTCCTCAGCGCGATCGATCGCGTGCTCGAGCCGTACGGCGGCCTCGGGGCATTCACTCGGGAACACCAAATCTCGCACTCCATCCTCACTAGCGAAATTCAGGGGATCGAAACCTTAGTCGTCTTCCTGCCTGGCGTGTTCCTCGGCGTTGCGGCGTTCCTTCTGAACGTCGTCTTCAGCCGATTGGTCTCGCTTCAGCGGCCGCAGATCGCAGTCGTGAAGGCAATGGGCTACCGAAACTCGGCCGTGGCGATCCATTACTTCAAGATGGTGGCCGTCATCGTCGGCGTCGGCGCCTTGATCGGCCTCGGGCTCGGAGTGTGGCTCGGCAAAGGCATGCTTGCGATGTACGCGGAGTTCTTCCGGCTGCCGCAAATGCCGCAGCGTGTCGACCTATCGGTGAGTGTGAACGCAATTCTGTTCAGCCTCCTGGCGGGCGCCTTGGGGGCCTCTCTCGCGGTGCGTGCAGCCGTGAGCCTTCCACCCGCCGAGGCGATGCGTCCGCCAGCGCCGGCAAGTTACAACGTCGCGTCGATTGAACGATGGGGCTGGACCCGCTGGGTCGCACAACCGGCTCTGATGGTGATACGAGAGATATGGCGCCGACCAGGACGCACCGCACTATCATCGCTTGGAATCGCGCTGGCGTTGTCGATCGTGATCTTGGGCCGGTTTGGATATGACGCGTATGGCCCGATGGTCATGGTCCAGTTCGAAAAGCAACAACGCGAGGATCTGACGGTGAGCTTTTCGGAAGCGATGCCGCAACGTGGCCTCGGCTATCTGGGACACGTGCCAGGGGTCCAGGAAGTCGAAGGTCTTCGAACGACGCCCGTGCGAATTCGATCGGGGCACCGATGGCGCGACACGGTGTTGGTCGGAATTCCCGAGAGATCCCGGCTCCGCCGACTCTTCGATCTCGACTTCGAGCGCGTGCCAATCCCCGAGCGAGGCGTTCTACTCACCAGCGTACTCGGAGACATCCTGGGCGTCGAGCCCGGTGACATCATCGACGTCACTCTCAAGGAAGGCGACCGCGGCAACCGCCAGCTCGTGGTGGCCGGACTCATCGAAGAAGGATTCGGCCTTCAGGGGTACTTGGCGAAATCCAATCTGCATACTCTGCTCCGAGAGGGGCCCAGGTTCTCGTCTGCCCTTCTTCGAATCGACAAATCGAGGGAGGGAATCGTGCAGTCGCGTTTGAACGACATCCCCGCGATTCAGGCCGTGTCGCGCAAGAGTGACGCGCTCGCGAGCTTCGAGAAGCAGACCGATCAGACGATGAAGGTGATGACGCTGATCATGACCCTGTTTGCCATCGCGATTGCGATCTCCATCGTCTACAACAATGCGCGAGTCAGCGTGTCGATGCGCGCGCGGGACCTCGCCACCCTGCGCGTTCTTGGGTTCACGCGCGGCGAGATCTCGGCCATACTCCTCGGCGAGCAAGCGGTGCAGATCGCAATCGCAATTCCACTCGGGCTTCTGCTCGGGACACTGGGTGCCAAGGCTCTGATCGCCTCATGGGCTGATCCCGAGATCTTCAGGATCCCGTTCGTGATCTCGAATCAGACCTACGCATTCGCGGTGGCCGTGGTGCTGTTCTCCGGGATCGCGAGCGCCCTGTTGGTCAGACGAAAGCTCGATAAGCTCGACTTGATCGGCGTCCTGAAGACGCGGGAGTGAAATCGCCCGCCGGCGCGGCCGTCCGGATCACGGCCTCCATCGAATCAGGCTTGGCGCATCATCGGCGTAGATTAGAGGGTAGCCGAGCGAACGATGATCAGAGGGCATCGCAGTCGCCGCTGTAATCCCTCGAGCTCCGACCGGGCGGGGTCGGACTCCTCCACTCCAAGCATGACGAGCGCCGGCAGAGCACGGCGTATCGCGGGAACCAAAGAGGCTGGTTCCGTGCCGGGGACCGTCCGGATCGTCGCGGTCTTGAGTCCGAGCGCTGCGAGCCGCGCGCCCAGCTCAGGCTCGACTTCTCTTGCCCACGCCCCGAGGAACACCATTAGCGGGCGCCCGGTTCGCGCCGCGAGGTCCACGCCTGCGTCGACCGCTCGCCATCCAGCATCCGACGGCTCGAACAAGACGGCGACCGGCCTGCGCCTTTCGGCATCCGTCGCCCGCACCCTCTGTCCGCTGGCACGCAGCTCATTGCTAACAACGAGCCCGTGGCGCGCGGCTCCGACGAGGACCAGATCGGCGTCGCCGGTCTCGGCGAGAGCCGTGCTCAGACGGCCCCGGTGCCGTCGAAAGGACCAAGGGCTACCAGCACCTTCTGCGACTTGACGTACGACCGCCTCGGCGCGAAGAGCTAGGAGCTTCATTTGGCGTTCGAGCTCGCGTGTGTTGACGGGACGCCGCACGGCGCTGACGCGACAGACCTCGGCGGCGAAGGGGAGCTCGGCCATCCGGAACAGACTGCGATCTTCGACGAACACCCCCGCGACGTCTGCGTGGCGCCCCGAGACGAGAGACGAGAGTATGCTCGAGAGGCCTTCATCGGCCTGTCCGCCGAAGACGACGCTGATGCGTAGGGTGCGCCGCTCGTGGACGACGGGCATCAATCGCCTGCCTCAGACGCTTCGCCGGCCTTTTCCTCACGCCGTTTCTCCGCGAAGTCGGCGAGCCGTGCGGTCACGCGCTCCGTCACCGTCTCGATAGGCAAGCCGGTCAATATCTCCATCGCTTCGTCGACGTGACTCACCGCATGGACGTGAAACGAACCCTCTTTCGCGGCGTCTCTGACATCTTTCCGGAGCATCAGGTGCTTCACGTTCGCGTCCGGTATCACCACCCCTTGCGCCCCGGTGAGCCCCCGCGCCTGACAGATGTCGAAGAACCCCTCGATCTTCTGATTGACCCCGCCAATCGCTTGAACCTCGCCGCGCTGGTTCACCGAACCGGTGATCGCAAAAGATTGATCGAGCGGCAGCTCGGAAATCGAAGACAGCAACGCACAGAGCTCTGCGCACGAGGCGCTATCGCCTTCGACCCCGCTATACGATTGCTCGAAGACCAGACTCGCCGAAAGCGAGAGAGGTGCATCGGCCGAGTAGGTCGAGCGAAGATAGGCCGATAGGATGAAAACACCTTTCGAGTGGAGCGGGCCGCCGAGCTCCACTTCACGTTCGATGTCGATCACTTTGCCCGATCCGAGAGCCACGCGCGCTGTGATTCGGTTGGGGCGGCCGAATACGAAGTCCCCGATCTGAAGAACGGCGAGACCGTTGATCTGACCCACTGCCTCGCCCTCGGTGTCAATCAAAATGGTCTTCCTGAGCACCTCTTCTTGCACCCGATCGCGGAGCCGGCTCCTGCGGCGAATCCAGGCGTCGAGCGCACGCTCGACGGCGTCCAGCCCGATGATCTCGGAACCGGATTTGGAAGCCCAGAAGTCCGCCTCGCGCATCAGATCGACTATGGGTCGGACTCGCGCCGAAAGCTTCTCGCCATCCATCGCTTCCCGAGCGCTTTCCTCGATGAGTCGGGCTACCGCCGACGCGTCGAGCGGCCTGAGCGAGTCCTTCCGTGCGCGCGTGGCCAGTAACCGCGCATACAACAACATGTTGTCATCGCTTCGCTCCACCTCGTCATCGAAGTCTGCCGCCACTTTGAAGAGTGTCGCGAATTCCGGGTCGAGAGATTGCAGGAGGTAGTAGAGCATGCGCTCGCCCACCAAGACGACCTTCACCTCGAGGGGAATCGGCTCGGGTTCGAGAGAGACCGTGCTCACCAGACTGTAGGCCTGCCCAATCGACTCGATGTGCAGCTCACGGGATTGGAGAGCCCTCTTCAGCCCTTCGTATGCGAAGGGCTGCGTCAATAGCTTCCGCGCATCGATGACGAGATATCCACCATTGGCCTTGTGAAGCGAGCCTGCCTTGATGAGCTCGAAGTTGGTTACGAGGGTGCCCATCTGGGAGATGTGTTCGATGCGGCCGAGAAGCTGCTGGTACGTCGGATTGGGCTCGACGACGATGGGGGCTCCCTCGGACTCGGCGTGATCCACGAGAAGGTTGACCGCGTATCGTTGCTGCACGGGCGAGCCGTCCGATTCGGCTCCCGCCATCCGCCCCTCGAAGAGCTGTTGCAACGGCGACCGCTCCTCGGGTGACGTTCGAAACAGCGCGATGTGCTCCACGACGTCCTCTCGAACCTGCTGCAGATACTCGACGACCGGCTCAAACTCCTCGTACTTGCGGGTCAGCTCTTCGATCAAGCTCCCCACCGCCCACATCGCGATCTCCCGATCGAGCTCCCGGACTCTGCGGCGCGCTTCCCGAACCCGCTTGGGCGCTTGTTGCATCACCTCTTGGAGCTCTTTGCCGATCTCCTCCGTCTCCCGCACGAGTCGCTCTTGCTCCGGCTTCGGAAGCTTGTTGTACTCTTCAGGCCCAATCGCTTCCCCATCCCTGAGCGGTGCAAACGCAATCCCCGTGGGCGTCTGAATGATCCCGATCCCACGCTCCTTCGCCTTCTCGTTCACCTCCTCGAAAGCCGCTTCTTGCTCCTCTTGGAGCTCGTTTTCGATCGTTTCGCGACGAGTCCGATAGTCTTCGCTCTCGAAGGCCGCCGGGATCGCAGCGCGGGCGTCGTCGATGAGCTGTTTCATATCGGCTACGAGCTCCCGCCCTCGGCCGGCCGGAAGCTCGATCGCCTTCGGCCGCCTCGAGTCGTGGAACCGGTTGACGTAGCACCAATCGGATGCCCGACCCTCCGCGCTGGCTTTCTCTCGAAGGTGCTGCTCGAGAAGCCAATGCCGCCCCGTGCCCTCGCGGCCGAGTACGAAGAGGTTGTAGCCCTGGTGAGGGATGCTCGCGCCGAGGTGGATGGCTTCCACGGCGCGGTCCTGACCGACGAGGTGCTCCATGTCCTCGAGCTCCGAGGTGGTCTCGAAACCCAACGCCTTTTCGTCGCAGCGCCGATACAACGAAGACCAACCGAGCTCGCGAGAGACCGTCATCAAGGAGACCGGTAATTCAGGATGTCGACTAACGCAAGTGCGCGTTAGAGACCAAAGGGATCGCCCGCGTAGCCGCATTGGGGATCGATCGAGAGCCCGAGGTGCTTCATCACCGTCGGCGGAACCGACGTGTGGCCAGGCCCCGGCGAGACCGTGGCGCCGATGGATGCGTCCCCGAGGCGACGTGCGCGACCACGGCAGCCGTGACCGCGATGTCTCCAGCAGCAGAGTCGGTCGGCATGGTAGAAGAAAACACCACATCCACATGGGCCGACGAGGCGATGCTTTCGTTGATGGGTGCCCAGGTCGCGAACGACGCTGGGTAAGCACCAGGATCTTTCTCACGGACGTGCGCAAAAAAGTGCGGGTGCTCGTCGATGCGCGGGGTCGATGCTCGCGCGAGGGCATCGACGCGCACACCGTCGAACCCAATGACGAGGGCATGTCGCGACTTCGTGCCGGCGTCGCCGGTGCCGCACGCGGCGATGAAAACGATGGCGAGAGCCAAGCGTCGGATGGGTAGGGAACGTACACGCTCCGTCTGCCCCTGTCACTCATGCCGCCACGGGCGAGGGCGCCCTGTCT
>Ga0209536_100001594_pt1 | contig 37231 bp, 29 predicted proteins | sample DeeMarSeWOR28_12_FD_187461 | JGI IMG/M metagenome (GOLD analysis project Ga0209536, IMG submission 187461) | Marine sediment microbial communities from White Oak River estuary, North Carolina - WOR-2-8_12 (SPAdes) (version 2) | ecosystem: Environmental > Aquatic > Marine > Intertidal zone >... | reverse complement strand
ATCATTGGTTTACATATTTCCCAAACCAGGAATAAAATTGATAATTTATAATTAATTCTCAATATTGTACAATTGTAACCCTCATCATGTAAGAAAATTAGTAGAAAGCACGTTAATAGACGATCATTCGATCCCATACATTTCAGTTTGGTTATAATGGCACATTAGGTCTTGCCTAACCTACAATTATTACAACCAGTATCCCCTTCCTCTCCTATTTTGGAAAATGCGTATCGATATACGCAACTACTAATCCTCCATTTGTGATGCAATATCACAGGAAATGTTCTGAAAATCAAATATTCAAATGACGCCAACCCAATTTATCAACTATACCCGATCAATTTTTGCCTATTCACGTGATCAATCTTGATTCTTCTTATTCATATTTTATTTTGATAAAGGGTAATTATTCTAAACAGAATGAAATTAAAATGGTTTTGCAATTCAAGACCAATGCTTCAATTATTCAATGGTTTTAATCTATTTAATTTCAACTGCCATTAATTAAATTTTGTACAATGTCAGCAATACATGTTCTACAATAATGCACTATCGTCTATAAAACCACTTAAAAATTATGACAAACAGCTTAAAAGATAAATTGAACGAATATAAAAACTCTGGTTTTGGTGCAAAAACAGATCACCAGCCAGAACGATTAATTAATAAGGATGGCAGCGTAAATGTAAAAAAAACCGGATTAAGGTTTTTTGATCATTTTAGTGTCTTTCATTTTCTCGTCACCACAAATTGGTTTACGTTTAATATTTTAGTGATTGTATCGTACCTGTTTATAAATATTCTTTTTGGTGTATTTTACTGGAAAATTGGAATCAACGAAATTGGGATCAAGCATGAATCTGAATTGGAAGATCTTTTTGAGTCTATCTATTTCAGTGCCCAAACATTTTCAACAGTAGGCTATGGCCGGGCAAACCCGGGAAGTCATCTCACTAATTTTGTAGCTTTTTCCGAAATGCTGGTGGGAATGATGTATTTAGCACTTGCTGCAGGTTTGTTGTTTGCACGTTTTTCAAGGCCAGTTGCTAAAATTGTATTTAGCAAAAAAGCATTAATTGCTCCATACAGGCATGGAAAGGGATTTATGTTCAGACTATCAAATGCTAAAACAAACTTACTTCTGGAAGTTGAAGTAAAGGTACTTCTCGTTATGAATAAAGTTGAAGATGGAAAGGAGGTAAGAAAATTTTATGACCTGCCTCTCGAAATGTCCAAAATTAATATGCTGGCATTAAGCTGGACTGTTGTTCATCCCTTAGATGAGGAAAGTCCACTTTTGAACTTTGACAAAGACAGTCTTGCAAATTCTAAGGCGGAGTTTATGGTATTGATCAACGGATTCAATAATACACTTTCTCAAATTGTACATGCCAGAACTTCATACAAGTATTACGACATAGAATGGGATGCCAGGTTTTCACCGATATTTAACAATGACAACGGAAAGGCTGTTGTTGCGATAAATAAGATAAGCAATTACGAGAAAGTACACTAGTGCTTGGAGCGATGCAAATTTGCCATTTATTATCGAGCAATACATTTTAGCTCATCAGGTTTTTTCTTCCACCATTTAAGCACACGTAACGCGCGTAAGGTATTTATCCTGCTGGCCTTCCCAACTTGCTCCATATCGAAATATACAAGACCACTGTATTTTTGTTGCAATGGCCATCTTCCATTTTTCTCTTTTTTCCTTAACAATGTAATGGCATCGCAAAAACGCGGATCATGAGGGGCATTTATTTCCTGAAAGTAATCCAGAGCACGCAACACATCATATTTCCAGCGTGGGGGGAAAGAAAACCTTGTCATTTTCTGATCAATAATTTCTCCGGTTTTATCAGACCTAAATAAATGGTGCATCAGCAAAAAATCATGTGCCCTGTTCCTTGCTTGATGAATATCTGGTGATTCGTTTTGGGCTTTGACATACATTAAAAGAGCTTCCAAACTACTGATAGTGGTATGAAAGGAGCTGTGTGTTGCCCCATTAAAAGATTCACAATTCCAGCCGCCATCCTGCATTTGCTGACTGGTTAAGAAATCCTTTATCGAATGAATTCGCTCATCCTCTATTTTAAAATAACACAAAAGAGACAATGTCATCGCAGTTACACATGTCTCACTGTGATTGAGTGAGGCAAAATGGTTGATACCTCCATCTCGAAAATAGCCTTTATCCAAAAGTAGTCTGCATGCTTTCCTTGCTTGCTGATTATTTTGCGGAAGCCCAAGACGCATAAGTGTCATTAATGTATAATGGGTCGAAATCCATTTCGGACTGTAAAGACCACCTCCCCACATACCACTTTCTTCCTGAAAGGATAAAAATCGTTTGCCCCATCCTTCATGTTGAATTTTATTTTGCAGGGATTCCAATTCCTGGTCCGGGATTTCCAATAAATCCCGTTTTGTTTGGTATTTAATGGAAGGATCTCCCTTGAGTAGCCAATCAATTGTAGCTGATTCCACTTTGTATGCTTTACTATTGAACAGGGGAACCTGTACATTTGGTTCCGGTTTAAACCAATTTGGAATCTATCTAATTATGGCAATTGAGATCCTTTGGCTGCCCACCAGGGATGCACTTCCGCTAATAATCTTTTCTGCTGAATAGCAGGATCTGTCTGCACTAATGATTCCGCTTCATCTAAACTTAAACAATCCATTACGAATATTCCCCTAAGGTTCCCATCATCACCCATTGGTCCGGCTATCACTATCTTTCCCAAATCAGCCAGTCTACTGATATTATCGAGATGCGCCTCCTGAATATCCATCACACGGGCAGAATCAAGAGGTTCCTTATCCGGATTTGCTTTTAACAAAACAAGATAATACTTTTTCATCACATAGGTAGTATCCCCCTCAGTCATTTCGAATTCATCCTGGCAAAAAGATTTAATATAAGTTAAAAGAAAGAGAAGAATGAATGGCAAGATTTTTTTCATGGTCAATTTCAGTTTGTTGTATGTTGTATTTGGTTAATAGGTATAGTTTTCAATTCTCATTTGAACATTTTTATTGTAATCACTCACTAATTAAAAGCAAAATAAAAGTTTAAATCTATTTCATGACGTTCAATATCTAATCTTTAAGTACCAGACTTTTACCTTCATCCAAAAGCACAAATTCATCTTTGTTTAACCCTGACCGATTAATTGCATCTTTCAAATCCAATATTGGCTGTTGTTGTCCATCATCGGCAAGGGGGAATGTCCCATAATGCATGGCGATACTAATCTCGGAATTGACATCCTGATGAACTTTTACTGCTTCCTCAGGGGAGATATGGATCGGCGACATAAACCATTGCGGTAAATAGGCGCCTATAGGAATCATGGATACTTTCATTTTACCATACTTCCTACCAATTAATTTGAAAAAATCTCCATATCCTGAATCACCCGCAAAATAAATATTCCCTGATTTTGATTGTATTATATAACCACACCACAGTGTTGCGTCGCGATCAAAAGTGCCCCGACCGGAAAAATGCTGGGCCGGAACACAAACAATATTCATGTCATCTGATATTACCTGCTCCTGCCACCAATCCAAATCTTCTACATTATCAGTACCCATCTTCCGCACAAATTCCCCCACGCCAAGTGGCGTAATAATCCCGGGATTATGATGCTTGATAAGATCTCTCATGGTCGAAACATCCAGGTGATCATAGTGGTTATGGCTAATGATGACTAGATCTATTTTTGGCAGATCCTCAAATGTTATCCCAGGAGGTCGCATACGTTTTGGCCCCGCAAACCGGAAAGGGCTTGTCCTGTCACTCCATACTGGATCTGTAAGAATATTCATTCCATTAGCCTGGATCAGAAATGTGGAATGATTGACGAAGGTTATTTTTATCCCAGCCTTAACCTGGCCAGCAGGTTCAGGACCGATATATGGTTCCTTTTCCACTATCCAGGGTTGCCTTTTTCTATTGGAAGCCCATTTGATAACATCTGTCAATCCTTTGGCCTTTACATCACCCGGATTTTCAAATGTTTTGCCGTTGAAATGATCTGTTCTTGGACCGGAATATTTTGGCGAAGAGATAGAAAATCCCACAAAATTAAATATAACCACCATTAACAGAGCAAAAGCAAGTACCCAAATCATAACTGTTTTGATTTTCATCATCAGGATAAGCTGTCAGACAAATATTGAAATAAACCAATTTAAAACAGGATTGTTAGAAAGCAAGTCCCTGGGAAAGACTTTTCATTCACTGTTCTGGCACTCTTTCAACAATTTTCTTTAATACCGGCAGGCTCATCCCATCTGGTTTACTCTTTGCCTCCCCAACTTTATGATACCCGTATTTCCGATAAAATGATAATGCATTTGGATCTGTAACAACTTTTATTGTTTTTCGATGACCTACCTTTCTTTCGAGATATTCAAGAAGTAGTCTGCCAATACTTTTTTGACTATACTCAGGTAATACCCATAAATGCTTGATTTCATACACATTCTCACTTCCGTTTTGGCTTAGGGTACCAAAACCTAAAATCTCACCTTTCTCATTTTGGATTTTAATAATATCATTATTACGAATATATCTTGGGGTGATGGTGAGCTCGTCCTTCCAGAGATCCATCAGATAATCCGGATATCCCCAGTGTCTCTTGGTTTTTAAACAAATTTCAGTAAGTGCATTAAAATCTTCTGCTTCCGAACGCAGAATATGTAAAATCATCAGGTTATGGATTTATCACTTTTGGTAAAAATCACTAAAAAGAATTACAATTCCACGAATTTAAAAATGAATTAGATATTTTCGAACTAAATTTTAAAACCATGAAAAAAAAATTATTTTTTATTTTAATAATTGCGCTTGCATGGGCCTGCAGCGAAAGTAAAAAAGATGACAATCATGCTGCTGAAACTGAAAAAAAAGTGTCCGGGGCCAGCATAGACATTGATGAAGCTGGAAAGGAAAATCCTCCCAATGAGCAATTAACTATCAAATCTGACAATAATATTAATTTTTATTTTACCCCTTCGGTTGATGAAAATCTTGTACGGGAAAAGGGGCAACAATTATTATCATTCCTTGAAAATGAAACAAATCTCAAGTTTCAAATCCATATTCCCGAAAGCTATGATCAAATGATTGAGGATTTTGGATCTGGCAAAGCAGATGTGGGAATAATGAATTCCCTGAGCTATGTAAAAGCAAGGGAAAACTTTGGAGTAAACGCCAAACTTAGGGTAATGAGATATGGAAAATCCACCTATTTTGGACAAATCATAGCAAATAGTAGTAGTGGAATAGAAGAAATCAATGACCTCAATGGGAAAATAATTGCCTTTACAGATCCTTCTTCAACTTCCGGATATTTATTTCCACAAAAAATATTAAGGCAAAGTGGTGTGACGCCTGCCAAAACTCTGTTTGCAGGCAAACATGACGACGTGGTAAAAATGGTATATACAGGGGAAGTTGATGCCGGGGCTACTTTTTATTCTGAACCTACACCAGAAGGCGTAATAAGGGATGCGAGGTCGCGATTAATTGATCAATTTCCAGATGTCGCCGAAAAAGTGAAAGTTATAGCCATTACTGAACCAATTCCGAATGACCCTGTTGTTTTCAGCAAGGCTGTGCCCAGTGATGTCTCATACAAAATTTCACTTGGGCTTATACAATATATGTCAACATCAGCAGGCAAAGAGTCCATGATGGCCTTATATTCCACTGAAGGATTTGTCCGTTGCTCAGATTCAGATTATGATATACTGAGGGAGGCATTGAAAGAATAAGTTAAAAATATTCCAGTTTAAGCTTATCAGCCTCACTCAATCTTGGAAGAATGGTTTCTTTCTTTTTTTGATATCGCTGCATCTTAATCAATATTCGATCTAATAATTTCACAGTTTTTTCAATATATGCGCCTTTGTTGAGCATGACACATTCAGCACGTTGAGCCATTGAAGCATCAGTGATCTCCGCCCTTGAGGGCACTCCTTTTTTAGCCATCGTTTCCAACACCTGAGTTGCCCAGATGTCTGGAATATGCGCTGCTTCACAAATCCTCAATATCTCTTCCTGGATGGATGCAAAGTTTTTCCATCCTGTCTCAATCGCCAGATCTCCTCTGGCGATCATTACACCTATCGGAAAGGCCCGCATTGCTTTCAATATGATTTGGGGCAAGTTTCTGAATGCTTTCTGTGTTTCAATTTTTAGAATAATCCCAAGATTTCCATTTAGTTCATTAATATAATCCTGCAAGGCTTCAACATCCTTTGCATCATTAACAAATGAGAAATTTACCGCATCAGCATGATCAATTACAAACTTAAGATCTTCCTTATCCTTGTCAGTAAGTCCGCTGATTGGCAAATTACTTTCCGGTAAATTTATCCCCTTATCCGATTTCAGCTTACTTCCAAAATCCTTGGCATAGGTAATTTTAATTTTTAGATAGGCTTCATTTACTTCCTGTATAATGCCTTCAATTTTACCATCATCAAAAAAAATTGGCTCTCCGATTTTAACGTAATTGAATACATCCGGTAAAGTACAGGAAATAAATGCTGGTTTCACAAGTTTACCAACCTCATTATAAGTGGCATTTTGTCCTGGCACCGGATCCCTGTTCAAAAGTAAAGTATCACCGGTCCTTAAATTCAAATATTGTTCCAATGGCATTAATTCACCCACATATAGAGCTTCTTTCCCGGACTTTTTATGGCGGTGAACCCGCATCTCCGTTCCGGTGGTTACATAGGCCGAATCAGAACACAAACCCCATTTCCCAAATCCTTCTTTTCGATCAACTAATATGTTGCATCGTTTACCGCGAGAATCGACAAAACTAATTGTACTACCGCGTTTAATTTTATTAAATAAACTCTCATCGATAGGTAAAATGGCATCAGCCAGGTTATGAAGAGGTAATACATCAGGGGGAGCAATCCAGATCCTGGAGGGACTTACCACTTCTCCCAAATCATTTCTGTCAGGACGAATATGTATCACCTTTGGTCCCTCAATCATGGGACCAGTCCTTAATTTTGGCCCTCCAAGATCCATCATTACCTTGCAACTTTTATTTTGAGTAATTTTTGCAGTTTGGATATGATCGGTCATTTTTTTCCAAACCTGCGGATCATCATGAGCACAATTGATCCGGGCGCTATTCATTCCTGCCTTAATAAGCCTGCGAATAAACTTGGGATCATCAGCCACAGTACTTGGCAATGTGACCATGATCCGGGTTCGTCGTTTTTTGGATTTATATCCAAAAAGGAGTTTGGTGTTTTTATTAAGTATTTTTTTACTTTTTGTGGAGGATATAACTCTTTTCTGATGTTCCTCCTTTTGATTTCCAAGTAAATGATTGATTATGGTTTTGATTGATAAGAGACTTTCCAGAACATGGCCTTCGATATGAGTAAGTGATGGAAGCCCTAGCTCCCGGAGCTTATCCTGTAAGACATCGATATCAAAACTTCTGAAAGCCAGGTAATGGATCAGATTTTTGGCACTTCGTTTATATACATGATGGACACCGGAAATCTCATTGGAGTATTTGACTTCCATTTCCATTGCTTTTTGAATAATACTACTTATCTCATCATTAATGGATTGGAGAACTTCTTGTTTGATTTTCATTTTGGTAGAAGGTCATAATAATACTAAAACAAAGTTATTTTTTCAGATGACTTTACCCTAAAATAATTGAAGTATAATTTGATAGCATCATAATGCTATCAATGGCGAACACATTGATATCACTTGTTTCAAATAAAAATCAATAAAACTTAATAGTATAGCTGTCAGGCTTAAGGTATTTCTAACGTCAGAAAACAGTATTGACCTCCAAATTAATTTTGCAATGAACTGCATTCTTGACTTGGCTAAATAAATAATGCATCAATCAACTTTGCATTTATCATCTTCTGTGATAAATTGTAAAACAAGTATTATAAATTAATTTAAAATGGAAAAATCAGAAATTACTACCAGGGTTAAAAAAGTAGTTAGTGAGGTCCTGGAAATTCCTACGGCTGAAATTGGCGATGACGCAAACTTCATTTTTGATCTCGGTGCGAATTCTATGCAAAGTGTCCTTTTAGTTGGTGCGTTCGAAGAGGAATTCAATATCGAAATGGACGAGGACAAAGCCCTGGAGGTACAAAACATTGCAGATGCCGTTGATTTCATCGGTGGATATGTGTAGAAACCGAGAATTCAATGCCTTACTCCTCCAACTTTTTGTGGAGATTGACTGCTATCAATTTTTAGAATATCTCCCTATTTTTTATGTTAACAATCCCTGAAATGAAAAACAGAGCAAAGATTCATCGTAAAAACCTTGAAAAAATATTTTATCCGGATTCTGTAGCCATTGTTGGTGCCAACAAAGTAAAAGGCACTGTCCCATATGATATTTTGATGAGTATCGTCAATGCCAACTTTAATGGGGTAATTTTCCCTGTGAGCCCGAGAGAAAAATTTATAGCAGGTATAAAATCGTATAAGTATGTTCTGGACATTGAAGATCCTGTGGACCTGGCCATACTGGTATTCCCGAGCGCAGTATGTCACCTGGCTCTTGAACAATGCGGACAAAAAGGAATAAAGTCAGTTATTATCATATCTGCAGGATTTAGGGAAATTGGCGGTGCAGGAATAGAGAGGGAACAACAACTCAAAGCTATTGCGGAAAAATATGACATGTCATTCATTGGGCCAAATTGTCTTGGCGTAATCAATACAGATCCACAGTCGAGCCTGAATGCCTCATTTGCACGCAAAATGCCCGAGGAAGGCCCAATTGGTTTTTTATCACAAAGTGGCGCCCTCTGTACAGCTGTTCTGGACTATGCACGGGCAAAGCATATTGGATTTTCCAAATTTATCAGTTTTGGGAATAAAGCAGATATCAGTGAGATTGACCTGCTTTACTACCTGATGGATGATCCAAAAACCAAGGTGATACTTCTTTACCTTGAAGAAGTCACCAATGGAAGAGATTTGTTGGAAGCAGCACGAACAGTAAAAACCAAAAGTGGTAAACCAATTTTAATCATTAAGTCCGGGCGTACTGAAGCTGGGGCTGCTGCTGCTGCTTCTCATACAGGCTCGTTGGCCGGTAGCGATGAAATTTGTGATGCTGCCTTTGAACAGGCAGGTATTATTCGTTGCCACAACATTGTAGAAATGTTTAACCGGGCAATTGCCTTTGCTTACCAGCCAATTCCAAAAAGTAATAAGGTAGCAATCATAACAAATGCCGGTGGCCCGGGAGTATTAACTACCGATGCTGTTATCCATTCCGGATTGCAGTTGGCTCGATTTTCAGAAGAAACAGCCAAGCATCTGAAAAGATATTTGCCCTCCACTGCAAATAGGAGCAATCCAATTGATGTAATTGGTGATGCGCGGGCGGACAGATACAATGCAGCCATGACTGCAACATTCAAAGATGATGATGTGGATGCGGTCTTCGTCATTCTTACACCCCAATCAATGACCGATATTGACCTGATTGCACGTGAGATTGCCAAGGTATCGAGTCACTACCAGAAACCTGTTTATGCTTCCTTTATGGGGCAAGCCGATGTACAGGAAGGAATTGAGGTATTACAACGAAACCGTATACCGCATTACCAAATACCTGAAAGCATGGCCGATGCCTTGAGCAATGTGTATCTGTTCCACACCCAGGATGGCAAACTTGTTCCTCCTCATACTTTTGATGATGTAAATGCTGCGGAAGCTAAAAAAATACTGGACAGAAATATCCAACAGGGCAATCACCTGCTTGCTGAAAATGAATCAATCGAAGTATTGAGACATTATGGTCTTTCTACACTTCCGGCAAAACTGGCAACTACGCATAAAGAAGCAGAAAAGATTGCTCATGAAATCGGTTATCCAGTAGCCATGAAAGTAGTTTCAAATGAAATTGCGCACAAAACAGATGTGGGGGGTATCATATTAAATATCAACAACGCAAAAGAAGCCGCTGAAGCATTTAATACAATCATAAACAATGTGAAACTAAAGCTTCCTGATGCACAATTAAATGGTGTCTTGATTTCACCGATGGTATTTGAGGGTGAAGAAGTAATTCTGGGTATGAAGCGTGATCCCGCGTTTGGACCTGTGCTCATGTTTGGGATGGGTGGGATTTATGTGGAAGTTTATAAGGATGTCAGCTTTCGCGTTGCTCCTGTATCAGAAATGGAGGCCACACAGATGATTGAAAGGATTAAAGGGTATCCACTTCTGCAGGCATTCCGAGGGAGAGAAGCCAAGGATATTGAAGCACTGAGATTATCCATTATGCGGCTTAGTCAGCTCACTTTGGAATGTGAACAGATCAAGGAGCTGGATATCAACCCACTCATTGTATTATCAAAGGGATGTTACGTGGTTGATGCCAAGATAATGGTGTAACTGTACCCACTTTTTTTATGTAAAAAATTACCTTTTAAAATTTACACGCATGGAACATCGTAACCTTTCACCCGATGAAATATATCTTCTGGAGAACCAGGATTGTCATGCCCAAGACTGGATGAGGATCTTGGTGAAAGATCCATTCAGACCAGACCTGATTTGGCATACCATTTTTGAGGGAGATATTACGCTCGGATCTTTTGGTGAAAATATTAACCATGATGTTGGTATTTTTCGCGCCAGGATTGGCAATTGCCTTATTGGCAATAACGTAAAAATAGAACATGTAAATTTTCTGTATAACTATCAAATAGGTGATGATTCCATCCTGGAGAACATTGGCACCTTAACCGTAAATGGCGATAGCACCTTTGGCAACGGAACAGAAGTAGAAGTATTGAATGAAGCAGGGGGTAGGACACTTCCCATTTATGACACGCTGAGTGCACAGATTGCATGGTTAATGGTCATGTGTCGACATGAAAATCAATTAATTTCGCAGCTAAAAAAACTCATTGGCCAGTATACAGATTCAAAAAAAAGTAGTTACGGAAGTATTGGACAAGGTGCTATGATCAGAAATTGTTCTTCTATAGAAAATGTGAATATTGAAGCACATGCGGAATTAACTGGTGTCCAAAGTCTGAAAGACGGAACAATATTGTCAAATGAAGAAGCAGTTACCAAGATTGGGCAATCCGTAATCGCCAATCATTTTATTATTCAGGATGGATCTGAGGTTACGAATGGGGCAATCCTTGATAAATGTTTTGTCGGACAAGCCGTAAAGATCGGTAAACAGTATTCAGCGGAGAACTCTGTGTTTTTTGCCAATTCAGAAGGTTTTCATGGTGAAGCCTGCAGCATCTTTGCTGGTCCATACACCGTAACACATCATAAATCCTCCTTGCTGATTGCAGGTCAATTTTCTTTCTACAATGCGGGGAGCGGCACTAACCAAAGCAACCACATGTATAAATTAGGTCCGATGCATCAGGGTATTGTAGAACGGGGAAGCAAAACAGGTTCTTTTTCCTATATGCTGTGGCCTTCAAAAGTTGGTCCCTACTCCGTAGTGATGGGCAAACACACAACTAGCTTTGATGCAGGTGATTTTCCATTCTCATATATCACCGAGGAACATGGTAAAAGTATGTTAACACCAGCCATGAACCTCTTTACCGTAGGCACTAAACGGGACATTCAAAAATGGCCTGCCAGAGACAGGAGAAAAGCTCCGATAAAATACGATCAAATTATTTTTGATCTCTATTCACCCTACATCATGCAAAAAGTGAAGAAGGCCATACAAAAGCTGGACGAACTATACCAAAAAACACCAAAAGAACAGGACCTGATCCTTCTTAAGGGACTTCATATGCACCGGCTAATGCTGAAGACATGCCGAAAATATTACGAACTGGCAATCCAGGTATTTCTCGGAGAAGGAATGCTTGTGTTATTAAATCAATTAAAGTCAGACAATCCAGTTTCTGAATTGCAGAAATTAGCTAATACAATTGAAGATACAACCGGAGAATGGCTTGATGTTGCCGGATTATTCATGCTTCTTCCGCAAATAGATAAACTGATAGAAGAAATAAAAGGTGGAAAAATAAGCTCAATTCATAAAATTCAAGACTATTTTGCTGATCAGGTTATTCAATACGGCAGCTATAAAGCTTCTTATTTCCAAAATCTACTCAGGGAATTACGCAGTATCGAATTAGCCAGCATCACCGGCCAGCAAATCGTCGACATTATCAATGACTGGAAATCTGCCTCCATAAAGCTCAATAATATGATCCTGAAAGATGCTGAAAAAGAATTCGATGCCACCAGCCATATTGGTTATGGCATTTCTTCAACCGAATCTGTTAGAGAAGCGGATTTTGTTGAGGTTCATGGCAGTTTTGATGCCAACGGATTTGTAAAAGGGCTTAAAAATGAAATTGAACTTATAAATCATAAGGTTGAAGAGATTATGGCTGCCTTTAGCTAATTCTGTACTTAGAAATCTGTGAAATTTTAATGGATATGGATTTGCGCTGAAATACGTCAGGAGTAAATTCAATATGCACATCCTATTCTTCTGCAATCGTTTCCAGGATGACATCATCACGATCAAAAACGCCTTCCTTAAATTTTAATCCCAATCCGGGTTCATTTGGAGGTTTCACCGTTCCATTAATGACCTGCGGCACATTTTCAAAGAAAAATGGATAGCGCTCCTTCCAATTGGGATAGACGCTTTCTACATAGAATAAATTTGTGATGGCTGCTGCCAGATGTGTTGATGCATACCATAAAATCGGACCACCCGCTGTATGCATCATGGTTGGGATGTAATAGGTATTGGCCATATCTGATATTTTTTTGCCTTCGGAAATACCTCCGCACCAGGTAAGATCATACATGGCTATACCCCCGATGTTGGATTCAAAGTATTCGCGGAAACCAAAACGAGTTGCTAGTCGCTCACTAATGACCAATGGGATGGAAGTTTCCTGTGAAAGTGCCACGTACGATTGCATATTGTCCTGTAATAGCATGTCTTCTAAAAATAGTACATCAAAGGGTTCCAATGATTTTGCAATACGCACTGCACTTGGCAGATTCCAGTAACTGTGAAATTCACACCCGATCTCAAGCTCGTTCCCAACGGCATCACGGATAGTGCGTATCATATCCAGGCAGGAATCTATCTCCATTTTAGAAATGTATTCACCATTATTTTTATTTGCTACGGCATCGAACGGACAAAACTTAATGGTTTTTATATTCTTTTCAACCAGGAACTTGGCAATTTTATCGAGGTCTTTTTCAATGGTCCAGCCATTTACTGAGCGAGTATTGGTATAGGTGTTGTACACGCGAATCACCTTATTTTCTGATCCGCCCAGGAGTTGATAAACCGGCATCTTACAGGCTTGCCCCAAGATATCCCATTGCGCCAGGTTTATGGCAGAAAGCGCTCGCATCTCAGCACCTCCCGGTATATTAAATGAAATCTGCTTGTATATCCGATTCCAGGTTTCCTCGATCTCCAGGGGATTTGTACCGAGAAGTTTCCCTGCCCAGCTATGCCATTCCAGGTCTTTGAATACGGCCTCACTCGCTTCATTAAATGGATATGTCTCGCCAACACCAATTATTCCTTCATTTGTATGAAGCCGGAGCCACATCCATTGAATTCCTCTTCCGCCAACCATTAGGTTTTTACTAAAACGAACAGTTTCGATCTTGGTGATCCTCATTGGAGGGATGTTCGCCATGGCATGTTTAACCAATGGAGATAAAAAAATTGCACCCAAAATACCGAGTCCCGCATTTCCGGTTTTTATTAAAAAAGATCTCCGCTCCATAATTTGTGGTATTCAGATTTAGTAAATGAAGTAAATTTTAAAAAATGCAATAAAACGAATATAATAGGCAAATTCCTTTTACATATGCATTTACACAGACTCACAAATTTTTTTCAGTTTATTCAGGCCCGCACCAAAATCCTTATCCATGTTGGCTTCAAAATTCATGAACAGTTTCATGATGTTCATCGGATATGGCATTTGGCTCTTGAATCCCCAGGTAGTTTTTATTTCTGATCCTTCCTCAGACAGTTTCACATAAGCATCGGCTTCACTTTTAAAAGGTTTAATAAACTCAAGCTTAGTGTTTATGATATTGGGTTTGTCAACAGACACGATGGTCTGACTTCCTTCACCAACATTTTTTTCTCTACTCACCCAGGATTGTTTGGCACCTGTCTCACCATCAACACCTGTGAAAGTCTTTTCCATATTGGGATCCTTTTCATTCCAGGGGCTCCATTGATCCATCGCATCTAAAGTGCCTACACTTTCCCATACTTTCTGAATAGGCGCCTTGATTTGTATGGATTTTTCGTAGTTCATATCTTTTGAAATAAATAGGGGTATGATCAAAAGAATAGCGATAATGATAAAAATAACATAAAAAACAGTCATGGTTATATGGTTTTGAATTGTGTAATTGATCTAACTAAATTTAGAGTTAAATATGATGTTGTGCAAATCATTTTTTATCATCCTTCTTATAAATTCTATAATATCTGAACATTTGATTTGTACTTGAGATTTGAACAGGTATCAACGTTTTCTTCTTAAATTAAAAACTCATAAATAGTCTGGATAGATAGACTGTATTGATAATGCTAGTGTGCATAATTTAAATTGCAGTTTGAAAATTAACAGCAAATATTTACCTGTTCTATTTTTTATTTAATTTGGTGAGGATATTTAAACCATCTATCAAGTAAAGCAAATATGTTTAAAAAATTAATCCTATGCATTGGGACAATAGCCATGATATTTGAACTGGTTCATGGAGAAAACACACATCCTTCCTATAACTTACCCCCCGGACAGAAGCCGGTTGAAGTAGAAGCTTTTTTCTTTCTAAACGACATCGACAACATCAATGAACAGGACGAAACTTTTGAAATCAAGGGAACGCTAGAGCTAAAATGGAAAGATACCAGGCAGGCTTTTGATACAATTGCTGAAGGAATTAATTATAAACTATTCCAGGGCACCTACAGGTTTTTGGAAGTTTATAATGGATGGTGGCCGCAATTAGAAGCGGCAAATAGTGTAGGTAACATTCCGCTACAAGGCGTGACCTTAAAAGTATATCATGATGGAACAATGGTTCTTACCCAGGAGGTTGCAGCTACTTTAAAAAGTTCGATGAATTTGAGGAATTATCCTTTTGACCGGCAAGAATTGAAGATTATTATACAACCACTATCATTTTTAGCCTCTGAAGTAAAGCTGGTATCCGGTACGGAGATGATGGATATGCCACGTCGTCATCTAAACATTGCAGGCTGGGATTTAATCAACCTGAAAGCTGCTACCAGAATTGATATTGACGATAAATCCAATCATCCATTTTCACAATTGGTAATTGCTCTGGATATGAAAAGAAAACCTGGCTATACGACTTGGCTGGTATTTATTCCGCTAACGTTTATTATTTTACTAAGTTCATCTATATACTGGATGGATGCTGAATCTTTGGGAAATCGGATGGATATCTCATTTATCGGATTACTCACCATTGTCGCTTACCAGGCAATGGTTGAGTCAGGATTACCGAAAATTGATTATTTTACCTTGATTCATGGATTCGTATATATCTCCTATTTAATTATGGCTATATTCATCATATCCAATATTTTGATCGATCAGTTAAATAGAAAGAAAAAAACTGAACTGGCAGATAAAATTGACAGACATGCCAGGTGGATTATGCCAATCGCATATATCTCGTTTAACCTGTTATCCGGATCATATTTCTATTTTTCTTAATTCCACTATTTAAATAAATATTCCAGTCTGTTAAATTCTGTCCTGAGCTGTTTTTATTCTGCTGTACAGATTAAAATCTGCTTTTAGCAGAAAATATAATATGCTCCCGGCAAAAATAATGTAAATGTTTCATTATGATTCCTAATGCCTCATCATAATCCCACATAAATGGAGATAAAAAAATCATGAAACCTGGCCGACTACCAAAGTAATTGAAGTGTAGTTTTTTTCATTAAATGCAACATGCTAAATATTTATTGCAATTAATATAAAACACATTTTGTGGCACTTATTTTGACATTAATCAACCAAACCAACGTAGTGAAAAGAATATGAAACCGACCACATTAATTCTCCTGTTTTTGAGCATAACTAGTTTAACCTTCGCTCAGGGAAAACTGGACAGAGCTAAAGAAAGTCTTAAAAGCTCAACTTCTAAAGACTCATATAGTAGCAGTGATGATAGTGAATTAGGAAGTGCAGCAGGTGGCTTTTTTGCAGATATGTTTGGGAATATCTTTGCTTTCGCCTTTATTGGTAATTTGGAGCCAAAGAATTTCTATCCTTATCCATATGCGGCGGATCGAATTGGTGAATATGGCTACCCTGAAAGCAATCCTGCAGGCAAGAAAAGTAAGTTTGTAATTTCAAACACTATGGCATTTCAGGTTAGTACTTTTGCCAATGACCTGAGATTAAATTATCGCTTTATACCCATATTAGGATTGGAAGCAAATCACCTGCATTTTTTCGATGAGTTGGATGAAGGATCTGAGCTCAGTATAAGTTCGATGATGCTTAATTTCTATCGGATCAGGGAAAGAAATGTTACAGGGTATTGGGGATTGGGTGCTTCGTATGTTGGAAGTGATGTGAATACAATGGGATTTGCCTATAATGTAGGTATGGATATTTATATAGCAAAGCCAATAAGCCTGAATTTGTATTGGAAACAACGCTTTATAAATGAAACCAGCATCAATGAAATCCGGGTATATCCTAAATATCATATTAAAAAACTTGCAGTGTATGGTGGATTTATCCACTATAAAATTGGTGCTGAGGGATTTCCGTCAGCTGCTGCTGGAATCGAATACAGATTTTGAATTTTAATTTTGCCTGTAAAAAATGCATAAAACCATTTTGGCCTCATGAGTTTTTTGGGAGGAATAGCAACAGAGAAAGATCAGTTTTCTATACTATTGGTATAATGTGTAATTATCCGGTAGCATTTGAGTGTTTTAAAGATGCAAATTCAACATTGCCCTAATTTAATTTATAATTTTTTTAACGACTTTAAGAAATCAACCATGTCTAGCATTCGAAAAAGGTTTTTCAAATAAAAATGTATAAACTTGTTGCCAGTTAATTTTTACTTGAAATCATTTATTATTAGGTCGTATGATCAAACAAGTATTGCTAATCGGATTCGGGGGGTTTGCTGGTAGCGTGGCCCGGTATTATGTTTCAAAACTGAACCTGTCGTATGAGGTTCTTGCCATTCCCCTGGGCACACTTACTGTCAATATCCTGGGTAGCCTGCTGATCGGTTTCCTGACCGGGATAGCAGAGAAAAGTCCGATCATGACAGCGGATCTCAGATTATTACTGATGGTCGGACTTTGCGGTGGTTTTACTACGTTTTCAACCTTTACGAATGAAAACCTGATGCTAATGCATAATGGTCAATTCCTCAGTATACTTCTATATACTGGCTTGAGTATTCTCCTGGGATTTATTGCCGTTTATCTTGGTTTCACAGCTTCTAACCTACTATGACATGAAAACAAATGAGTATAGCATACTAAAAATCTATCTCAGCACCACTGATAAATTTGGTTCAAAGCTGATGTATGAGCATCTCGTATACCTGGCAAAAGAAAAAAATATTTCCGGTGTGACTGTCAACCGGGGAATCATGGGTTTTGGAATGAGCAGTACGCACGTGACTACATCCAGGTTTTGGGAATTGACGGAGAAACTACCGGTAGTGGTGGAAATGGTGGATAAAACTGAAACGCTCGAGCATTTTTACATGTTAATCGAAAGTGACCTGAAAAACATGAAAAAAGGATGTCTCGTTTCCCTGGAACCGGTAAAGATTTTGTTGCTAAAGCCGGGAGAAAAATGAGCATAAAAAGTTACGCTTTATCCCAAAGCATTAAATTTATGTTCATTCAAATAAATAAGCATAAATTATCATCTTAAAATCATTCAACAATCACCGTCAACGACCTTGGCCCATGGGCCCCATAAATCAGTGATTGCTCAATATCAGCAGTTTTTGAAGGACCTGAAATGAAAATCCCAAATGAGGGAAGCTCCTTTTTGTTAATTATTTGATAAGCTTCATGCATGGTGCCTACTATGGCATCACTGGATAAAAATATAACCAGGTGCTGGGTAATAAAGGGTATCGAGCGATGTAGAAATCGCTCCAACCATACAGCGCCATTTTCAGCTATACCCATCGAGCCGGCCAGAACAGCAACATGAATTTTATTCAATTTTTCATTGGTTATGGACATTTCATTCAATGTATAATTCCCTACAATCGAATCGACTTCGGTAAAGACATAATTATCACTTCCGTATTCCTTTTTGATCCAAGTATGCAAATCCTTAATGTCCCTTTTTAACACCAGCTTCCCTCCTACTTTTTCCAAAGTCGCTTTAAAATCATCGATGCCATTTGGATAAGGGGAAAAGTCAAAACCTGAAAATTGTGTGCCCCCTTTTGGTCTATTTTCCCGAATCTGATTCAATATCGTCTCTTTGCTGCTCATGTATGTTTCTTGTACCAATCCTTAAATGTCTGCCCGGGAACTTTGGGCAATTCCCTGCCTCTTGTATAGGACTTGAAAAACCTGTCTATCATCCACGGAATAAGTTTTTGTAGGATTGAAAGACCTTTACTTCCCATATTGAATAATCCTGGCTTTTTAAGCACATATCCCATGAATGAAACAGGCAAAGATGATTTTTCTCCGGTCAATTCCTGCCTCCATGCGTACAATTGCTTGTCAATATCAATCTTAACCGGACAAACAGCAGCACACGAACCGCAAAGTGATGAAGCAAATGGCAAACTGCCATATTTTATTGGATCGCGATGTGGCGCAAGAATAGCCCCGATTGGCCCGGGAATAATATAATCATAGCTATGACCACCTGTTTTACGAAAGATAGGACAGGTATTCATACATGCACCACAGCGGATGCATTTGAGTGAATGCCAAAAATGAGATTTGCCCAGGATTTCAGATCGTCCATTATCCACCAGGATAAGGTGGATCTCCTTCCCTTTTCCTGGCTTTCTGAAATGCGATGTATAGGCAGTAATGGGCTGACCGGTAGCCGATCTGGCCAATAGCCGGAGAAAAACACCAAGATGTTCTATCTTTGGAATTAACTTTTCAATTCCCATACTGGCGATATGCACATCAGCCATATGCACACCCATATCTGCATTCCCTTCATTAGTGCACACTACAAATGTCCCGGAATCTGCCACAGCAAAATTTACACCCGTTAAAGCGACTTTTGTATTCATGAAATAATTCCTCAAATGAATACGGGCAAATTCCGTTAATTTTACCGGATCTTCCGTTTCCCTGATATGTAGCTTTTCTGAAAATACCTTTCCAATATCTTTTTTCTTGAGGTGGATGGCGGGCATCACGATATGACTTGGTGTCTGCTTCATCCATTGAATAATCCGCTCACCCAGATCAGATTCAATGACCTCAATCCCATGGTCTTCCAAAAAATCATTCAAACCACACTCCTCTGTCAACATGGATTTACTTTTCACCAGCTGCCAGGCATCTTTACTTTTAAGCACTTGCAGCACGATTTCATTGTGCTCTCTAGCATCAGCTGCCCAATGGACTTTTATTCCATTTTTCAGGGCATTCTGTTCAAACTCAAGGAGATATTCATCCAGGTTACTGAGGGTGTCTTCCTTAATCTGAGAAGCCGCATCCCTTAATTTTTCCCAATCTTTTATTTCGGATGCAACAGCATCGCGTTTGGACCGAACCCACCACAACGTTTCATCATGCCAGTTGGTTCTGGACTCATCCTGGAGAAATTTTTCAGCTAATTCTGGATGTCCCTTCATTCCTGGCAGATTATTTCCGAAAAATGCATTACCTCTAAAGGCATTCTTTGTTTCTTAATGACTCCTTCCAGGTGCATCAGGCACGACATGTCCGTACCCGTAATTACTTCAGCACCATTTCTGATAAAATCATCCAGGCGATCATTTCCCATTTTTACGGAAAGTGCTGGTTCCTTCACACTAAATGTACCTCCAAATCCACAACAATCATCTGGCCTGTCCAATCCAATTAGCTGAATATCGCTTACATTATGCAATAACTTTACTATTGTTGAATCTCCATTTTCGCCAACGATTTCAGTAGAACTTCCCAGATGGAGTCCGCGCAATCCATGACAACTTTGTAGCACCCCAACTTTTTTTGGAAATGAAGTTCCAGAATAATCTGTTAATCCCTGTTCAACCAAGAAATCGGATAATTCCTGAATTTTCTGATGATGACCAGGTTGGAATTTCAGATGCTCCTTTACAAATAATATACAGCTGGCCGATGGAGAGACGATTACATCATATTTTCTGAATAAGGTAAAAAAGTGGTTTATGGCATAATGAGTATATCGTTCATAGCCCGAATTTGCCAACGGCTGTCCACAACATGTTTGACCTGTTGGATAATCGACTTCAAATCCGTGTTTCTGAAGTAATTTAAGTGTGGCTATGCCAACACCTGGATAGTATTGATTGATATAACACGGTATAAATAAGCCAATTTTCACGATCAGAATTTACTGAAATTTCTCTTTTTTACTCCAATAAAGTAATTATAAAGATACATCACGTTTCCAGGGAATAAAATCATCCTGCTGTAATTGCTGTGCTTTAGTCATTACTTCTCCACTGGCTACTTTGATAATAAATTCTAGGATTTCCTTTCCAACTTGTTCGATTGTAGCCTCCCCTGTTATAATTGTTCCTGCATCAATATCGATGATATCTGCCATTTTTTTAAACAAGGTTGTATTGCTTCCTACTTTTATCGTTGGAGCTACCGGATTTCCGGTTGGTGTCCCTAACCCGGTGGTAAAAACAATCATGTTGGCGCCCGATCCAGCTAAGGCAGTGGTAGATTCAACATCATTTCCTGGTGTACATAATAAATTTAGCCCCTGTTTAGTAACTGGCTCCGTATAATCCAACACATCAACAATTGGGGCTGTGCCTCCTTTTTTAGCTGCACCTGCTGATTTCATAGCATCTGTAATCAATCCATCTGTGATATTTCCGGGGGATGGATTTGCTTCAAATCCGGATCCCGCTTGTTTCGCTCGTGTCGCATAAGCAGTCATTAATTCCATAAATCGCTTCGCCTGTAACTCATTTTCAATTCGATGAAGCAGCTCCTGTTCGATACCGTGAAGCTCAGGGAATTCCGATAATATCGTTGCCCCACCAAGCGCATTGATCAGATCCGAAGCATATCCCAATGCAGGATTCGCGGAAATTCCTGAAAATCCATCGGATCCTCCGCATTCCAAACCTACCACAAGTTTGCTCAAAGTTGCCGGTGCCCGTTCAATTTTATTTGCTTCTTTCAAGCCTATAAAGGTTGACTTGATCACATCTGCTATAAATTCTTCCTCGCTGACACTTTGTTGCTGTTCGTGAAATATCACAGGTTTGGTACTGTTGGGATCTCGCTTGAGGATAGCTTCTTCCAATAATTTTTGTTCGGCATTCTGGCATCCCAAACCCAGTATCGTAGCTCCCGCTACATTAGGATTAGTAATATATCCGGCGATCAATTCACATAACATCTGAGCATCATTCCGGGTTCCACCGCACCCAAGATGATGGGTTAGGAATTTAATCCCGTCTACATTTGGGAATAACCTGCTTTCTTTGCCAACCTTCCTTTTAGGCAAGACAACATTTTGAATACTTTCGTTACTTTCACTCTTCTGGTACGCCTGAACGAGTGGCCCAATATCCAGTGCTTGCGATTTGGCATCTCCATACCCAAGCTGATGCATCATCGATTCACGAATGACCCCAATGTTGCGATTCTCACAAAACACAAGGGGGGCAACAATCCAGTAATTCGCGGTCCCTACTTTCCCATCTTTGCGGTGATACCCCATAAATGTTCGATCTCTCCATTTCCTGACATCTGGGGTTTCCCAATTATATAAAACCTTTTTATGTAAAAAGTCTCCCGTTTTATGAATTACATTTTTTGTCGTTATTGGTTCTCCTTGCACGATATTATGTCGCGCCATGCCAACAACAACTCCATACATAATTACCGGATCTCCTTTCTGCAGATCATGCCTGGCAAACTTATGTTTTGCCTGGATATCGAACATAATTCGGTAATCCTCACCCATAGAGCTTATGACTTCTCCTTTCCTTAAATCTTCCAGGGCAACGATAATATTATCGTCCGTATGGACTTTCACTACTTTTTCACGCATATAAATGACTGGATTCTTTCAAAGATTTCATCATACTTCCGGCTGTTTTATGTATTCAATTTTAAAAATCCCCCATCTATCGGATAATCTGTCCCTGTGATAAACGAAGCTTTCTCAGAACATAGAAAGCATGCCAGTTCTGCGACTTCTTCAGGTTCTCCCATCCGTCCAATAGGTTGGGTCTTTGCTAGTTTTTGAAACATTTCATCCTCCTTACCAGGATAATTTCTTTTTAAGAATCCATCGACAAATGGCGTATGGATCCTTGCCGGAGAAATACTGTTGCATCGGATATTATGCGCCAGGTAGTCCTTGGCAATAGAATAGGTCATCGCCACCACCGCACCTTTGGTCATCGAGTAGCCAAAACGATCATTCAAACCAACAGAAGCCGCCACTGAAGCAATATTTAAAATAACTCCTGCTCCTGCCTTTTTCATCTCCGGGATACAAGCTCTCGTACAATTGATCAAGCCCTTTATATTTATATTGATCAACCGGTCAAGGTCATGATCAAAGGTATTTTCAATATTGCCAATATGGGAAACGCCAGCATTATTCACCATTATGTCAATTCTATATTTTTTTGAAATTTGTTGCATAATCCTACCGACATCCTGTTGCCTGGAGATATCACAATAGTGAAATTCCACTTGTTCCTCCTTTTTTTGAATGGCATGTACTAAGTCAACTCCGGACTTTTTGTCTATATCCAAAATGTGTACAAATGCTCCTTCACTAATAAATTTTGTTACAATAGCTTTGCCGATCCCGCTTGCTCCACCACTGATAATTGCTGTTTTATTATTGAGCGCCATCTAATTTTTTATTTTCATTTTCCCAACTCAATGATTTTACGATACAATTCTTTCATTTCTTCATCCAGGCTGTTATATACAGCTTCAGCGCCAACTTGCTGGAACGCTTCATGGTCTACTTCAATAAATTGCATGCCATCATTCATTAATTCTTTGCGCAGAAGATCTTCTTTTTCCAGGAAAAGCCGGTGCTCATACACCTGCATATCCTGAGCTGCTTCAAGAAATATCTTCTGATATTCCTGAGGCATCCGTTTCAACTGTTTATTGCCAATGACGACATAGCCCCAACTGATCACATGCCCGGTAAGGTTGAGGTAATCCTGCACTTCTGAAAAATTTGCACTGCTGATCATCGCCAAAGGATTTTCCTGGGCCTGAACCGTTCCCTGTTGCAGAGAAGTAAATACTTCCGAAAATGCCATAGGAGTAGGTTTTGCCCCCAGCGCCTGCCAGGCCACCACATAGGATGGCACATTCGGAATTCGCAAAATTATCCCTTTCAAGTCATCCGGATGTTTTATCGGCCTGTTGGAAGTAAGGTGTCTTGGGCCACGCTGAAAATAACATACTACACGCAGTCCAGTATCTTCCAGTATTTTTTGTTTCAAATATTCTCCGATTGCATTGTTGGCTAAAGCCAATAGGTGCGTAGTATCGCGCAGCAGAAAGGGCATATCTGAAAATGCGGCCACTTTCGACCAGTTTTGCAGTGTTCCGGCTGTAACGGTCATATCTGCAATCCCAGCTCGTATGCTGCGGATAAGTTCAACCTCTTTCCCTAATTGCTCACTGGGGAAGACATTTACCCTGACTTTTCCATTCGTCCGCTCATTCAAAATTTTATCGAAATACGAAGCTGCCTGCTGCCAGGTGTGGTCTTCATTGGCTACGTGGCCAAAGGTGAAGATGTATTCCGCCTCCTCCTTAATTTGGCATGAAAAAAACAGCAAAAGAAATAGAAGTAAACAAAATGAATTTGAATTTTCAGATAGCACATTTATTTTCTTTCTACAAAATGGCAATTTAGTCACCTTATAATTAAAGCTTAATTTGAATAAAGTCCTGATAAGTTATGATTTTTCTACTGAACAAACCAAATCAGGTTTTGATCTATTATCTCTATTAATATAATGGATCACATACAGTCACAGGAAATGTCTTTCCAATACGTATATTTCAAGTATAATCAATCTTTCGGTTGTTCCTTTTTTTCTGCTTCTTCAGCCTTCTGTACTGCAATTTCAGCTGATTTTTCAGTATCGGCTTCTGTGAGCTGGCCGGCCTTCTCTTCCTTTTTCTGCAGGTTCTTGCTGGCAAATCCCAGCGAAGAGGTCACTCCTGAAAGGAGGGACATGACAGTTCCATGTATAAAATCCCGGTTGTATTCCTTTTCGTAATAAATGACAGCCGGTTTATAATTCTTATGCTCATGTGAACGGTTTCGTGGAATTAGGAGATTGCCCACTCCGGCAATAAATCCGGTATTTGGCTTGCCTTCAATATACTTCTCATAATCCTTCAACTTCTGAACCTTTAGGTTAGTATATTCCATATCCATGGTGCCAACATTGGCTTTGTTATTCCCTTCAAATTCAAAAGTAAGATGTGTAATATCACCTCTGGGAAATTCGATAAAAAACTGACTTCCTAAAAACTCATTGAGGATGGAGGCATTAAATGGTTTGGATTGACAACTTAACCAATACCGATCTTCCGGAGAATCAATTTTAAATCGTGCATCAAGATTAAGTTTCGCACTGTCCATCACGACAAAGTCAGCAGACAGTTGCATCATTGGATTATTCGCCAGTTCTTCTTTTATATTTGTTATATTCAATATTTTGGCATGAAAATGATCGAGCGTTATACTCCCTGGTTTAATTGCTTTTGCTGCCTGCATATCTATGGTGAATTTACCCTTTTCAATCTCAACAGTGTCAACTAGTAATGGTAAAGGAATACTTCTCAGCTGTTCCGGTGGCAAAGCTTTATGTGCCGGGTTTATCACCAGCTCCTCCTTATCCTTGAACAGATAAAGATTTACATTACCTATACTTGCTTTATCAATGTTAAGAATAGAATCACTAATCATTTTCCCGGGATGAAGTCCCTGAATTTCAATATCCTCAACTCCGATATTTAGCCAGGAGGCTCTGAAACCTTTTATGCGGTTGATCCTATAACGATCGACAATGTGTCCGAAATGCAGGAAGTTGATGTGTACTGAATCAGGATGAAGATAAACACCTTTTACCGTAAGCCGGGCAATATTTTTGCTGACGAGTGACGAAGCAGAATCAATATGAATTTCTGCATCCTCTACTTCAATATCATCTTCATCATCAGAAATAAATCTTTTTACCTTGAAATCCAGCCCGTGGACTTCCTGCATGGGATTGGTTTTGTGCCCGTCGTAAAAAGCAAAGGAAGCCTTGCTTATTTGGAATTCATTTATTTCAATATGTGGTGTCAAGGCATCTCTTGATTGATGGAATTCCTCCCAGGCCAACGTATCGGCCAGTACGCTGTCTGCATCGTAATTGATGCTCTGGGGTGGAAGGCTGTCAGTTGATACGGCTGTTTCCTTTTCCAGATCATAATGGATATTCTTGCGGATGACAATGCTGGGTTGATCCAGTAAAATACGATGTATCATGATCTTTTCACTGATTAAAAACGTGATAAGCTTGAATGCGTCAATCCTGAATGATTCAAAAGTTGCATGTACATCAAACTTATCCAAAAGGGGCACCCCAGAATAATCTTCAACGGCCGAATCTCTTTTAAATTCCGTATACCCAAGGTCAAGGCTCATGGAGATCATATGTATTTTCACACTGTCACTGTTAATAGACAGGATGTAACGACCATTTGTCACTTCCTGAACCTGGTTAATCACATAGGGGATAAAATACTTAGGTCCGTAAATCCGCAATAAAATCGATGCAGCTACAACCAATAAGCAAATAAATAAAATAAAAGCTCCGGTGAATTTTAGTAGTTTTCTGATCATCAATTATTAAGATAGTTAAAATACTATTTTGATAAAAGTATCATAAATAAATCCTTTTTACAGATCATGACTAATTAAAATGACTGAAATAAAACAAGTAAAAATGCGTATATAAAAGTGCTACTATACGGTTTTAATATGTATAGTATTCACCGGTTCACGATTTTTCATTGGTATCCCCGCGACATACACCAACTTATCCCCTTGTTTTACCAGACCATGTTTCTTCAGGATATCAATCGTGTAACTGATGGCTTCATTTATGTTGACTTTTTGATCTACCGGGAAGCTGTCCAAACCTCTGACCAAGGATAATTGCTTCATCACCAGGTCATCTACCGTGAACGCATAAACCTTTGTATTTGGTCTATAACTAGCAATGTTTATAGCAGTTCCACCGAAATAGGTGAAGACAACAATACCTGCTGCTTCAATAAGATCAGCGATTTTACAGGCATTATACGAAACGGATTCTGGAAGATAAAAAGGACTGCTTTTCTCAGGTGCATGATCGTGCTTTAAATAAAATCCGCTTGACTCTGTTGCTGTAATCACCTTCTGCATATTTCTTATCACCTCCACCGGGTATTTACCAACTGAAGTTTCACCACTCAACATGACAGCATCAGCACCGTCAAGCACAGCATTTGACACATCTGTAGCCTCCGCCCTGGTCGGCATAAAATTGGTGATCATGCCCTCCATCATTTGCGTGGCGATGATCACCGGCTTACCCTTGATGATACATTTTCGTACCAGCTCTTTCTGTAAAACCGGTACTTTATCAAAAGGCGTTTCCACACCCAAATCACCCCTTGCAACCATCACGGCATCTGTCTGCACGAGGATCTCATCAATATTTTCAACAGCTTCCGGCTTTTCAATTTTGGCTACTACCTTTATATTTTTCCCTGATTGCCTGATGATCTCCTTCAAATCTAATATATCCTTTACCTTTCTCACAAATGAAAGAGCTATCCAATGAACATCATGTTTTAATGCAAAATGAACATCTTCGATATCTTTTTGTGTCAGACTGGGTAGCGATATTTTTGTATTCGGCAGATTTACCCCTTTTTTTGATGATAATACACCTCCACTGATCACTTTGAGAATAACCGAATCCTTCCTGTTTGTTTCTACTACTTCCAGCTTTATTTTTCCATCATCCACCAGCACGGTTTCACCCGGCATTACATCCATGGGAAATTGCTGATAACTCATATACACCTTTTCTGAAGTTCCTACGCAATTCTCGGTAACAAAGCGGATTGTATTTCCTTCAATCAAAATCACTTTATTATCTTCCACCTCACCAATCCGCAATTTCGGTCCTTGAAGATCTGCCAGGATAGCAATATTAGCCCCTAATTCCTTATTGAGCTGTTTAATGATCCTAATGGACTGTTCGTGATCATCATGGGTGCCATGGGAAAAATTAAGCCGGCAGACATCAAGCCCCTCCATGATCATGTTCTGAAGTGTCTCTTTGTTATTACACGAAGGGCCTACGGTAGCTATGATTTTTGTGAGTGAATCTCGAACTGTGTGCATGTTTTGAGTGGTTAAAACTTAAATGATTTATGTATGTGTCTAAATATACAAGTAGGATGTATAAGATTCCATATTAGAGGAAAGATCATTTTAGAAAATCAAGCACTATCCTCACACCTGAGTATTTATCAATAATCACTCAATTGATTTTATATGGCAAGGCAAGGAATTATTCTCATATTTAGTGATTTTGTATTATAGATAACTTAATAGAATAGTGAATTAAATTCAGTAAATAGAATTAAATTATTGGGATTGTGATAATAACCTTTGTTGTTTCGCCTGATGGTGTTATGCTGTCTGGGTGAATTTCTATGACAATTCGATCTCCAGATCTTGCAACACCACTATATTTTCTCAGATCGAAATGATCACCAGATATTTTCCGATTATCTACTGCCCGGGAACCACGAGCCAGGGTAATCTCAAAAGTATCAACTTCATTTTTCCCAGTTTTCGACTTAATGTCCAATTCAGCAAATTCCATTACTTTTAATCCACCCTTGAAAAAATCTCTATTTACTCCTTTTATGGTTATTTTATAACCTCCGTGTTCAGCATAAAGGTAATTATGCGATAATAGTACTAATATGAATCCAGCAAAAAGTAATGACAGATAATTAGATTTTAACATAAGACAATCAGTTTTTTAAATCAACTATTAATATACTACTTCATGTTGAGTTTAAATATGCCTACGTTCACTTCTTTCATTTTTAAAAGGTTTAATTGATGTGATATTCGTATGTAAAATAAAAAATTCAGGAGCCCTCCCTAAAAAGAAACATCCTTCGCATTCAATATAAAAAGACAATTTTTATCCTTTTCCCGTTTTTAACTTGCTTTAAATTTCCTTAGCTGGTAAGTAAACTTAAGCATGAAATATTGCTTCAGTACCTCAGTCCTGATCTCTTCAATATAGTTTGGTGTTATGTTTTGTGAAAAACTCTGATTTTGATTGAGTAAGTCAAAGGCCGTTAACTCAATTTCTCCAAGATCATTTTTGAGAAACTTCCTGCCTATACTCATATTCCACAATATATAGCTGGAATTGAAGTTATCGCTCATCCCATTGTAATGCTCAAAATATATATCATTCCTGAAAACAAATCCCTTCCAAAAAATCAGATTGAGCTTGCCACCTACCGTTTGAGTGATGTACTGGCTATTTGAATTTGATTTTGATTCGATTGAGTTGTAAACTGTTTTTGCACTCACGTTGTAATACGTATTGAAATCAACCTTTTCACTGATATTGCTTGCCAGCCCAAATCTGAAATCTACAGAATACGTGTTCGAAATATTGGTAATACCCTCTGTACGCCCTGGTCTTCTCACATATCCCAGTCCGACCGAGGTGTTCAGATTCGATTTGATTTTCGATAATGAAAGACTGTAAGTACTGTTATTCATGACATTCCAATAGCCATTCAGGTTGATCGGAAGCGATATCTGCGTGCCCTCCTGTACAACGATACCCCCTGCATACACTGAATCCTTTTCAGCGAATTCCGTCGCATTTGTGATGTAATTGCTTGTGGCCTGGATGCGAGTAAAATTTGCCAGGGAAGTATTTTTGTCGGTATTCACTTTCTGAAGTCTCATCATAAGTGAATGTGAATAGCTTTGGCCGAGGTCTGGATTTCCCATCGAAAAGAACAGGGGATTGCTATTGTCGATCACATCCTGAAGTTGATTCACAGATGGTTCATTTGTAGAGGTAGTATAACGGAAAAACATATTTAGGCCCCCCTTAAACTCAAGCCTTCCCATGACCATTGGCAGAAGGCTATTAAAACTTTTTTGAAAAGTGCCTGTTTCCGGATATATCTGCTCATTATTAAGGGCTGCATTTTGATAGGAAACCCCAATGTTGAAGAACCGTCCAAAACTCCTGTTACTGTACATAATCGTCGGAAGTTGGGTGGTGTAACCACTACTAAATTGGTTGGATAATGGTTGGCTAAATTCTTTGTCGCCTGTTTCAGGATCGAGCAAATACGTTTCTTTATCAGAATCGCGGTTGTTATAGTTTATGCTGTAACTGGCCGAAAGCTCACCATTAAGGCCGACAGGTTCGGCATAGGTGAGTGTTGCTCCCCATGAATTGTTTATTTCATCCGTCAAATACTGCGTGAGGGAATCCCGTGTAATTTCTTCGTAATAATTTTCCCGATCTGTCCGTATGATCCTGGAATTCAGATCGATCGAAAAAGTTCTCCCGATTTTCTCAAACTTGTGCATAAAGCTCAGACGATTATTGATGTTGTATCCGGTATTGGTACTTTTATACTTGTTCTCCGTTTGATTGATCATCTCCCCTAGTGAATTTGTCGTTTCCCCCAAAGTATAGTCCAAGCTTTTGTTATCCTGGAAGCTGAAAGAAGGAATGTAAACAAGCCGGTTATTGTCATTAAGGTTGTAATTGATGCGCATATTAAGCCGGTGGTTCAGGTTATCTGTTGTCGAATTTCGATTCTCCTGATAGTATTGACTGCCGGTTTCCCTGAATGTCTCCCTGTAGGTTAGCTGATCATTGGAATTACTGGAAGCATTGAAAAAGTAACTCCCTTCAAATGTGGCCTTTTCACCCATTCTATCTGAGAAATTAATCCCTGCGGAGTTAGTAGTCGTGATGCCATTTTGATTTGAAGTCAGGAAATTATTGCCACCGGGAGCTCCTCCTCCGGGGCCACCTGGTCTGAAACCACCCCGACCTCCTCCCCCTGAAACACCCACAAGATCTTCATTGGCAAAGTTAAGCTGATTGATGTCGTTAGACATCCCAAGAAACGTAAGTTGGCGCCCTTGCTTAAAACTATTGACTGTAGCTCCTGCAGTATAACGATCGTCGGTACCGTAACCTCCATAGAATTTCCCAAATACCCCATTCCTCTTGTTTTCCCTGGTGACGACATTCATTGTTTTGGTGGTATTTCCGTCATTAAATCCTGTAAATTGAGATCGCTCGCTCATCTGGTCGAACACTTCCACCTTATTTACCACTTCTGCAGGAATGGTATTCAGCGATAGTAAAGGATCCTGGCCAAAAAAGCGCTTTCCATCCATCAATACTTGTTCGATCTTCTCCCCATTGGCAGAAACTCCACTATTATCCACCACAATGCCCGGCATCTTGCTTACCAGGTCCGTGGCACTGGCATCAGCATTCACTTTGAAGGCATCAGCATTGTAAAGTAAGGTATCCCCTTTCTTTTCCATTGGGATAACTTCACCGATCACATCGATATTTTCCAATACTTCTGTATCTGATTCTATCCCAATATTCCCAAGATCAATACTTGTGGTCAGGCGCATAATCCTGATCAATGGTTTGTAACCCAAACTTTCAACATTCATTTTGTAAAAGGCTTGCCCGAGTTTTTCAATTTTGAACACTCCATTTTCATCGGTGGCTCCACCACGGGATTGGGCAGAATCTTTCACGTTGATGAATAAAACTGTTGCTCCCGGTATTCCCGAGCCATCATCAGCATCAACAATTCTACCTTTAACTATAAAAATGGATTCCTGGGCGTGCGTTGTTTGAATAAAAAACAGCGCAAAACAAACGGGGAGTATTATTCTCATTTCTTCCCTGATTTCCAATTAATTTATACCATCTTGTGCGGGTGCTTCATCAGGAGGAAGTAGTTCTGTGGGAGGATTATCAGGCCTGTTCTGTCTCTGCTGCATGTTTTCTCTCATTTGTTGTCGCCTGTTTTCCATAAGGCCCTGGTATATCTGGAATTGATTTTCATTAAGCACATCCTTGATCAGTCCATCCTTTTCATTGCGTAACGCTTCCATCTTTGGTCTCATGGCCTGAAAATCACGCGTTTGCCTCATTTCTTCTCTGATTTCCTTAAATGACAGTATAAATTCATCATAGATGCCATCCAAGAGCATTTTCTGATCATCGGACAAATCAGTAATGGCCTTATACACATTTTGTTTTTCTCTTTTTACCATTTCATCCGGATCAAAACCTCCCGGTCGTCCTCCTGGAGGACCTCCTTGAGCAAATAGCGAATTAGCTCCTGCAAAAATGAGGAATGCAAATAATAAAAGCTGGATACTGATCTTTTTCATGATATACTGATGCTATAGTTTTCAAATCGTTCCAAATGTACGCCAACAAACGATCATCTCCTTTTATATTCAACCAATGACACAGAATATTATATGTAAATAATAAAAGCTTAAACAAGCATAATCCCAACAATGGAGATATCAAGGAAAAAAGTATAGATATTCGTCAGTCAAAACACTGACATTTGCGATCCGACTACAGGATACAGTATTATTTCTCTAGTTCAATAGATTACTGTCAATGGAAATCAGACTTTATGGGATTTGATCAGATGAAAATTTTAAAAATCCTCTATATGCACCGATATATATGCTGTTATTCGGACCAAACGTGTACGTGGCCCAGATATTATTGAATACTTTCTGATCATAATGCTTATTACCCAGGGCAAAGGCTCTCATAAGAAAATTAATATTGTCATTAAACTCACCTTTGTCGAACACAGGACGTATATAGAAAACTTTTCTTCCTGTCTCAAAATCGATAGCTGTCAGTTGCCAATCATCATACCCATCGGAGCTTTCTTCCCGGTTGTATACATAAATCACCCCAGTTTCAGTAGACATCTTAGGTGTGGCTGTTTTTCCATCAATTTGCTCAACGGGCCAATCTTTTACACTTTCAAATTTCCCGGTTTGAGGATTATAGTCAAAACGGTTGATACCACCTGGGGTATCATTATCATCAAACGGATCCACATAGCCGAAAGTATTGCCAATAAAAAGGCTGTTTCTATATGCTACAATAGAATTTTCGCAGGCGCTACTATCCCTGGCAAATAATTTATGCCGGCTCACCAGGTGTCCATCTTCCTGTGAGAAGATGTTCATGTTGATCTGATGATAATCATTATCCGCGATGATGACAAACCGGTCATCCATCAGCGTGGGCGTTGTGCCACTTCCATCATTTAATTGCCCCTTCTTTTGTATCCCGTCATTCGGATAGATTTGCTCTCCCGTTTCATTGAATGTTTTTTCCCATTTGGGATCCATTTCTATTTTTTTAGTGTCATCATTGAATCGTAACTTATACAAGGCAACATTTGATACGATATATACTCCGTCGGGTCCAATAGAGAACGAATTCTGGATTTCTTCCCGTGTTTCGGGATTCATCATGAAGAACTTCCTGAATTCCTTTCTGTACTCCGTGTCGGACATCCCTTCCCGATAGAATTCAACATCCTCATGATTTTCATATTTTTCACCAAAGAAATGTTCAATTTTTTTCAATAACCCAAATTCACCTATCATATGTGAATGCGTATTTGGACATTTCCCTTCTTCCTGATAGGAACCTTTTTTAAAATTCTGCAAATCAATTACACCAATAATTCCAAGTTTTGAAGTATACCATATATTTCCCTGGGCATCTGGCATCACCGCGGTAAGCTTATTACCTCCTTCCTTATCAGAAAGCCCTTCATAGATCAGATCACCTTTTTTAATTTCCTCCAATATTTCATAAGAGACCATTCTATCCCTGTTGAATTTTCTATCCTCAATAGGAATGTAAAAAATACGGTAATCCGGTCCGGGAATGATCACTTCATTATTCATAGATAGGAAGAAATAGGCACCCCCGGAAGTATCCCGGAAAAGCGCCATTCGGGCTTTTTTACTTGCAAGTTCCATGGCCTTGTTTCCTCGACCAGGGATCGGGATGGCATCCAGTATTTTCAGTGTGTCTTCAATATCAATCAACAATAAAGTGGTGTTCGTCCTTCCGAATGACAAGGTAACCATGGTTTTTTCATCCATAAATGCAAACGAAGGACACATCCCTGAAAACTCTTTCCCCTTTTCTTTTACCTGGAAATATTGTACAGTGGCATTTTCAGGTACAGGACCTTGCATATTGCTGATATCGGAAGCATAGGAATCCTCATGCATCGCACTGGGCAGATTATCTTTCATATAGGGATGATTCCATTTATTTAATGGATCCAGTGATTCCGGGTATATGATTTTTCCATTGTTATACGCTATCCAGCTGGGGTACCATCCGGATTCTACATTAACAAACCTGGGAGTTGCCATGAATTCAGTTTCTTCAACTTCGAGCGGAACACAATATTGCCCAGTAGCTACTTGAAAATGGATTAGCCATAATCCAAGTGATTGAATTATTAAGGTTGTGAGTTTCATAATGCTTTATTGATTAAAATTAAATTTTTATTCTCTAAGGACTGTTCAGCATGACATTTAGCTTATTGCCATATCTATATCTGCTTATTTTTAAGAATGCATTTCAGGCTTCTCTGTTATTGGCCCTACCACGTTTTTTCTTTTTATAAATCAGGCACCTAAATCCTCAAAATGAGATCTCATCTTTCTCCTCATTTTTTTATCCTCTTCCCGAACCCGAACCATGTAATCGCTATCATCCAACAAACCATAAGAATTTAATCAATATTCAGCCGTCTTGCCATCACAAACATTTCCCTATAGTAGCACAAAAGCTATTCTCTTAAACTATCCCATAGTTTTTAATATAAATTTTGAGTGTTCATAATTTATATCTTTTATTTATGTAAATATGAAAAAGAGACCAACTAGAAGAATAGTTATCAGCAAGTAGCTTGAAGGAAAAATCCATCTGGATACATAATCTATTTTATCACCTATTTTTGATTTTCCAGCTCTATTTAGTTTATCAACCACTAAACTAACTATTACACTTGCTGCAAGGAAAATAAACGTCATGATGATAAAAGCATCTATCAAGGTAAGGTAGCTTATATTGGGAATATTATTTTGTATGACAAAATAATAGGCAACTACACTTAAAATTCCTATGAATGAAATATTGATTCGATTGGATACAGTTTCATCATCCAACCAGAATACTGTCCAGCTAAGGCAAACCAAGACGACTAATGGTAATATGGTACTGAACAGAAAATGCATGGGTTGTCTTTTGATATTAATTGAAGCAACAAGTTCAGATTTTAGTGTTTTTCTTCCGCTTAGCGTTGCCATTTCTATTGTTCTTTCAGAAAAAAGAAATCCTTCATTGTCCCACTGCGCAATCCCAATGTTCTGATTCCAAGTACTGGCAAGGTTGTCATCCGGTTTTAAAACCAGTTGATCCCGTTTATATAAGAATACCTGAAAAAAAATTTCCAGTTTTTGTCGATCAAATGGGAAACGCCTAAGGTCCATTGGCGTCTCAGCTGTTGCAGAGAAAGCCTCCCCATATACAACTGTTCCATCGGGCCAAATCCCCAATGAAATATTAGTTTTCACTCTATCCCCAATGCCATTTTGTAATATGATGTGTGGCCTCCAGCCATTAAAAATTTCCTTCACACTAAAATCACCCTGATAAATTAGCCTTGGCACTTGTGAATGATCTCCAAGTTTATATTCACTTGTATATCCAACTGTAGTGGGTTCATAGGCTAAACGATCATCTTTCCATGATAAGAAAAGAGCCCCATCAAAGTCTATAGTTTCCTCTCTTTCATTTACATCAGTAATATTTGATAGAGTAAATCCCATACGTACTTCAAGAGGCGATGTATCAAGTGGAATACCTCTTTTGTCAGATTCGGGATTAGAAAAGCATATTATTGGCAAAACCAGGCATGAAAATATATTATAAAAAGAAAATCTATTCATTTATCTAAAATCTGGTTTACTGATTTCACCCATATTCTCCATATCAATACCAAATTGATTATTGACAATTACTTTCGCTGTTGTTCCTATGAAACATTCGACGACAATATGGAAATGCCAGAGCACGTTGAACATTATTCGAATGATGCCATATAAGCATAAAATAAATGTGCATTTTTTATTTCTATTATATGAAGATTGGTTGCCCTGAACTTCCGTTGCCAAAAAGCAACTAATTTCTTATGGCACCCGAATCATCCAAGATCTATATAGGTGTCATCCCTTATTTTTGATCACTAAATATCGAACACTACCTTATGCAATTGACCCTGAGTAAACATGAATTTCCCTTTATCCTCATATTCCCGGTTTACTGGCATTCCTTCATCACGTCCAATGTCAAAGGTCTCATGACCAGTATATGCTCCATAAACAGTTGCTTGAATATCCAATTCACCGACTTTGTTATCATTGATAAAAAGTTCGACGGTTGAGGGGCCATTGAGACGGGTTTCCTTCATGGTGTGCTTAAGGGTGATCTTCAAGTCACCGTACGGTATTTTAACTCCTTCGAAATCATGCCAGAACAGTGCGAGGGTTGAAAAACTATAGCGGAGTTTCCCGTCCTTTATAAATAGTGTTTGTCCGCCCATCCGGTCTCCAACGGCATATATAACGCCCTCTGTATTCTTGTCGGCAGTGATATAGGCGTTCACAGTATAGTTGTTGGATTTAATCGGTGGACCTGCCAATTCCGGAACCCGATATACATTTGTAGTAAGTTCCCAGTGCTTTTTTGCCACTGCTGATGGATTGGCTTCAGGCTGAAGCATTCTAGCCAAACCTCCTCCCAGCGGATATACATCGTACTTCTCTGCTTCTTTCCAAAAAATCGCCTCAAGCTCTTTCACTTTTTCCGGATATTGATCTGCAACATTTAAGGATTGTGCAGGATCCTCCTCAATGTTATACAATTCCCATTCGGTGTTCAAAGGATTGAAATTTGCCAGCGCCTTTGGATCAACAGACCATGGAATCCGGTACGGCTTTCCAGACAGTGTCCAGCCATTATGATAAAAACCCATAAAACCGGTAAATTCAAAGTATTGTGAGGGATGATTGGTTTTGACATTAGGATCATTCCAGGCATAAACAAGTGACTTGCCCGGATGTTCAATGGTTTTTTGACCGTTTACATAGCCAGGCTGAGGTATACCCGCGACTTCCAATATTGTCGGAAAGATATCAGTTACATTTTGGAATTGTCTCCGCCATTCCCCTTTGGAATTTATCATTTTTGGATAACGGATGGCTGTGGCAGAAGCAGTACCACCAAAATGTGAAGCCATTTGTTTGGTCCATTGAAAAGGTGTTGATGTGGACCAGGCCCATGCCACGGAGAAATGATTATTCATGTGCGGACCGCCCCATTCTTCGATTCCTCCGTACTGTTGGAGGAGCTCGAGTTGTTGTTCCATCGTGAGGGGTGGAAAACCATTCTGCATTAAAAGTTCTGATACAGCACCGGTTGGTGTGCCTTCCGCTGTAGCTCCATTATCAGCTGTAAGATAAATGACCAATGTATTATCCAGCTCGCCCAATTGCTCGATATGGTCTATTACTCTTCCTACATGATAATCAACATGCTCCATAAAGGCTGCATTCACTTCCATTTGTCGTGATAAAAAAGCTCTGCCCTCTTCGCTGAAGGAATCAAATGCCGGTATAGATTCTGGTCGGGGCACCAGCTTGGTATTTTCAGGGACAAGACCCAATTTCTTTTGACGTGCAA
>Ga0209536_100001593_pt1 | contig 37237 bp, 33 predicted proteins | sample DeeMarSeWOR28_12_FD_187461 | JGI IMG/M metagenome (GOLD analysis project Ga0209536, IMG submission 187461) | Marine sediment microbial communities from White Oak River estuary, North Carolina - WOR-2-8_12 (SPAdes) (version 2) | ecosystem: Environmental > Aquatic > Marine > Intertidal zone >... | reverse complement strand
TGCTGCTGGAGGTCACCCCGACGGTCACCCCGGACAATCGCATCACGATGACCATCTTTGTGACCAAAAACGACCTGCTGGACCCCAGTGCAGAAGAAGAGCCCGCGCTTTCGACCAACGAGGCTGAAACCGAAATTTTGGTCGATGACGGTGATACGGTTGTCATCGGCGGCATCCTTAAATCGACACTGAATTGGACCGAAAGAGGCGTCCCGGGATTGCGCCGCATGGGGGTGCTGGGCTGGCTGTTTAAATATCAGTCCGAAATCGATCGAAAAAATGAACTGCTGATCTTTCTAACGCCGCGCATCGTACAGCTGGAACAAAAGCGTTTTTCCTGATTTTTCAGCTTACAAAAGTCCCAACCGGCCGGCCGCCGGTAGCGTCCCAGAAGATAGCAATGCAAAAAAGCGAATGCGGTCTTTAGGTTTGAGAAAGACCGCATTCGCTTTTTTGAGCTATAAGATCCTCGCGCAAAGTCGCAAAGATCGCAAAGTTGTAATTTAAAAATATCTCTTTGCATCTTGGCGTGACAGCATCGGCTTTTTTTCTACAGGTATTTTTTGACTTCTGCAGCTCCCTCCGCAGCCTGGTCGGCCAGACCGGTTTCCGGTGCCAGCTCAATGACTTTTAGGTAAGACCGATAGGCTTTTTCGAACTCCAGCGCCTGCTGATAGGCTCTGGCCAGTTGAAAATGCAGCGGCGCGGATTCGGGAAACAGTCGCACGGCCTTTTCCAGTTTTTCAATCGCTTCGGGCACCCGTCCCATGGCAATATAGGTTTCAGAAAGCCCCTGAAGCGCTCTGACAAAATCGGGCTTGATTTTTAAGGCCAGCAAATAATTTTTTTCCGATCTCTGCAGGTCTCCCTTGTAATAGTAGGCATTTCCCAGGCCGGTATAGGCAAAGTGGGGCGTAGCATAAAGGATGTCATTGATGACCTTGCGATAGTAGAAAATCGCCTGGTCCCATTCCTTTTTGCCGGCGTAGGCATTACCCAGACCGTTCATTGCGGCACCGTAGGCAGGGCTCAGCTCCAGGGCCTTTTTATAGTGCACAATGGCTTCATCATAACGCTCTCTAAGCGCATATAAAAGCCCCAGATCATATTGCAGCAGATGATCGTTGGGCTCTTTCTCTTCAGCCTTTTTAAATTCCTTTAAGGCGCCTGCAAAGTTGCCCTGCTGCAGATACGCTTCGCCCAGCCGCCGGGCCACCTCGGCCTCTCGCTTGTTTTTCTCGCTGCTGGTCGTCGCGCATGATGCCGCGGCAAACAGCAAAACAACACAACCAAAAAAAATTAAAGCATTTCGTTTCATTATCCTGTTCCTTGGCGTTTTTTTAGTTTCAGATAGCCGGCAATGTCTTGCGACACCCGGCGAACAAATAATTCAAAGGCTTCACCCGTTAAAGGCTTGCCCGGCGCCGGCAGCTGTTCAAGATCTTGCGGATGAACATAAACCGGGGCATTAACCAGATTCGTATCGGTCTGGATGTTATACTCCGGCGGGAACTGCTGTTGAAAATACATCTCTTGAAATTCAGCAAATTTTAGCGCATGCGCGGTTGATTTTACAACCGCAACATCACAATCCGTTAGGACGCCGCGACGCAAGGCGCCCACCAGCCCGGCCAGCGATTCGCCGCCATGGGTGCAGGCGATATGTCCGTTGCGATTGGCAATGATCTCCCAGTCCATAATATCCTGCTCGGCAACATCGATAAAAAAAACCCGCTGTTGACCGGCCACCTGATTGTATCGATCCACCAGATGGATCACCCGGGGCATGGAAACCGGGTTGCCGATCATGGCCGCCTGGGCTACACTGGGTTTTACAGTAACCGGCTTAAATTGGCGCTTTTGACGGGCCGGCTCCAGGTAATAGCGGTAGACGGGATTGGCATGCTCGGACTGCACCCCGAGGATTTTGGGAAGCCCGTCGATGACGCCCGCTTCAAAAAATTTCAAAAAACCGCTCATGACTGCCGTTATGTTACCGGCATTTCCGATCGGCACCACCACCGCTAATGGGGAGACGTCATATTCAAAATCCTGGGCAATCTCATAGCAATAGGATTCTTGTCCCAGAATGCGCCAGGCATTTTTCGAATTGAGCAGCGCCACATTGTAATTTTCCGACAACGCCTCGACCACTTTCATGCAATCATCAAATACCCCGGGAATCTCAAATACCGTCGCACCGCTGCCCAGCGGTTGAGAAAGTTGCTGGGCCGTTACTTTTTTATGCGGCAACAGCACAGCCGATTTGATATGGGGTGTCAGATAAGCGGCATACAGGGCAGCGGCCGCCGATGTGTCGCCGGTCGAGGCACAGATGGCCAGCACGTCAGCCACCTTTCCGGCGCGCACCATCATATTAATGTAACTGAAGGCGCTGGCCATGCCGCGATCCTTAAAAGAGGCACTGGGATTCTGGCCGTCATTTTTAAAATAAAATCGCAAACCGACCTTTTCCTGTAAATGGGCGTTGGCTTCGACCACCGGAGTATGCCCTTCCCCCAGATAAACCACCGCCTCAAGCGGAATCACCGGTCCGATAAACTCATGATAACGGTAGATACCCTTTAAAGCGGGTATGCCCAGCAGCTTGCGATAATCAAATATACGGCGCCACGCGGCCCCCGAAGTCTGGGTTAACCGGCTAAAATTCAGATCATGAATCAAAAAAACCTGCCCGCATTCGGGGCAGACATACAAAAGCTCTTCGATTCCGAATTCGCGTTTACAGCCCAAACAGCGATAAACCAGGCGGCCTTCATGCCGGGGAAGAACTTCAGATCGTATCTCTTGGGGTAAATCATCCAGTTTCACGATTTATTTTTTCCATTCCGCTCATATACGATCGCAGCGCGGGGGGGATAATGACGCTGCCGTCGGCCTGTTGAAAATTTTCAAGAATGGCAGCAAAACATCGACCCACCGCAAGCCCTGATCCGTTAAGGGTATGGACCAGCTCGGTACCCTTTTGGCCTTTTTTCTTAAATCGGATGTTGGCGCGACGTGCCTGAAAATTTTCAAAATTGCTGCAGGATGAGATTTCGCGGTAAACACCCTGCGCCGGCATCCAGACTTCAAGGTCGTATGTCTTGGCAGCTGAAAATCCCAGGTCTCCGGTGCACAGCTCAATGACCTGATAGGGGAGTTCGAGCTCGGTCAGGATGGTTTCGGCATCGGCGCGCAGCGATTCAAGTTCGTCATAGGACGTTTGCGGCGTTGTGAATTTGACCAGCTCAACCTTGTTGAATTGATGCTGGCGAATTAAACCGCGCGTATCTTTGCCGTAGGACCCCGCTTCAGACCGAAAACACGGCGTATAGGCCGTATAATAAATCGGTAACTGGGCCTCAGTCAGAATCTCGTCCTGATGAATGTTGGTCACCGGCACCTCGGCGGTGGGGATCAGATAGTAATCCCAGTCCACCAGTTTAAACAGATCTTCTTCAAATTTCGGCAGCTGGCCGGTATGGATCATGCTCTGCCGGTTGACGATAAAAGGCGGCAGCGTTTCGGTATACCCATGCGTCTGGGAGTGAATATCGAGCATAAAATTAATAAGGGCTCTTTCCAATCGGGCGCCGGCACCATAATAAAGCGGAAAGCGTGCCCCTGTAATTTTAGCAGCCCGCTCAAAGTCCAGAATCCCCAAATCTGCGCCGATGTCCCAGTGCGCCTTGGGTTCGAAATCAAATTCAGGCCGTTCACCAACAACTTTAACCACCGGGTTATCGGTTTCATCTTTGCCCACAGGCACAGAAGCGTGGGGGATGTTGGGCATCCCCAGCAAGATTTGCTCAAGGGTGTCCTGAGTCTCGGCTAAAGACTTGTCCAGCGCTTTTATCTGTGAGGAGACATCACGCATTTGGACCACTAGGTCGTCGGCATTTTCACCGGCTTTCTTCATTTCCGCAATCTGGTCGGAGACCACATTGCGTTGATGCCTCAGGGCTTCGAGCTTTAATAATATGGCTCTGCGCTCTTCGTCACATGATTTAAAGGCATCAAGATCGGCTGAATAACCCCGCGCCGCCAGAGCTTTTTCAACGGTTTCCAAATTTTGCCTAACAAACTTGATTTCCAGCATTTATTTCCTTATAATTAAGGTTTCGGTTAATGAGTGTAATCTGACTGCACGAACCGGCCAAAGATGGAACATTGGCGCAATTAGCATGGCAGGGCTGTATAGTCAATGATTATTGAGGATTAGCACTGCCTTGCTGTGATTCGTTCACATTCAAAATCTCTTTGCAGGAGCTGTCTGATGGAAGAAATCCAAATCACCAAAAATCAAATTCGTGAAGAAATTGCTCAGAAAATTGCTGCACTCTCCGCTAAAGAAATCGCTGAAAGAACAAAAGCTGTCGAAGACAGACTCTTTGAATTTGCCAACTTTCTAGAATCGAAAATTGCGCTCATGTACGTCAACAATGAAAACGAAGTGCCAACAGAAAACATCCTCCAGCGTGCATTTCAATACGGTAAAATTGTCGTCCTGCCGGCTTACAGTCCGGAAAATTTTGCGATGACACTGAAAAAAGTCGACAACCTTAAAAAAGACCTTCAGATGGGGCCGCGCAATATTCAGCAGCCCCATGAAACCCGCTGCAAGATCGTACCGATTGAGAAGATCGACATTGCGATCATTCCGGCAGTCGCCCTGGATGAAAAAGGGGGAAGGATCGGTTCCGGCGAAGGCTATTATGATCGCTTGATCCCGGATCTGGCGATCACCACCCGCAAGGTCGCGCTCGCCTTCGAAGCTCAAATTGTCCCACAGGTTCCCATCGAATCTCACGACAAGCACGTCGATATCATTATTACTGAAGACCGCGTGATTTATAAGATCTAAAATAGCATTGAAACGTTAATTTTGATTGGCGGCTACCCGGCGCTTGATTTGCCGAAAGCCCTCACACCCTTTTAAGAAACCCCCGCCTGAGGGTTTAATGCCCATCCCAGACGCTGCAAGCTGGTCGGTTCGCCAACAGCAATGATCGTATCATCGGGCTTGATGACCGCGTCGAAAGAGGGATTAAACTGCATGCTCCCATCCGGCTTCTTTATGGCAATAATAATGAGATTGTAATTTTGCCGGATACCGGAGTCTTTCAACTCAATGTTCACCAGCTCAGAACCTGCGCTCACCGGAATTTCTTCCATCTGGATATCCTTATGGCGTTGCGCAAATGCCAGATCCAGAAATGACGTCACCGTCGGGCGGATGATTCGATTGGCCATGCTCATAGCCCCCATCACATAGGGCGATTCCACCATATTGGCACCGGCAGCACGTAACTTGATAATGGCATTTCTCTGACTGGCACGGGCCATGATGAACAACTCCGGTGATATTTGTCTGGCGGTCAACACCAAAAAGACGTTATCGGTGTCGGTCGCCAGAACGGCCACCAATCCTCTGGCGCGCTTGATACCGGCTTTAAGCAGGTTGTTCTCATCGGTGGCATCATCGGCAATGTAAAGGATGTTATCTTCATCCATGACCGAAACCCTTTCCGGGGATTTTTCAATAACAGCCACATCAATTTCCGCTTTTCTTAAATGGCGGCAAAGCACCCGGCCGATGCGCCCGTACCCACAAACAATATAGTGATTTTTTAAGCGATCTATCTTTTTATCCAACCTGCGCCTCCCCAAAATGATTCTGATGCGGCCTTCAACCATAAACTGCACGACAGCCGCGGCAACATAAAGCGAAAACCCAACCCCGCAAAAAACGAGAATAATCGTAAATATGCGGCCCGCTGGACCGACCTGATTGACTTCTTTAAAGCCGACGGTTGAAATGGTGATCACCGTCATGTAAATGGCATCGATAAACGGCCAGCCTTCAATCACCATATACCCGCTGGTGCCCGCCGCTAAAATCAGGATCGAAATCAAAATGCAAAAAAACAGATGTCGCGTGCCTTCCATACCCTTTCCCAGCCATACGGTAACATCATTTATCGGATCCTATAATTATTGTAGTATTTCACCAAAGGATCAAGGTCTTTTTTTCCACCGCTGAAAAGGGTTGCAAAAAAATCATCTGATGGGCGATTGGATAATCTTGACCTGACTGTACTGAGTTGGTAGATAAGCAGACATGGATCGTGAAGCCATCAAATATGAACGCCAACGGGAGGATATGGTTAATCACCAGCTCAAACCCCGGGGAATAATTGATCCGCATGTATTAGAGGCACTTCGCACCGTACCCAGACACCTGTTTGTCAGTGAAGCCTTAAGAGACCAGGCTTACGGGGATTACCCGCTGCCCATCGGTGAGCAACAAACCATTTCCCAGCCGTATATTGTTGCCGAAATGACTCAGGCATTAGAACTTGGCCAAGATGACCGTGTTCTTGAAATTGGCACCGGCTCAGGATACCAGGCGGCCGTTTTAGCAGAGATCGTATATCGCGTATACACCATCGAAAGAATCCGCGCCCTTTATATCCAGGCCCGCAAATTGCTTGATCGGCTCAATTATCATAACATCATTATGCGGTGCTCGGACGGTACGACCGGATGGCAGGATGAAAGTCCTTTTGATGCCATCATGGTCACAGCAGGTGCGCCGGAAGTTCCTGAAAAGCTAGTCGATCAGCTAGCAACCGGCGGGCGCATGATCGTGCCGGTGGGCAATCAACACTCCCAGGATCTGATCAAAATAACCAAAGATAAAGATGGCATTCATAGATCGAATTTAGGGGGTTGCCGATTTGTTAAGCTGATCGGTGCACAGGGCTGGAAGGAGAGCAAATAAATAGTCCTTCACCACAAAGACACGCAGCGCACAAAGGACCTTAATGATTGTAACATTAATGAACTTCTTTGTGATCTTTGTGCCTTGGTGGTTTTATTTTGGCTTGTATTTGGCGATATGCCAGTTTTTTGCGTACAGCGGGCAAATTACCAATCGGTTCGGCGGCATCGCGTTCATATAGAAATTGCAATGGATTGAATCTGTGAAGGCAAAAAGTCAGTTAACGTGGAAAGAAGCGTTTTGGGCCAGTCCGGGGCCGGATTCCTTAAAAAAAGCCGGGGTGTTGTCCCTTAAGGGATTGTGCATGGGTTCAGCAGACGTCATTCCCGGTGTTTCCGGCGGCACCATTGCGCTTATTACCGGTATTTACGAAGATCTGATCCGCGCTCTTAAATCTTTTGACAGCACCATGGTCAGCAAACTGTTGAAGTTTGACCTTAAAGGGGCACTGGCGCACATCCACATCCGTTTTTTACTTGCGCTGTTTTCCGGGATCGGCGCAGCCATCATCAGTCTCGCGAGACTGATGAATTTTTTGATCAACCACCACCCTGTCTTTACCTGGAGTCTATTCTTCGGCCTGATTGCCGCATCCATACTGGTCGTCAGCCGTCAGGTGGCTTACTGGAAATTGGCCACCGGCATCAGTCTGGCGGCCGGCATCGCTGTAGCGGCCTTCATCATGAATTTGATCCCGTTTCAAACCCCGGAGGCACTCTGGTTTATTTTTTTGTGCGGCATCATCGCCATCTGTGCCATGATTCTGCCCGGCATCAGCGGCGCTTTCATCTTGCTCATTTTGGGTAAATATGAATTTATTACAGCCACCTTAAAAAATCCCTTTTTACCCTATAATTTCGTCATAATCATTGTGTTCTGTCTGGGCTGCCTGGTCGGTTTGCTCAGTTTCTCCAGACTGCTGAATTATTTCCTTACAAATTTTCGCGACCTGACAATGGCATTCCTCACCGGCTTGATGATCGGCGCCATGCCGAAAATCTGGCCATGGAAACAAATCCTGGCAACCGAAATAATTCGAGGAAAAACCCATGTCACCTATGGCTCCAATATCATACCCGGAACCATGAGCTCAGAGGTCATGGCCGCCATCGGTCTGGCAATCATCGGCTTTGTTGCGGTTATGATAATCGAGCGGTTAGCCAGAGTTAAGAAAAGTGACTAAAGTGAGCTAAAGTGCGGAGTGACTAAATTTATGGCGTCGCTTACGTCGCACAAGCGCATGCGCCGCGTCTCGCACCATCTTGTAAATATAGAAGAAAGAGTACTTTAACTTTAGTCACTTTAGATCACTTCCAACTTTAGTGCACTTATTTTTGAAACTTTTCGTTGAGGAAGTTGACAAATACCCGGCGCAAAGGTGAAGGGCTGCGGCGTTTATGCCAGGTTAGATAAAAGTTCCGTTTAAGATCCAGGCCATCGACTGCAAGCGCACTTAATTTGCCTGCCTGAATATCTTCGGCCACTGCCAGTGTCGAAAGAATGGACACCCCAACTCCGCTTTTGATTCCCTGGCAAATGGCCTGGGTGCTCCCCAGTTCAGCAATGACCTTTAAATCTTCAACCGCATAGCCCTGCTTGCGAAGGCTTTGATGCAATGATGTTAAGGTTCCTGAGCCGCGCTCTCGTAAAATAAAAGGCTCCGTCACAAGTTGTTTCAAAGACACCCGGTTTTTAACGGCCCAACGATGGCGGGCCGGCACAATCAGACGCATCTCATCTGATAGAATGACCTTTTGATCGATCTTTTGAGATTCTGCTCGGGCGCCAACAATTCCTATTTCCAGATGTCCATCTAAAATGCGTTCGATGATGTCAGCCGTATCGCCGATAACCAGAGAAATGATGACATCCGGATAGGTGTGTTTAAAATCAGCGATTAATTGCGGCATGAGATAAGTCCCGGGTATGGTACTGCCCCCCATGATCAGACGTCCCCGAATTTTACCGCTGAACTCCGCCAGCGCCGCCTCGGTGTCATCACGGAGCGCCAGGATTTTTTTCGCATAACCATACAACAATTCGCCGGCTTTGGTGGGTAAGGCTTCTTTGGTCAAACGATCAATTAAGCGACAGTTGAAATGAATTTCCAGATCTTTGATGTGGCTGCTAATGGTGGGTTGTGAAAGGTGAATTGCTTTTCCGGCTTTGGAAAAGCTTTTAAGTTCGATGACTTTGCAAAAAATATGGAGCTGCCAAAGATCCATCAGTTCGTCCGATTGAGCACTAAGCGCTCAATCATGGTTATTCGTTATTGGTTATTGGTTATCGGTTATTCGCTTTTTAGAAGAGCACGCTCTGTTTTTTGTCATCCTTTTTTTCTCCAATAACAAATAACAACTACCGAATAACGCTGCGATTGCACCTATCCGCAATCGCAACTTGAATCAATTTTTGCCGCTCGGCCCGGATCCGGCATCGAGATTGAATTTTTGTACCAGCTTTTTTTGCACCAAGCGCGGCACCATTCCATCAATGTTGCCGCCGAATTGAATGGCTTCTTTAATGATCGAAGAGCTTGTAAAGATCCAGCGCAACCCGGTCATTAGAAAAACCGTCTGCACCTCACGGTTTAACCGTCGGTTCATAAGAGCCATCTGGAATTCATACTCAAAATCAGACATGGCGCGCAGCCCACGCAAAATGGCGTGCGCTTTGCGGTGAGCGGCATAATTTACGAGAAGACCGTCAAAACTATCGATTTCAACATTTTTGAATTTTTTAAGGCAATCTTTGAGCATCTCCAATCGTTCTTCAAGGTCAAAAAGATATTCCTTGTTAGGATTATGCAAAATCGCAACGATAATTTTGTCAAATATTTTTAACCCTCTTTCAACAATATCAAGGTGGCCGTTGGTTACCGGATCAAAGGATCCCGGGTAGATGGCAATTTTAGGCATCTTTTATTAATCCTTTTCCATTGGGGTTAGGCAACAGTGGATGGTGTAAAGGGCCGATAGATAATGATTATTCGACCGATTGCGAATGAAATTCATACCATATAAATTAAAAAAGAAACAAGCGTTTTTCCATACCTTCGCCGGTCGGCCACCTCGAATTCAGGTTGGTCTTCGGGAATCGGTTCACGGGGCGAGTGTTCAATTGCCAGCCGGGCGCCATTGGCCAGGCACTGGCTTTGAGCCAGGTGGGATAAAGTCGGCTGGATCATCTCCTGGTTGTAAGGCGGGTCTATGAAAACCAGATCAAAGGCGGCTCCGTGCAGCTGCAGAATATTTAAGTTGTCCAGTATGTTGCATCTAACAATGCGGATTCTGTTCTCAAGCGAACATTTTTTTATATTTTTGGCCAATGCAGCCAGGGCTGCTTTGTGATTTTCTGCAAATAAAACCCATTTCGCGCCCCGGCTTAAGGCCTCAATCCCCATGGCACCGGTGCCGGCATACAGATCCAGAACGCAGGCGTCCCGAACCGTATCGCCAAGGATGTCGAAAATAGACTCCCGCACCCGGTCAGACGTCGGCCGTGTTTGCTTTCCGGCCACGGTCAGCAATTTTCGTCCCTTCAGCTCCCCGCCAATGATCCTGATGGTCACGTTTAAACAATCTTCAGAATGGTCGTTTCCGATTTATATTAGAAAAATAAGTTTCCAACTTGTAAAAGCAAACTTGAAGCGGCCTTAAAAATAGTAAGTTTCCAATTTATAAATGAGCAATTTTTTCGTTGAGCAAGGCCGCACAAGGGTTTATGATCGAAGCGTACTCGTAGTACGTTGAGGTCATAAAGCCGCGGAGAACACAGCTCAACGGAAAAAGGGCCATATATAAATGGAAACTAATTGAGGCTCTTGATCTTTTTATGCAGATAACTCCGGCCCACCTTCATGGCCTTGGCTGTTTTGGTAACATTGTTCTCATTCTGAACCAATTTTATTTTGATAAATTCCTTTTCAAATGCCTTCTTGGCTTCTTTAAAATTATCTATTTTCATAAACGGTGCTGAGGCGGCATACAAAGGATGCGTCAAACCACCGGGCCGGTATGAGTCCGGTATATCCGTTACATCAATAACATCTTTAGCGACCATGATGGCCAGTCGTTCAACCAGGTTACGCAATTCCCTGACATTACCCGGCCAGGCGTAATTGCTTAGCATGCTGATGGCCGCCGGGCTCATCGTTTTGCGTTTGCTGCGACTCTGAAAAGCAAATTCCGACAGGAATGCCTCGACCAACAGCGGCAGGTCCTCGATGCGTTCTCTTAAGGGTGGGACATCAATCGGAATCACATTCAATCGATAGTACAGATCCTCTCGAAATGTCCCCTTTTCAATTTCCTTTTCCAGGCTTTTGTTGGTAGTGGCAATCACCCTGACGTCAATGCCGATCATCCGGCTTCCCCCGACCCGCTGGATCTGCTGTTCCTGCAGAACCCGTAGAATTTTGGCTTGAGAACTTAAACTCATATCACCGATTTCATCCAGAAATATGGTACCATTATTGGCCAGTTCAAATTTGCCTATTTTTTTGGCGGTCGCTCCGGGAAATGAACCTTTTTCATGACCGAACATTTCACTTTCCAAAAGTTCATCTCGGATAGCCGCACAACTGACGTCAATCAGAGGCTTTTCGACCCGCGGGCTGAGCTGATGGATGGTGCGCGCCACCAGCTCCTTACCGGTGCCGTTTTCTCCTCTTATCAGAATCCAGGTGTCTGTTGGCGCTGCGACTTCGATATTTTTCCTTAACGCCTTCGTTCTTTCAGATTCTCCGTCAATTGAATGCTTTTCAAGGGTTTTGGTCCGAAGATACTTGTTTTCTTCTTCCAGACGCTTAAAATTAAGCGCATTGTTTATACTTAAAATGATCTTATCAATGGAGAGCGGCTTTTCAACCAGATCAAAGGCGCCCAGTTTGGTGGCCTTAACGGCCGTTTCAATCGTCCCGTGCCCCGTGATGATGATGACCTGAATTTGAGGATTAATTTTTTTAATTTCCTTCAGGGTTTCAATTCCATCCATCCCCGGCATCCAGATATCGAGCAAAACCAGGTCCGGCGATTCCGATTCAATGGCTTGCAGTGCATCATAGCCGTTGACCGCTGTTGAAACTTCAAAACCCTCATCTAAAAGCAATCCGCTTAATGACTGAACAATTGACTGCTCATCATCAACAATTAATACCGATGCGATCATTCACCTTCACTCCTTGCAAAGCCGTTTGCTTCTTTTACGAATCCATGTAACCAAACAGAGAAAATACTGCATGGGGCAGGGCGCACGGCGATTGCACCATGCCCCCTGCTCCATGCAAACTACACCGGCAGCTCGATAACAAATTTTGCCCCTTTGGGGGCGTTGTCCTGCACATTTATCATCCCATTGTGATCCGCGATGATGGTGCTGACAATGGTCAGCCCCAGTCCCATTCCAGTCTTTTTGGTGGAAAAATTGGGCTGAAACAGCCGGGTTTTATCTTCATCGGAAATGCCCGGCCCATCATCGGCGACCTCCATCCGCACTTTTTTTAGGATCGGATCGTGGGCCACGCTGATGGTGATATGGCCTGCGCTTTTTAGAGCGCTTATCGCATTGTCGATCAGGTTGATCAGGGCCTGCTTCATTTGCTGGTGATCCAGATTTAGAATGGGAATGTCACGGGTATTGTTGATCTTGAAATTAATCCCCGGATGTCCTTCGCGGTAAAGCGCGACTGTTTCTTCAATAATCGGTATCAAATGACAGGGAACGGGATTGGCACTCGGAAATCGTGCAAAAGCCGAAAATTCGTTTACCAGATTGCGAATCAGCTCAACCTGACTGATGATGGTTTCGGTACACTCTTCAAATATGGTGTCATCGACAAACTGCGCGTATTTTCGTTTGAGCCGCTGTGCGGAAAGAATAATCGGCGTCAACGGATTCTTGACTTCGTGGGCAATGCGCCGGGCCACTTCACGCCAGGCCGCCATGCGCTGACCTTTTTCCAGTTCGGTCAGGTCATCAAAGACCATCAAGGTTCCCATATGTCTTCCGCCATCGTCCTTGAGCGCATTGACAGATACCAGAAAGCTTCGCGGTCTGCCCTCAATGGTCAGTTTTAACGGTAATTCAATTGTATCGCCGCTGGAAAAAGATAGGTTGTCCAAAATTTCATTGGCCAGTTCCAGAAAAGCGCCGTCTAATAAATTCTTATAGCTTTTGCTCAGGATCTGCTCGGATTTGAGATTCAGCATCTTCTCAGCTGATTTGTTCATGGTCGATATAATGCCCTTGGCATCCAGCGTGACCACGCCGGCAGAGACACTTTTTAAAACAATTTCCATGAATTGCCGCTTCTCTTCAATTTCGATATTCTGGTGCCGCAACATCCTGGCAGAAAGCTCTAGTTGCTCGCGGCTGAGTCGAAGATCCTGGGTCATCTGATTAAAGGATTCAACCAGGCTGCCAAATTCATCGTCGCTGACCGGATCAATTGTGTAATTGAGATCGCCATCTGCCACCCGTCGGGTCCCTTCGGCCAGCTCTTTAATCGGAAGACTGATCGAGCGAGCCATATAGAATCCGAACCACACCGCACAAAAAAGGACCAGCAAGGCAACAATTGAAAGCGATATATAGTATGTAATTTGAATCGGCTTTTTCAGCAGTTTGATCTGCTGGTATTCCGTAAAACCCTTGCGAATAAACTGCAAATTTTCAGACAGATCCTTGGGGATCAGGATGGTGGCCACCACAAATCCGATAGACTCGCCGGGCTGCACCCCAAAAGGAATGGTGCTTATGGTTTTGATAAACTCACCGGAGGGTATGGTTTGCGAAATGGACCGAATCCCGTCCGCAGGCAATTCTTTTTTGATATCTTCGGCCGAAATGATGCCGAAATACTCGTTTTCAAGCTCGGGGGCCAGGGCAAACGTCAGACGCTCAGCCTCGGGCGCATAGACTTCGACGGCGTCCAGATTAAATTCGCGCTGCACGATTCGAATATATTGTGAAAGCGCTTTGCGGTTTTTGGCTTCCAGCAAATTTTTGGTTTTAATCTGGTATGATATGCGCTCAAGGAAAAACTTATTGTTCTCCTCTGTTCGACTGTAGAGACGGCCGCCCACCCACAAGGAATTGTCGAGCGCCTGTTCGACCGGCACATTAAACCAGAATTCAATGCTGGTGGTAATAAAATTCAAGGCAAAGAAAAATAAGACAATCGTCGGTAAAAGGGTCAGGGACACAAAGGCGATGACCAGTTTGGTCCTGATTTTAGCGCCCAGGACGTTACGGCGGCGGTCATAAATCAGTTTTACCAGGTTTCGGAAAACCAGATAGATCATTAAAACCAGCAGCAGCAAATTGATGTTGATCAGGATAAACATCAACACCGTATTCGAGATGGCAATATCGGCCCCGAATTTAATGATTCGGCTTTCGACCAACGTCAGCAGGGCAACCACGAACAGAATCACCAAAATCAGGACAAGTTCACGCTTGCGACGCTTGCGCTCTTTTTCCGAAAGTGAAGATTTTCTTTTAAATCTAGGCCTTTTCATGGCATTCGGGGTGGACAGCTGTTTACCTGAATTTTGCATGAACGTTAATACGAAGTTGTTATTAGATTTTCATGTAAATTCAGATATTAACAGGCTGCAATCAAAAAGTGAAATCGATGGTGTACCAATCCGTCTCGAAATCCCATAAAGACACAAAAAACAGAATATAATGCAGATATAGAGGAAGGGTTTTCTTGCTAACTTCAGCTTTCACTCTCAGTTGGTATTGTTCGCCTTTTTCCAGCCTGCTTAATGGAATAATTTTTAAACTATCGATTTCTGTCATCCATTTCTGTGCTTCATCAAATGATTTGGTCACTTCAGGATTATTGTCTTTCCAGGAACGTGTGACCGTGAACTCTTTTTTAAGATTATCGTAAACGATCGTGTGTGTGACCTCTAAATCGGCAATATCTTTATCAAACCATAAACTGCGCACACGATTCAATTTGGCAAAAAAAGAAAATGTGGAAGGTGCGCCGCTTAATATGGCCTGTTTCATCTCTTCCCGGAAGGCGCCCTGAAGATTTAAAAAAAGCAGCAGGTCATCCTGGGTATTGGAGACAGTGATATTGGTCAGGGTTGCATCCTCAGCATAGCCTGCCTGGGAAGCAATGAGCGTTAGTCCCAGAATCAGAAGAAAGACGGATTTTGTCCGTTTAAGCAGCGCAATCATATGAAAAAACTGTCAATTTTATGGTCTGCGGCTCGCTACTTTAGTCGGTAGCGCTTTGTCGCGGAAAATGAGCATTGGCTATGCTGCTCTATATTGCACCCGGCGCTTCCTATCAGCCTGTTAGCGCGTATGATGTATTTGATTCTCTTATTAATTCTCATGCAGAATACAAGTATTAAATATCCGAAACATATTTAAATAGCAAGTGATTTTGGTTTACTTCGCTGCGCGAAACTGCAGAGGCTCTTATTTACACGGGATTGACGGAGCCAACAAAAGCATTGTCGCCGACAGTTGGATTTGCTATAGCTCTGAGCAGGTTATCGTTGGCTGTCGCGCCAAACCGGTTAATCTTAAGACCTGGGAGAAGGCTGTTGCTTGCCAAAGTCCTCAGCAGTGCTGTTCTGGGAATCGATGCCTACCCGGTTGAAGTGGAGGTGGACATCACTTCCGGTCTGCCGACCTTCACAACCGTCGGTCTGCCGGAAGCCGCTGTCAAGGAAAGCAAGGAACGCGTCAAATCGGCGGTCAACAACTCAGGCTATCACTTTCCGGCCGACCGCATAACGGTTAATCTGGCGCCGGCCGATATCAAAAAGGAAGGCACCGGTTTTGATCTGCCGATAGCACTGGGCATCCTGGCCGCCACCGGCATTATTCCCCAGGATCAGCTTTCCCGCTATCTCATATTGGGCGAGCTATCATTGGACGGCCGCATCAAACCGGTCAAAGGTTCATTGCCCATGGCGCTGGCCGCCAAAGCCGCCGGCTATTCAGCCATCATTGTGCCTTCTGAGAATAAAGGGGAAGCCGCGGTGGTCCAGGGCATCGAGGTGTTAGCAGCAAACACGCTGTCCGAGATCGTAGGATTCTTAAGAGGATTTACCCAAATACCATCTGAGTCGACCGACATTGAACAGCTATTCGCCGGCGACAGTCACTATGCCATTGATTATGCCGAGGTCATGGGCCAGGAACATGCCAAACGGGCCCTGGAAATTGCCGCTGCCGGTGGCCATAATCTGGTGATGATCGGACCACCGGGTTCCGGCAAAACCATGCTGGCCAAACGCCTGCCCACCATCCTGCCGCCCATATCCTTTGAAGAAGCCCTGGAAACCACCAAGATATTCAGTGTCGTCGGGCTGCTGTCCAAAGGACAGGCCCTGGTCACAACCCGGCCGTTTCGCGCACCCCATCATACCATCTCCGACGCCGGACTGATCGGTGGCGGTCATATCCCCAGACCCGGCGAGGTCAGCCTGGCGCACAACGGGGTGCTGTTTTTGGATGAAATGCCGGAGTTTAAGAAACACGTCCTGGAGGTGCTGCGCCAGCCCATTGAGGATTTGCAGGTGACCATTTCCCGCGCCAAGACCACCCTGACCTATCCGGCCAATTTTATGCTGGTGGCCGCCATGAATCCCTGCCCCTGCGGCTATTTATCAGACCCCAAACACGAATGCCGCTGCACCCATCAGCAACTCCATCGCTACCGCTCCAAGATTTCCGGGCCGCTGCTGGATCGCATCGACATGCATGTGGAGGTGCCGGCCGTGCCTTACAAGGATCTGATGCAGGATCATGCCGCCGAGACCTCTGAAACGATTCGCCGGCGGGTGGCCGCCGCCCGTGACATTCAGGCCAGGCGCCTGTCGCGCACCCAAATTTTTTGCAACGCCCAGATGAGCAGCCGCCACATCAAGCGCCATTGTCAGGTCGACGACGCGTCCTGCCGCCTGCTCGAAGCCGCCATCGACAAACTGGGGCTGTCGGCCCGGGCCTACAACCGCATCCTTAAGATTGCCCGCACCATTGCCGATTTGGAACAATCTGCAGATATCGACGCCGCCCACATCTCTGAAGCCATCCAGTACCGCGATTTAGACCGCAGCAAGTCGTTTTAAATAAAGCCCATGATCCCTTTTGCCAATCAAGCGGTGAGGTATTGATTTTTATTTTCGGCTGGTGTAAACGATTCAAACATCTGCAACCGTAACGGAGGGCAAACACAATGGGGCATAAGATATTGGTCGCCTTTGATGAATCTGAAAATGCCAGACGTGCAGTTGAGTATATCGCCCAGGTCTTTCCGCGCGATGCGGAAATTACCCTGTTTAGCGTTATTCAAGACTCCGCCGCCATCTGTGATATGAACAGCCCGGAACTGACCCCGTATTTCAAGTCGCAACAGAGTGCCTTCTGCGCTTTGGAAGACAAAAAAAAGGGGGTGGTCAGTGATGCCGGCCAGACGGCGATGGCGTTTTTGCTCGAAAGCGGGTTTAAAAAGGAGCAGATTTTCATTAAAATTGAAAACAAAAAAAATAGCGTCGCCAAAGACATTGTTGAAGAAGCCCGGTCGGGATATGACCTGGTGGTGCTGGGCCGCAGGGGGTTGTCCGGTATAAAGGATTATTTTCTGGGAAGTATCTCCCAAAAAGTGCTTCACATGGCACCGGATGTTTCGCTGCTGTTTGTCAACTGAAGGCGGCAAACCGGAGTGTTAAAACGACCGTGTACCGTTCTATTTGTATGGACAATGATCGTGATCTGATTTGATATGCTCAAGTCATCCCATTGCCCCTATACATATTATTAAAATCCAAAAATTCCTCCAATTAGAATCCACCGCACTGTTCCAGTAAATTTTCGTCAATCACAGTTGAAAAAATTGTCATTTGACCTAAAGCGGAGGGGTCAAATCTTGAATTGTGAATTTCCGGCTGTCTTTGTATGAAAAACGAATTGGCGATGTGGTTTTTAGGGTGCCGGTGCCCCGATATTTTGGATCTGCTCGTAACTATGGATGGGATCGCTTTTGGATGTCGTAGCGCAGGATTTTGCGCCGCAGGGTGTTTTTATCAATCCCCAATTCACGGGCAGTGGCCATTTTGCGCCAGTTGTTGTGGTTCAATGCCCGAATGATGGCTTGCTTTTCAATGGCTTTCAGCGACGTTTCGACAGGCAACTGAAGCGGCTCTTTCTGGGGTTGAATCTGTTCGGGCAGATGCGCCAGGCGAATCATGCCGTCCAGGCACAAAACAAAGGCATGCTCGATGGCATTTTCCAGCTCACGCACGTTTCCCGGCCATTCATACATTGTCAGCGCTGCCAGCGCGTCCGGGGATATGCCCACGATTTGTTTACCGGTTAGGGTATTAAAGCGCTCGATAAAATGATCCACCAACAGGGGGATATCCTCTTTACGTGCCGCCAAGGGGGGCAGTCTTAACCCCACCACATTAATCCGAAAATACAGATCCTCGCGAAATTGACCGGCAGTGATCATTTCTTTCAGATTGCGATGGGTGGCGGCGATGACCCGGGCGTTCATTTGCTGCGTGGTCGTCGCGCCCAGCGCTGAATAGGTGCGGTTTTCCAATACGCGCAGCAACCGCATCTGCATGGCCGCTGAAATATCGCCGATTTCATCCAGAAAAATGGTGCCATCCTTAACCAGCGCAAAGCGGCCCGGCTTGTCGTGTTTGGCATCGGTGAAGGCACCGGCCTGGTATCCGAAAAGCTCCGATTCGATCAAGGTGTCTGGCAGCGCACCGCAGTTGACCGCCATAAAAGGCGCCGCCCGCCTCGGGCTTTGGTTGTGAATCGCGCGAGCAAGCAATTCTTTGCCGGTCCCACTGGCGCCTTCGATCAGAACCGTGCTGTGGCTGCCGGCCACCTGCGGCAGAATGGAAAATAACTGCAGCATCTGATGATTCTTGCTGACAATATCTTCAAACGAGTGCTTTTTATAGATTTCACGGCGCAGTTTATTCAGCTCCGATAAATCACGAAAGGTTTCCACCCCTCCGATCACATTTCCCTTGTCATCCCGCACAATACCGGTCGTAACGCTGATGGGAATGCGCTTATTGTCCGCCCGCACAATAAAAACGGGAATATTCCTGCAGGGCTTTCCGGTCTTGAACGTTTTTTGGATTGCGCACCCAGACTCGCAGACTTCCGCCCGCATGACTTCAAAGCAATGGCGACCGATGGCCTCCGAGCGCTTCACCCGTGTGATTTTTTCGGCTGCGCGATTAAAAGAAGTAATAATCATCTTGCGGTCGACGGTGAGCACACCGTCAGTGATGCTGTTGAGGATGGATTGATAATCGGTGTGTTTAGAAGGGCCGGACATATTCATGACCGCTCTCTTATAAAAAGGGTTAAGATTGTTCCCTAAATAATTTTTAATGGCTGCGTTTTGTTCCTTTATAGGGCGATTTGCCCCCTTATGTCAACACAAATTTTTTAGAGAGTAATACGTATCTCGCATGAAATTAGTTGCTTACTGCATGACCTTATTAATGGCACAGATATTGCCATCAAAAGTCGGTCAAATAGGTGGAAGTTCTTGAAAAAGGAGATTTTTTGCATCTCCCCGGACGACTTTTCCTAATCACCCACGTTATTGCCAATCGTTTAGCAGAAAGGAGGTTTAGGTTGCTCAATAAACATTTACTTACATCTAAACGGTTTTGGTTGCTGACCGTTTGCTTGATCTGCGCAGCGGGGGTGCTGCTTGTCATTCAGAGCCCCAGCGTAGTGGCCGGTGATAAAGCCAAAAGTTTGGATCGCATGAAAGCCTATCAGGTATATCAAGCAAAATGCACGGGTTGCCATGAATCGATCGCCAATCCGGAACTGCCGGGAAGAACCCGCGATGACTGGCATCTGGTTGTCAACGTTATGCACGGCTACGGTTTGGGGCTGTCCATAGAAGAGAGCGAGATGATCATTGACTTGCTCTACGAGCTGCGCAAAGGGCTGGAACGCGAAGCCGGTTAGACGGTCAGGTTTTTCAATTACTTAATCATAAGGAGGAACGCGCATGAAACGAAGAACTTTTCTAAAATCAATTGCCGCCACCGGCGCAGCGGCCTCAGTGGGCAGTGCGGCCAATTTCATGCTGCCGCGCAGGGCGCACGCTGCAAAAAAGGTCGACATCGGCGAAATCAAAAGCGTGCGTGTCGATGTGCTTACAGAGACCAGCTGGTTTAACAATGACATTCTCAAAAAAAACATGATGGACTATGGCGGTGCCATGACCAATCAGTACACCATCCCGTGGGACTGGGACAATGCGGGCGGTTATTCGGCCTTGATTACGGTGACGACCCTGGAGGGCAACGAGCGCAAAATTTTGATGGATTCTGGCTGGAACAATGGCTGGATGGACTACATCTTTGAAGAGAAAAACGATATCGCCAACATGCTTAAAAAAGGCGAAATTGAAACTTTTGTCCTTTCACACTGGCATTTGGACCACCTCTGGGGCATCGAATCCACCCTTAAGCATAAACAAGACCTCAAAATGTATGTGCCCAAAACCCATTACCCGGAAGATATGGCGCTCTTAAAGGAAAAAGCCCACCATAAAGCCAAGGACAAAGATACCGGCGAGATGATGCACGTTTGCAAAAATGATTATCCTCACACCGGCGAACTTGTGCAATGCGATCCGGCTGGCGATAAGGGGGACGGCGTTTATCGCCTGATGCCCGGTGTGGCGATCAGAATGTTTGATGTCCCCATTCTATTGCGGGTGCGCGGGGAAAATGTTTTGTATTTCAACGTCAAAGACAAAGGGATCGTGACGGTCACCGGATGCTGCCACCCGGGAATTCTTTCACTGTTCTCCTATGCGCGCAAGAACTTCAAGGGCTACCAGCCCTACGGCTGTTATGGCGGACTGCACATTACCCTGTTTGAAACCTGGGAGCCCAAATTCGATGACATCATCAAAGGCGTCAAGGCCTTCAAAATTCAAAAGCTGGGATGCAATCACTGCACGGGATGGATCTGGGCAGAGAAGGCCGCTGCGGCCGGGGTGCCGGTGGTCAAAGGCACGGACAAATACAAGGAATACAAGAAAACTTCCACCGTGGCCAAAGCCAGCAACGTCTTTCTGACCAACGGCGATCATGTAGTTTTTTAATCGCCGCTATGCGCAAACCGAACCAAAGAGAAAAAGAGCTCGGTATTCCGGTTTCTTTTCTCTTCTTTACCATCAACATGATGCATAGGTGATCATATGAATACCACACTAAACGCAGAGGAAAGGTTTAATTACGGGTTCGGGCTCATCAATTTTGTGATGGTCTTCGGGGTTGTTTGGCTGTTGTGGTACATATTTATGAACCCGAACACGGTCATGAAACTTTACACGCCCATGTATGGGTTTGCCCTGCTGGTGGTGCTGTTGTCGTCGATTGTGCTGATAGCAAATGTTGCCGGTTATTATCCTTTTGCCGAACCCTCCGCCAAAGGCAACCGGGTCGGTCGCGGTATTTTACTAACCGCGGTGGCCTTTGTTGTGATGCTGTTTATTCATTATGTCATATTCTGGCTCTTTATCGGCAAACTCGGCATCGCCTATTTCAGCCCCCAGTCCATTGTGGCCTCTGGAGGCACAGGGGCCGAGCCGTTCGTTGCGCGTGAAAATGCCTCAACGGCAATTGTTTATTTCTTTACCGCGTTTCTGTGGGTGGCACTATTCTGGAACCTGGGCTTCGGAAGCTGGCCCTGGCAAACTGCGGGGCGCGGCACCCTGGCGTGGTCACGTCTGTTTGCGATCCTGTTTTTTGTGAGCCTCATTTACATCATCTTGTTTCATCCCCATGTGTGCTATTTATTCTATCCGGCCCAATCCAAAGCCGGTGTGTCGCCCTGGTGGGAAGGATTTTGCGAGACCGGCAGTGCCTTTGTCGGCCTGGGCCTGGTGCTGTGCGCCTTATTCTGGATTGTGGCTTCAGGTCTGCTATGGGAAGGCAAACCGTGGTCACTCATGAACAAGGACGGTGAGGGCAACTTTGTCAAAGGGATCGTCACTTTTGCGGCCACGCTCATCATGGGCTGGATTATGATGTGGATCCTGCTGAAAATCTTTACCGTGGTCTGGGACGAACCGTTTATGGGGGGCCAGTACACCGATGGACCTGATTTCCGCTTTATCCATGCCGGTGAGGTGGCCGGATTTTTCATCCTGGCCGCTTTTATTCTCAAAAACTATTTTGGCAATTTTCCCAATAAGGGAAATATCTGGGCAAGGTCGATCATTCGTACCGCTATCGCCATTGCCGGCGGGCTATTGTTTTATGCGTTTTATTATTCGCCCCTGGCCACCTTTTTTCTGGCCAAAGTGCCCGGTGTCGCGCAGCCGGGAGATACGCCGCTGGTCTGGATCCTATTGTTTCTGAGCATCATCATGATCCAGAGCGAGTTTTTCGCCGGCTGGCCCTTGAAAAAGCAGGAAGAATAAAATGGTTGATCAAAACAAACGGCTTTTTTTCAGGCGCGGCTGGATGCGCCAGGTGCGCGAGATTGTTAACGGTTTTAAAGAAGGCATACACGAGGCCGAGCAGGAAGCCGCTTTTGAGCGTTATTTTGAATCCTATGATTCCAGTTATGCTTTGACCCTGGCCTATCCGGATGATCTATTGTTGGAAACCGCCCGGCGACATGGGATCGAAACCGAAGGGCGCGAAAAAAACGACATCGTCAAGGAGCTATTTAAAAAACACGCTGGAGGCGAATATGGATCTTGACAGCGTTTTCCGCAATAAAGTGGAAAGCTTGCTGGTCACTGCTTCTTGGGTCGAGCAGGTCCAACAGATGCTGGACCTAAAGGGCGTCAGTCAGGTTTGGGGAGACCGGCCGGAGTGGTATGTCTGGATCGACGACACCCCCGGGGTTTATGCCTTGGTTTTTGAGGGAGGTGAGGCCATCCAGGCCGCCGATCAGACGCTCTATGCAGGCCGCTTTGCGGCTAAATGCTATCCCTATGTGTCGGCCGGCGTGTTTGAAGCATTTTCTCCCCGCGAACGGGAAGTGATCAAGAGTGATCTGTTCGACCACACCCATACACCCTGCTTGGAAACCCAACAGGAAGTACCCGAAGCCTTTTTTACCATCGGCAGCATCTCATTGGTCGCTGATGCGGCCGAAACCGTTGCGCTTTTTACCTTTGACAGTCTCGACTTTCTGAGATGGTCGACCTTAAGCGCAGAAACCGGTTCAGAGAATCATCTGCATGAAAAAAACTGCATTCGCGACATACCCGGTTGGCAAGTCGGCTATCCCCTTTTTGACCGCCTGGTTAGCCTGTATGCCTTTTATGTAAAAAAGCCACCGGCCTTTATCGCTGCAACCCGATCTCCGGGGTTTGAAACCATCATTGATGCTCATCAATCCCCGGTGAGTCGGGTGTGCGCTGACATCCAACAGCTGTCGACCAGCGTGCTGTTTGCAAATCCAGCCGATACGGACGCATGGGCGGGTACCCTCTGGCGCTCACAGCTGGAACCCGAAGAGCAAATCGTTTTTGAACATGCATGTACGCATTCGGCTTGTAGTAACTCTGCAGACAATGGATTACCGCCGGTTGGCATCAATACCCTCTGGTGGGATTTGGCACACGCTAATTTAAAATCTGAGCTCGCATCCACCTGTGGTTGCAAAGATCACGAACATCATGCGTGTGAAGTCGAAAAAGTGTAACGGGTAGGTCTAAATTACATTACCTGAAACATTTTGGCTTTAATCGATAGCGAAGCTTGCGATGGGCAAGCCTCCTTAAGATATAAAAATCAATGGAAAGAGTGGCGATACCGGTATTTGAATCGCGGGTCTCCCCTGTTCTGGACTCCTGCCAGCGCATGGTGGTGGTGGACATTGAAAAAGGCTGTGAAATCCGCCGGCAGGAATTGAACCTTGACAAGATGTCCATTCATGAACGCATCGAGGTAATGGCCCGCTGGGGAATCCGCAAGATAATCTGCGCCGGCGTCAGTGACGTCATGTGCCGATTTTTAGCCGGCAAGAACATTGCGCTGGTCAGCGGCATTGCCGGCGAGCTGGAAAAAATCATCAATGCCTACATTTGCAACCGACTGGACGACGCCTGTTTCATAATGCCGGGCAAGCGTGGTAAGAAAAAAACCTAATCATTTGCTTTTCTCTTCAAAACCGACCCTCACTCAATTCTACCACATCTCATGAGCCGACTGGCATCATCGATGAGCTAAGCAACGAGATGTAAGATCGGTCTCTTTGCCCAGGAGATATGTTTTTCTTGACTCAGTACATTCTAAAAGGTAACGCCATTTTTGAGTATAGCTATCCGCTGGATTTAATGTTAAGGATTTATAAATGCCGCAAGACGAGACCCATAATCGACTCGCAGACACGGGTGCCAAGGCGATCAAGGCAACCTTTGTCAGCTACCGAACCCAGTTTGACGCAATCACCGCACGCGCCAGGTCAAAGTTTGCGGCATCCGACTGGCAGGGCATGCGCGCCGATGCAGCCGCCCGATTGAAAATCTATAAAAATGAAGTCGACAAAATCGAGAGCGCTATTCGCCAATTGCTGGGGGATCAGATTGAGGACAAACAGGTCTGGACGGACTTAAAAACCATATATGCCGGCCTGGTAGAATCTCGCCGGGATCAAGAGCTGGCAGAAACCTTTTTTAATTCGGTTACGCGGCGCATTTTTGCCACGGTCGGCGTTGACCCGCTAATTGAATTTGTCGACACAGACGCGGATCCGTCCCCCGTCCGAGCAAAAAAGAACGGTTACCGGTCGTATCCCGGTGGCGGCAGCTCAACAGCCGACCTGATCCCTAAGATTCTGGCCGATTATCCGCTGGCAGACGGATTTGGGAACCTCAAACGAGATGCCGCCCAGGCGGCGGCTAAAATCGACGCCCATTTGCGTGAAAAGGGACTGCCGGCTGCAATCGATCGCATTGAAATGGTCGAACCTGTTTTTTATCGCGGGATGGGCGCTTACCTCATCGGCCGGATTTTCTGTGGCCCCAATTTGATACCACTGACCTTGGCTTTACTGAATTCAGCGGACGGCATTACCGTGGATGCGGTTCTGCTGCAGGAAAACGATATCAGTATTTTATTCAGCTTCACGCGTTCTTATTTTCATGTCGAATCGGCTTGCCCTAATGAGCTGATCGGCTTCCTCAAAACCATTCTGCCGCATAAGCGGACTGCTGAACTGTATACAGCCATCGGCTTTAACAAACACGGCAAAACCATACTTTACCGCGAACTTCTGGGCCACCTGTCGGAGTGCCGCGAGGAACGCTTCGAAATGTCGCCCGGTGAAAGCGGCCTGGTGATGATTGTATTTAACATGCCCGCTGACGATCTGGTATTTAAGCTCATCAGAGACCGCTTCGGTCAGCCTAAAAAAGTCACCCGGCAGCAGGTAAAAGCAAAATACCGGCTGGTGTTCGAACATGATCGCGCCGGACGCTTGATCGATGCCCAGGATTTTGAATTTTTAAAATTGGACGATTGCTTTTTCGCACCGGAACTGCTCGATGAGCTAAAATCTGAAGCCGCTCAAACCGTAAAGATCGAAAAGGACCATGTAATCCTATCGCATGCCTATGTCGAACGCCGGGTGACGCCTCTAAATGTTTACCTGCAGGAGGCCGAACCGGCAGCCGCTCGCAGTGCCGTTATCGACTTTGGCGCTGCCATTAAGGACCTGGCCGTCAGCAATATTTTCCCCGGCGATATCCTCTTGAAAAATTTCGGTGTTACCCGTCATGGGCGTATTGTTTTTTATGACTATGATGAACTGTGTCTGTTGACGACCTGCAATTTTCGCAACCCGCCGCAACCCGCCAGCTATGAAGATGAGCTGGCTTCTGAGCCCTGGTACGTCGTTGGCGAAAACGATGTGTTCCCGCAGGAATTCAGGCATTTTCTGGGACTACCCGATCATTTGTTGCGAATCTTTTTAGATCACCATTCCGATCTGCTGGATGTCGAATTCTGGCAAAAGGCCCAGGCGGCCATAAAGGCCGGTAAATACCCCCATATCTTTCCGTATGCGCAAAGCCGACGGCTTAATATTCAGAAGTCATCTCAAAAATGCATCTAACGCCCAAGGGCTGTGTTAAAACCCGATTCAAAATACTCGAATACTGTCGTGTATGCTCTGTTTTTGAATCGGTTTTCGCCTTGCCCTTGGGCGTAATCTATTATTTTAGAGATAACTTCTCATGAATCGCCCAACTGAAATTAAGCATCTCAAATTAAAGGTGAACATTGACTTCGGCTCAATATGATCTTAAGGTTTTCTTCAAAGCAACGAACGCTGCAAGGGAGGGATATTGATTATGAGCGGCCCCGTTAAAGTTGATGGTATAGACGTACTTGGACCCGTTGACCAGGCGTTTTCTCAGATTCTGACACCCGAGGCGCTGCAATTTGTTGGCGACCTGGCACGTGAATTCGAATCTCAACGCAAATCGCTTTTGCAACACCGTCAAACGCGGCAGAGCGAAATCGATGGCGGAAAACTGCCGGACTTTTTGCCCGAAACACGGGAAATTCGAGAAGGCCACTGGAAGGTGGCGCCGATTCCGGACGATTTAAAGGACCGGCGGGTGGAAATCACAGGGCCGGTGGACCGCAAGATGATCATCAATGCGCTCAATTCCGGTGCCAGCACATACATGGCGGATTTCGAAGACTCACACTCGCCTACCTGGAAAGGAACCATCGAGGGACAGATCAATCTGTGCGATGCGGTCAGAGAAACGATTTCGTTTGTCAATCCGCAGGGTAAGCAGTATCGGCTGAATCCAAAAATCGCCACCCTGATTGTCAGACCGCGGGGCTGGCATCTGGTTGAAAAGCACGTCAGCGTTGACGGTGAGCCGATTTCAGGCAGCATATTTGATTTCGGGCTTTATTTTTTTCACAATGCCGAGGCCCTGCTGGCCAAGGGGACCGGACCCTATTTTTATCTGCCCAAAATTGAAAGCCATCTGGAAGCCCGCTTGTGGAATGATATCTTTAGGCGCGCCCAGGAGATGCTCGGCATTCCCGCCGGAACGATCAAGGCCACCGTTTTGATCGAAACCATTTTAGCCGCTTTCGAAGTGGATGAAATCATCTACGAACTGAAAGATCACATGGCCGGTTTAAATTGCGGGCGCTGGGATTATATCTTTAGCTTTATCAAGCGCTTCAGAAATGTGCCGGGCTATATCTTTCCCGACCGCGCTCAAATAACCATGACCCGCCGCTGCATGCACGCCTATTCGCTTCTGGTCATCCAAACCTGCCATCGACGCGGCACCCATGCCCTCGGCGGCATGGCAGCCCAGATCCCCATCAAAAACGACCCTGAGGCCAATGTGGCTGCCCTGAAAAAGGTGCAGGAAGACAAGGTTCGCGAAGCCACAGATGGTCATGACGGCACCTGGGTGGCTCACCCGGGCTTAATGCAAGTTGCCAAAGATGAATTCGACAAGATCATGCCCCAGCCCAATCAGATTGACAGATTGCGCGAAGATGTCAGCGTAACCGCAGCGGACCTGTTGAAAGTGCCTCAAGGCACCATTACCGAAGAAGGGCTGCGCACCAACATCGATGTCGGCATTCAATACATGGCCAACTGGCTCAGCGGTCTGGGCTGTGTTCCCATTTACAACTTAATGGAGGATGCGGCAACGGCCGAAATCTCGCGCACCCAGGTATGGCAATGGATTCATCATTCCGATGGGGTGCTGTCGGACGGGCGCAAGGTAACCCTTGAGATGTCCCGCAAAGTCATGGATCAAGAAATGCAAAAAATCAAAAAAACGATAGGAGCAAAGCGCTTTGCCTCGGGCAATTATGAGTTGGCCGCCCGGCTTTTCGACGACATTATTGCCAATGAAGAACTGGAAGAATTTTTAACGCTGCGCGCCTACGAGCATTTAGATTAATTTTTCACCTGAATTGGGCACGCGTTTAATGAAAGGAAAACCCATCATGCCAAAAACGATTGAAGAAAAGGCCATGGAACTGTGTGAACGGCTTTCGTGCCACGAAATCGATGTGGATGACGCTGCCATCATGCGTGATGAATGGGAAAACGACCCGCGCTGGAAAGGCATCACCCGGCCGTATACACCCGAGGAAGTACTGGCACTGCGTGGAACGCTAAAGGTTGAATATACCTTTGCTACAGCCGGTGCCAAGCGCCTGTGGTATTTGCTGCAGAACGAGGATTACATTCCGGCCCTGGGCGCAATGACCGGCAATCAGGCCGTGCAGCAGGTGGAAGCCGGCCTTAAGGCCATTTACCTGAGCGGCTGGCAGGTGGCGGCCGACGCCAATCTGGCCGGTGAGATGTACCCCGATCAGAGTCTCTATCCGGCCAACAGCGTTCCTGAAGTCGTGCGGCGTATTAACAATGCCCTGCGGCGTGCCGACCAGATCCAGGTGCTCGATGGTCGTAAGCGCGGCCCATATTGGTTTGCGCCCATAGTTGCCGACGCCGAAGCCGGCTTCGGCGGACCCTTGAATGCATTCGAGTTGATGAAGCAGATGATCAATGCCGGTGCCGCGGGTGTACACTTTGAAGATCAGCTGGCATCCGCCAAAAAATGCGGCCATCTGGGCGGCAAGGTACTGGTGCCCACCGGGGAGTTTATCACAAAACTGATCGCGGCCCGCCTGGCAGCCGATGTCTGCGGGGTGCCGACCATTTTAGTCGCCCGCACCGATGCCGATGCCGCCCGCCTCATCACCAGTGATATTGATGAGCGCGACCGACCCTTTATTATCGATAGTAACCGAACCTCAGAGGGTTTCTATTACGTCAAAAATGGCGTTGAAGCGGCCATTGCCCGCGGCCGCGCCTACGCTCCCTATGCGGATCTGGTGTGGTGTGAAACCTCGCGACCCGATCTCGAGGAGGCCAAGCGGTTTGCCGAAGGCATCAAGGCCGAATATCCGGACAAACTGCTGGCCTATAACTGCTCGCCCTCGTTTAACTGGAAAGGCAATTTGGACGACAGTCAAATTGCCAGCTTTCAAAGAGAGCTGGGCGCCATGGGCTACCGCTTTCAGTTTGTCACCCTGGCCGGTTTTCACGCCCTTAACCTGGGCATGTTCGAACTGGCCCTCAGTTACCGCAAAGCAGGCATGAAGGCCTACTCCGAATTCCAGCAGCAGGAATTTGCGCATGGCAAACAAGATGGCTACATGGCCATTACCCATCAAAAATTCGTGGGCACCGGTTATTTTGACAGGGTCATGAACTGTGTCACCGGAGGCGAAAGCGCCGTGGAAGCGCTGGAAGGGTCCACCGAAAAAGCCCAGTTCTGATCCAACGACCCCGTGAGTTATAGGGTTACGATGATGACCGCCCTCTTTTGACAAATAAATTTGGAAAATAAACCTTGGGGGTGTATAGGGTGTCAAATCTTGAATTGTGAATTAGAAACATCAAAATTAGCACATAATTTCAGGTCTTTCTCCTTTATTTCATTCAACGGCCCTATTCTGGCAGATTTGGCCATGTGGCGTGCTGATAGTCGGGCGCGTTAAAGAAAGTGCATAGAGCACAATAGAAATGCTGCTGTCAATGCACAATTCAAGATTTGACACCCGCTTTAGACATCCGCTTTAACACCCGCTTTAATTCCGGAACATCTGAAGCGAAGAAGGAAGAAGAGGGAAACTAAAAAACAAGAAGAAGGGGACGAGATTGGGAGAGGACCAACGGGTCCTCTCCCCTATTTTGCAATGGTGGTAGTCTAATTTAAGCCACCGACGGCAATTTCTACCCGCCGGTTTTTAACCCGGCCCTCTTCGGTATCATTGCTCGCAATCGGATTGGCTTCACCGTAGTAGCTTACCACGATACGATCCGGGGTAATATTGTGGCGGTTCATGAGATAATCGGCAGCACTATCCGCTCTGCGCTGGGACAGGCCTAAGTTGTATTCCTCACTGCCGATATCGCAGGTGTAGCCGACCAGCTTGACGTAAGCGTCCGGATTATTATTGAGAAAGGTTGCCACCTCGTCCAGTTCTCTTTGGAATTCCGGACGAATATCGGATTTATTGAATTCAAATAAACCATCATTTGCTCTGAGGCCGGCAATTCTGGCCTCGGTGGTTGTTTCCACAACCGCAGATGCTTTGACCGTATACAGCGCTCCGGTCATATATTCCGGATTGTTGATGAACGCCTCGATGGGAATTACCCGCGAGCAGGCGTTGGCTTTGGCCATATCGGTCAGCCGCTTTTCGGCCTGCCATGTCGTCGCACTGCTGATCATATAGAAGCAGACATCGTGCTGTTCAGCCAGTTCCCGGGTATGAACCTCGGGCACTTTGACACCCGTCAGCTCGTTGAAAGTTCCGTCGCTGAATACAAATACGGCCGTTTTGCCGGACAGCTTTTCCAGTACCGGCCCGATTTCACGAATGGCATCCGGCAAGGGTGTTCGTCCCTTAGGCTCTGCCGGCAGGCTGTCGATGGCCATGGCAAACTTTGCCGGATCATAGGGCCCCATTGGGTAGACCTCTTGAAATGGGGTATATATATACAATCCTGCATTATAATCCAGATCCGGCAACGCTTTTTGCCGGTCTGTTAGGACTTGTTTGACAACATCGTATTTGGTCAGTTTGGTACCTTTGTTGACAAATTCTTTCATCGAGCTTGAGGAATCAAACAGAATAATGAAATTGTCGGCGGTTTTGATAAAATCTTCTTTCTGCACTACCTTTTCGACAATATCTTTTTCCGTGATGATCTCTGCAGCTGGAAGCGTGCTGGCAAAGATACCGACCAGCATGATGGCAATGACCATCGGGAAAGTAAATGATTTAGATTGCATAATTGTACCTCCTTTTACGTGATCGTTTACAGGGCAAGCAATAAATTGTGCTTATGAGTTCCACCCTAAAGATTGAAAAAAATTGATAGAGAAGAATAATGCCGGTTTCCGGTTTTGTCTACCTCTCCTCAAAAAAAAATGGCGGAATCATTGATTAATTATTTTGATAATTTAAAAACGATAGTGGAAAGATGAAGAGATCTTTAGGTTTTCTTCTTTTCAGCGGGTCAGGTGCATAAGAATTGAATACCGCAACCTGTGCGAACAACACCTGCAAAGGGACATGCATACGGGAAGACCGTCAGGCCGGATTACAATCGCTGGATCAGATACAGGTAAGCGGGCAGCCGGCTTTTGGTTTTGATTTCGACAAATTGGCGCAGCAGCTGATTGTGGTTGCGGCTGGTTTTTAACGGCGACAGGTAAATCGCGCCCTTGCTGTAGAAACGACTCAGGTTGCTGCGAATCAGATCAATCAGCGCATCATGGTGCGCGGGCGGCAGATGCTCTCCGAGCAAAAAATTGGCCGTCACTTCAATGTTCAGATAATGGCGGTTTACATCGAGCATCTTCTGGAAAGCCGCATAAATTTTATCGCGCTGCAACGGTTTGTCGATGAGCGCCAGCGTGGAGGCATCGGCTGATTCAAGCCCGATATTGATATACGTATAAAACGGCGCTCGGTTGAGAGCTTCAAGCAGCTGATGGCCGGCGTTGAGCAGCGAATCGGCGCTGCCGAATAAAAAGAGGGTGGGATTTTTGACGTAGGCGCGTTCAAACCCAAAGGCGTGATAGGCCGCGCTGGCCGCATGCCGGATGGTCTCACGCCCGGCGGCCAAAGCATCATGATTACCCAGAAACAGGGCATTGTAATTGCGCACATCGGCACCGTAAAACCGCTTTAAGCGCCGGATCTGACGCTCAATATTATCCTGCGGCCGGCGCTGAAACCGTTGCCGGGATTTTACGCAGCAAAAGCCGCAATCGTAGAGACACCCGTCAGCGACCATCAGCGGAATGACGTCATAATCCACATGGCGAGTGTCCGGCGGCAGAACCGAAACGGATCCCCCCAGAATATCATGCAACTTTTCCGTTTTGCAGCCAAGGGTCCGGGCATCGTTTTCCACGACACAACCCAGATAGTCTTTGACGTTGGCCGGAATCCCGTTCGCCAGCATGGGGCGCAGATCTGCCGGCAGCCGGTATGCGGCTGCCAGGGCATTCTGGATATTGACATCAGCAAACGGTTTGTACGCCCAGGGTGAGTTGCTCGGATAGGGTAGACAGGGCAGATAATATTCACCCAATAAAGAAAAAAGGCGGTGGTATCTTCCCACCGAATAATACACCCAGTCATTGGCGGCGGTGCGCTTGAGCCACTCGGCCGGATGGGGCCAGTTGCCATTCAGGCCGCGAATGGTCTTGATTTCACCGTTTAAATTAAACCCAAACAGGTAATCGGCGCTTTTGATCTCGCTGTATCTGCCGTAGCGAACCGGATAACTGGCTTTGACATAGCGCTGGGCTCCGTGCCGATCGATACTGATTTTAAATTGATCCAGATAAAGGGTATGCACGGCTTCTCCTGCGACTGATCTTAGCGCTCATCAAATCCGGGCCGCACAAAATGCCGCGCTTGTGGAAATATCGTTTCCGTCCGGCTGCGCAACCGCTCAAGGTGTACGATAATGGCCATAATTTGATCCTGATGAGATGGAAAAAAGTGGTGCATATACCCCCATGCAGCCATGGAGCGGTCAATGGCAATCAGCGCCACTTTGGCAGAGCCGTCTGAATCTTTTGGAAAATCTTCCCATTCCTCTTCGGCATTACCCAAAGTGCCGCGTACGGCTCGCAGCAGCTTGACATATATAAAATGCTGGTACCAGTGAATAATTTCAACCATTTCATCGGGAGTGGGCGGCCCGTCTAAAACATCGCTTTTTTGCAATTCAACGGCATTGTTCATATGGTCCTTGTCGACGACCTGCAGTGAGGGAACATATTCTGATTCAAAGAATTCCGTGACCATTTGATCGTATTTTTTAGCAGCCTGGCAGCACTCGTGATTTTCGGTAATTTTATCTTTGATGCCTTCTTCCCGGGCGGTTTCTTCAAAATCGATGTTATCGAGATCGACACCCATCTCTTCGGCGGTATCTTCGATCAACTCCCGGGTCATCTTAAAAATATCAGAAAGGCTTTGCCAAAACTTCTCATTGTTTATATCACTGGTCTGAGGATCATCTGAGTGCTCCCGTGTCATGGCAAAATTCATGCAGCGAGCGGTAAACGGGCAGCGTTCACACCAGCGATCACAATAATTGTAAATTCCGGATATGAAATTTTCGTTTTTGGCCAGCCTCTTGATGTCTTCCTTTTTCATGCGGTTGGTCCTTGCTGAATGTGATCCTTTTTAGTACCGTCATTCTGGTTTATACTACAAATTTTTGATTTAAATCGTCAATTGAAATCATCAAAGATCCTGCGCACCCGGACAAAGGCGCAAGCATCGCACATGATCTCGATTCAAAACATACTGGTTCCAGTTGATTTAACACAAGCCGCCGGGCATGTCGCCCAATATGCGGCTGCTTTGGCTCAAGCGCATCAAGCCCGGCTGTTTGTGCTGCATGTCAAAGCGCCCTATCCGGTTCATGGACGCATTGCCGCCGGCGCTTTGGAACATGTCCAGAACCAGCGGAGCCGAAAACAGCAAACTGAATTATCAGAGCTGATTCCTGACGGCATCAAAGATTCAATTGCTGTCGAAGAAATCCAGGTTACCGGCTTTCCGATGGCACGTGTGATTGTCGAAAAAGCCCGAGAGCTGGAAATCGATGTGATTGTGATACCTGCTCAAAGACCAAAAGGCTGGTTGCGCTTTTTTAGGGAAAATGTGATTCAGCGGGTCATTCGGGATGCCCCCTGCTCGGTGCTTGTGGTCCGCAGACCGCAGGACCCAACTGACAGGTTAAACTTAGGTGCATGAAACTCTCTTTGATTGCTATGTCCGGTTCAGGTAAATCCTACTGGTCGGCAAAACTGGCCAAACACGGCTTTCAACATTTCGACTGTGATCGCCGGATTTCGTCGAAACTGGGGTCCGCACTGACAGGCGCTGATGGAACGCTGCGGTCTCTGGGCGAATGGATGGGGTTTCCCTATCAAGACGGGTATCAGGAGCGCGAAGCCCGATATCTGGCGTATGAAAAAAAAGTGCTCGCGGAAATCTTTGCAGAGATTCAAAACGAAGCGCTCGACCCGCAGTTAAAAATCGTTATCGATACGACCGGCAGCGTCATTTACACCGGAGAAAAATGTTTAGATCAGCTGCCATCAGCATTTATTTGACACCGATCCCGGATTTTGGCATGCTAGGGGAACATTGTGGTAGCAGCCGTTTTTGCGAAGCGCTAAATCATAAAGGATAAAAGCATGGCCAGCAAAGTCTATCTTGTGGCGTGTAAAGATTATGCCGAAGTCGAAGCAAAGCTGTCCCGTCTGATGGAGCTGATGGGTGGAATGCCGCAATTTGCCCGGCAAGGTGAAAAGATCGTATTGAAAGTCAATCTGCTGCGGGAAGCCAGCCCCGAGGCGGCGGTTTCAACGCATCCCGCTCTGGTGGCGGCCGTCGCCCGCATGGCCAGAGACAGCGGGGCTCATCCCATTATCGCCGATTCGCCCGGTGGCGGTTATCGTTACAACAGAAAAACCTTAGACAAAATTTATCACACCTGCGGCATGCACCAGGCGGCTCGTGAAGCTGGCATTGAAGTCAACTGGGATACCACTTCGAGACCCGCTTCCTACGCAGAGGGCCGTCTCACCAAGCATTTTGACATTATCACCCCGGTCTATGAAGCCCAGGCCGTATTTAACCTCTGCAAAATGAAGACCCACGTGTTTACCGGCATGACCGGAGCCGTCAAAAACATTTTCGGAGTCATCCCCGGATTAACCAAACCCGGTTATCATGCCAAATTGAATGACGTGCGGCGCTTTGCCGGCATGCTGCTCGATCTGGCCGCATATATCTCACCGCGCTTAACCATTATGGATGCTGTTGTCGCCATGGAAGGCGACGGCCCTGGAGCGGGAGATCCGCGGCCGGTCGGTTTGCTTTTGGGATCTGACAATCCCTTGGCCCTGGATGTGGTCGCCGGCGAAATAATGAATCTGGATCCAGCCCAAAACCCTATTATCGTTGAAGCTGAGCAGCGCGCGCTCACCCCCACCCGCATCGAAGACATCGACATCATCGGCGCTGACCTCAAAGACGTAAAAGTGCCGGATTTTAAGCAACCGCACACATCAGCCCGAAGATTCGGTCTGGATCCGGCTCCCTGGTATCAGCGTATAATTGAACCGATGTTTAAGAATGCATTTACCGTCCGACCCAAAGTCATGTGGCACCGGTGCATTGCCTGTGGCACCTGCATCGAAGGCTGTCCGATGGAAGCCATCCGTTTTGTCAAGGAGCGCGCTTTTATCGATGACGACAAGTGTATCCGCTGTTATTGCTGCCATGAAATCTGCCCGGAGGAAGCCATCGGCTTGTACAGCAGCTGGTTGTACCGCCTGATCGGACCTGCCTGACCTGAAGGTTAAGCCGGTTTTCCGGTTGATGGTTTGCCGGCCAAGGATCTCGTAAAATGAACAAAATTATGTTTTGCCGGGAGGCTGGGATGCCGGCAGGCTTGAAAGCCTTGATCATTTGCGTCCACTTGACTTTCTCATTGCTCAGACCTACCAGGCTTCCCGGCCTTCTATCCTCCCAGCTTTCCAGCATAAAAAAAATGTAATGGGTAAATAGGGTAACGGGCCTAACCCGTGATGCAATTTTTAAGATAAATTTTAAGCGGGAACCAATTCGATAAGGGTGATTTCTGAAGGTGACCCCACGCGCACCGGCGGCCCCCAGTAACCGGTGCCGCGACTGACGTAGATCTGGGTGTTTTCGTGGGTGTGCAAACCGTAAACATAAGGCTGGGCAAAGCCGACCAGTAAATTCCACGGAAAAAACTGGCCGCCGTGGGTGTGACCTGAAATTTGCAAATCGTATCCGGAGCGGGCAGCCGCAAAAATGCTTTTCGGCTGGTGGGCCAGCAGGATTTTCACATCCACTGCGGGCGACCCGTTTAAGGCTTTTTGCGCATCCGAACGGTGAGAGGGCAAAAAATTACCGCCGCGATAGTCGGTCACGCCGGCCAGCAGCAGCCTGGCCCGACCCCGAGTGAGCACCTGATGCTCATTGAGCAGCACCGTAAAACCCAAGCGCCTGACTTCTTCAACCCATTCAACCACACCGGAATAGTATTCGTGATTGCCGGTCACAAAAAAATTCCCCGAGGCCGATTGAATCCGGGCCAGAGGCGCCACATCATAGCCGAGTTGTTCGACTGAACCATCCACTAAGTCACCGGTCAGGGCCACAACATCAGCCTCAAGGGTATTGACCACCGCTACGATTTCCTCCACACTGGCCCGCCGAAACGTCGGATTGACATGAATGTCGGTAATCTGCACGATTCTGAAACCGTTCAGCTCCGGTGGCAGGTTGTCGATGGCAACCGGCACCTTTTTGACCTCGGGCGTCTGTTTGGCTTCAGACACACCGTATCCGGTGGTAAGCGCCGCAGCCGCCAGGATGCCGTAATTCATCGAGTTAACCAGAAACCCTCTGCGCGAGGGGCTGTCAATCGAGTGGATCTTTTGTCGACCCTGAGCGGCTTTGCCAATCCGCTTTTTGAACCATTTTGCGGCTGCCAGCGGCATCCATATCAGATCACGGATCACAACATAGGAAAATACGAAGCTTAAAAATCCCAACCCCAGATAGCCGGCCCAGGTCAGCAGATGAAGGCCCGGGTTATCAAAACCCGATCGGCGCAGTATGATCGTTAGAACCGGTACAAATATGGTGGCAACGATGCCGACGGCCATCGCCATCTTCCAGCGACGGCTGAAGGATGCCTTACCAAAAATTCGCCAGGTGATGTAGCCTGCCAGCAGGGCAGCAATGGCAAAGAATATGATGAAAAACCGAACCATGTTTGACCCTCGTGCAAATATTCCATCAAGAGATCGAAGTAAATAGAGTATAATTTAAGCATTAAATTAGAATCGCCAATAGGCGCCGGCATTTTGTAGGGATTCAAATCGTCGAACATCTCAGCCTCATAATAGCGAATGTATTCAAAATAGCCGGTTTTCAGCCGTCGTCAAACGCTTTGGCGCGAACCCGATTCATAAGATTTGAAACCGAGACTATTTTAAAAGTCATCTTTATGTATTATGTTGTTAACAGGTTGACCCCCGCAGCCCAGCATTAATTTTTGCCTTTTTCCTTGCATTTTTTGCCACGCTCAGAAACACTCATAAGGGAGAATGGCAAAAAACGGAACGATAGCGCGGATTATTTCACAAGGACTGCGTCCTCGACGATTACATCGTACCTGTACCCGAAGCCAAAATCTTTGTCAGCGGCCAGCATTCCTTCGATGGAGATAATGGCGCCTTTTTCCGCGATATCGGCTGATGTCACCACCAGGTCATGCGTGTTTTTCGCAGGATCTCCGGTGCCGTCC
>Ga0209536_100001592_pt1 | contig 37241 bp, 33 predicted proteins | sample DeeMarSeWOR28_12_FD_187461 | JGI IMG/M metagenome (GOLD analysis project Ga0209536, IMG submission 187461) | Marine sediment microbial communities from White Oak River estuary, North Carolina - WOR-2-8_12 (SPAdes) (version 2) | ecosystem: Environmental > Aquatic > Marine > Intertidal zone >... | reverse complement strand
TGAACGGCAAGGAGATACGCGAGGAGCAGTACCTCACATACGCATTCCGGGACCGGATGAAGGAATACATCCGGGAGCACAAAGACGAGCCGTTCTTTCTTTATGCTGCATTCAACGCGCCTCACGTCCCGTTTCAGGCGCCGGTCGAGTACTACTGTCGCTACAGCCATGTCGAAGACGACAACAAGCGCGTCTACTACTCGATGATCTCCGCGCTGGACGATGCAATCGGCGAGGTCCATCAGACCATCAAGGACGTCGGCATCGAGAACGACACGTTGATTTTCTTGTTGAGCGACAACGGGGGCGCTTCGTATACGGGCGCGACCGACAACGGCCCGCTCAAAGGCGGCAAGCTCACGCAGTTCGAGGGCGGGATCAACGTCCCCTTCATGATGAAGTGGGCAGGTACGATCCCGGCCGGCACGCGGTATGCGCATCCGGTCTCGTCGGCTGACATTTTCGCCACGTCCGTGGCCGCCAGCGGCGGGGTGCTTCCAAGCGACCGTGAGTACGACGGGGTGGATCTCATCCCCTACGTCACCGGACAGAACGAGGGTCTTCCTCACGAGCGCCTTTTCTGGCGCGCCGACCACATCTGGGCGATTCGCGACGGCAACTACAAGCTGATCTTGAGCACGCGCGACGGTTGGGCCGAGCTCTACGACCTCGAGGTCGACAAGTCCGAGCAGATCAACCTGAAGGAGCAAATGCCCGAGCTCTACGAAAAGCTCCGTGAGGAGCACGAGCAATGGCAGAAGGAGAAGCTTCGCACGAAGCCGATGTGGCCGCGGATCATGGACAAGAAATTCGTCCTGGACGGCAAGGAATATCTCTTCCCGGCATGACGATGCGAGCACTCCGAATACCACTGCTCGTCCTCGTCTCGGTGATGGCGCTCGCGGCACCCTCGAAAAGCGCTGCGCAGCAGCCCAAGATGGACATCAAGCTCTTCGTTGGCGGCAGCGGCACGACCTACGTATCGATGCTCGAAACCGGTCGAGAGCGCGACACATTCGCGGGGTGGCAGGTCGGCTTTGGAGCTCGAGTGCACCGGCGGAAATGGTTTCTCGAGGGCCTGCTGTCGTTCAACCGCTGGGCCTTTTCTGCATCAACAGAGGTCGAAGGATTCGAGTACTTCCGAGTGAGAGGGCGGGTGAACTCGTTCGAGCTTCCCATCAACGGAGGATATATTCCTTATCAGAACGCCTACTTCAAGCTCTTCCTCTACGCGGGTTACGTCAATCATTTCAACACGAAGATCTTGGCTTCCGTGTCTGCGAAGGTACCCGAGGAGGATCCGATAAGCTTCGACACCAAGTTTAGACCCAAAGAGATCGATCTTGCCATCTACCAGGCGCTTGCACGGTTCGGCATCAACTTCGACCTCGCCGTATTCAACTTCGACTTCAATTACTCGATCAGCATGAACAGCGCGACCAGCACATCGTACCGGACCGGCTACCATCAGCTCCAGCTGAACGTGGCGTACCTGTTCTGAGCCTGCAGCTAGAAGACGTACGGGATGAACAGATACGGGACTTCCTCGCAGTAGCGATCCCAGTCGTCGCCGTACTTTCTCTTGCACCGAGCGATGTCCCGGCTGGCACGGTGCAGAATCATCACTACGAAGAACGTCACGTACATGTAGGGCAAGAAGTGATCGAAGCCGCAGATCAGACCCCATGATAGCGCCATCAATACGTCCGCCGTGTAGTGGATCTTACGTGCATAGCGCCACCAACCATCGACGAGCAGCTTCGACCCGGCCTTGGTCTCGAGGTAGCGCGGGTTCTTCAACGTGCCCCAAGGCAGCTGCGGGAACGCCTTGCGCTTCACGTACGACCCATTGAGCTGCATGCGAAAGCGGTTGCGTTGGCTCTGCGCCGTGTCCCACACGTAGTACGCACCGAAAAGCAGCACGAAGCAGAACAGCGTGTAGGGGATCGAGTGCTCGAAGGGAGGCCGCGAGGCGAGGTACATCGAGTTGAAGCAGTAGACGAAGGGCACGCCTGCCAGGTTCCAGAAGACCAGCATCCACCCCCACTTTTCGTAGAAGATGTCCCAGGTCGTCGGAATGCATTCCTCGCCCTTCATGCACGCATTGGTGTAGAGAAAATGCGCGACCACCATGAAGATCATCGGCGAGGTGACCGTGGCGTACGCTGCATATTGGTGTGCAGCTGCGCTTGCCGTGAGAAGAAACAGCGTGAGCCAGGAGACACGAACCTCCGCCCACATCTTGAGGTCTAGGGGGCCGATGCGGGGGTTCAGCCAGGCGCCCATGAAGAAGTCGTAGAGGAAGCTGCCCGACATGCGCTCGGCATTGCCGGTGGCCTTCGCGCCGAAATACACGACCAGCGCGACCACATTGGCGATGATCATGGCCGCAACCATGAAGCGCCCGAACTGCTCGTAGATCGTCTCGAGTGGAAAGACGCCGGTGAAGTGCAAGATGGCGACGGCTGCCAAGGTCAGATACCAGGCGGTGATCCCGTTACAGCGGTAGATCAATCGCCTCCCGCCACGCGACGGGATGGGCAGGCCCTTGATCTCGATGCCCGGGAGGAAGGCCGCCATCAAGCCTTCCACCACCAAGAACGTTCCATAGATTGCGAACGTGGCCACGGTCGGTATGGCGTGCGCGGCGATCTGTTGCCAAATCCTATCGAAGAAAGGCCCGACGTCGGATAACCCGGCTGGGTAAAAAAGCGCGCCATCGTGGAAACGCCATGCGATCCACAAGTAGAGCATCAACGCGTGCGAGAACGTCATGATGAACGCCGCGCCGAACGTGCCCCCAAACTCGCGCACCGTCTCTTGGTCGGTGTCTGCCGTCCGTGTCGCGGCCGCTCTGGCCGGCAACCTGGTTTCCACTGCCTCTTGCACCGATCCCTCCAGCTTACGGGCGTAGTTCTACACTCGTGGGCGCCGGGAAGTCTAGGTGCCATTGCGCATCCGAGCTCTGCGCTAGGATCGCTTCATGGATAGGCGCGACCTGCTCAAGATTGCGCTCGCAGCTGCGTTGGCGGGCTTCGTTGCCTGGATCTACGCCAGCGGGGCGTACCAGAGGCTCGACCCAGCGACGATGCGCGTTTGGTTTCGCGATGCAGGCCCCTGGGGCGGCGCGCTCTTCATCGCGGCGTACTCGTTGCTGCAACCTCTCGGTGTCAACGGCCTGGTCTTCCTGCTGAGCGCCCCGTTGGTATGGGCTCCGACCGAAGCGTTTCTGTTGAACTGGGCGGGGACGGTGGGCACCGGCCTCTTTTCGTTCTTCGGGGCACGCTTCGTGGCGCGAGACTGGATCCAGCGAAGGCTCCCCAAGCGCATCCGCCGCTTCGATGATCGGCTGTACACCCGAGGCTTTCGTACGGTCTTTCTCCTGCGTGTGATTTTCTACACTGCTCCGACGGTGCAATGGGCGCTCGGTGCGTCGCGCGTGTCGTTCCTGCCGTTCCTCGCAGGCACCGTTCTCGGCGTTGCACCCTTCACGTTGCTCGCGACGTTCCTGGGCGTCCGTGCAGCGGCTTGGATCGAGGCGCATCCCGTCGCCACGTGGCCTTGGGATCGGATCTGGCCCGTGATCATCCTTGCGGCGGTCGTGATCGCGGCAATTGGCGTCGTCGTGGTGCGAAAGTGGCGAGCCAGTACCCTCGATTGAGATCGAGCACCGATCGCGATACCCTGCCGCCCGTGGAAAAGCTGCCTGCTCCCGAGCTACCTGGCTGGATCGCCAAAGAAGTGCCCTTCACCCGCTACCGAGTCGCGGTGGGCGACGGCCTGCACATGCACGTCATGGAAACCGGCCGCGGCCGACCCGTCTTGATGGTGCACGGGAATCCGACGTGGGGCTTTCTCTACCGCAAGGTCGCGATGTGTCTGCAGGGCCAAGGGCTTCGCCTGATCATGCCCGACCTGATTGGATTTGGATTCAGCGACAAGCCGCGTGATTTTTCGATGCATACCATCCGCAACCACAGCAAGTGGCTCGGATCGCTCATCGACCAGCTCGACCTCGAAGAGGTGATCTTGGTTTGCCAGGATTGGGGCGGGGCGATCGGTGTGCATCCGTTCACGACGAGGCAGAGCCGCCTAGGCGGGATGGTCGTGCTGAACACCGTGCTCGACGCGCCGTCTCCCGGGTTCAAACCGACCGCATTCCACCGGTTCTCGCACGTCCCCTTGATCAGCGACTTCGTCTTTCGCGTATTGCCGCTGCCCCAAGCGGCGCTGCATCTGGCCCAGGGCGACAAGTCGAGCATTCGGGGCGACATCGCGCGCGCCTATCGCTATCCGCTGCGGCACATTCGCGACCGCGTGGCCCCCCTCGCCACGGCGCGAATGGGCGTCGATTCGATGGATCACCCGTCCATCCCGGCCCTCGAAGAGTGCGCTGTCTTCGTCCGCAGCTTCGATGGCCCGAAGGCCATGGTGTGGGGGCGCCGTGATCTGATCCTCGCTCGCGCGCTCAAGCGCACCAGGGCATTGCTGGGCGATCCTCCGGTCACCGAGACGCAAGCCGGGCACTTCCTTCAAGAGGAGGTGCCGGACGAGATTGCCGCAGCCGTGCTCGACGTGAGCCGGCGGCTAAGCCGCCCTTCGGCGCAAGCCTCGGAGCAGCAGGCGTAGCGACCCCTCGAAACGCGCCTCGTGCGCGGCGCGCGACGGAATCATGCCGCCCAGCCAAGTGACCACGCCGAAGTAGTGCATGCTGAAGATCTGCTGAGCCGCGTCCACTGGGTCGATGGAAGGGTCGAGCTCCCCCCGCTGCTGGGCGCTCCGCATGAGGCTGGCGATCCTCTTCACGATGCCGAACGTCCAGGCTGCCGATTCGGCTCGTCGCTCGCCACCGATGAACAGCAGCTCCTTGACGAAGACGCGACCGAGCCGGCGATCTTGGGCGTAGCATTCGGTCAACGCGCCAAAGACGTGGATCAGCTCTCGATCGATCGTCGCAGCCACCAACGTCCCGAATGCCCGTCCGAGGGCCAGGTCGATCTGCCGCTGCATCAGATGAATCAAAAGGGCGCGCTTCTCGGGGAAGTAGTTGAACAGCGTGCCCGCGGCGATGTCCGCCGCCTCGGCGATCTCACGCGTGGACGTGGCTTCGTAGCCCCGGCTCTTGAACAGCCTCGCGCCTGCCTCCTCGATACGGCGTAACGTGTCTTCTTTGCGGCGCGCGCGGCGGCTCATCGGCTTGCTTCTTCCGACTCTCGTTGCGCTCGCGCCGCGCACCAAGTTTTCCGCAGCGTGCCAAACGTTCGCCACCTCACCGGAAGCGCAGATCGCCCAAGGGTGACGCATGTTCACGCTAGTAACGGACGCTGCAGGCGTGATACCTCCTCCTACCCCGCCCCATGCGTCCCCCAACGCCATACAGGGCCGTAATTGTAGCCCTTTTGGGTATAACCCTTGGCTGCGGTGATGCCTCGCAGTCCGATTGGGAGGAGCATGTCAGCGCCACCGCGGCAGGGGTCGTGGGTGGATGGGCGGCGACCAATGCGCAGATCTTTGCGACCGTCGAGGTGCGGCGGACCGGTGCAGCCTCGGGGTTTTGCTCCGGCGCCTTGATCTCGCCGCTGCTGATCGCGACCGCCGCGCATTGCGCGGTGGTCGAACCGGAGCCGGGCGTGGTGCATGCCGCCGCGCCGGGCTCGCTTCAGGTCGCAGCGGGCCATCTGTCGAGCCTCACGGCCGACCGCAGCGTGATCCGCAACGTGTCCGAGGTGCGTGTCCACGAAGACTACGATCACGAGTTCATCATGGGCCGGAGCCGCAGCGGCGCAGGACAGGGTGGAATCGGATCTCCCAACGACATCGCCCTGCTGTTCATTACGACTCCCTTCGACAGCGCGGCCGTGGCTCCGCTGCTCACACCGAGCCGCCAGGACGAGCTGGTGGCACATGGCGACGTGGCGTTCGTTGCCGGCTACGGCGTCTACGACCTGGAGGACGGCCGCAACGGGGAGCTCTACATTTCTGATGCCATCATCGACATCATCGGGACGCGAGAGCTCCTCACACGGCGGACCGACCCGTTGGGCGATTCCTGCTTCGGCGACTCCGGCGGTCCACTCTACGTACCCACCGAGCAGGGCGACTTTTTGTTGGGCCTGGTGTCGCGCGGCCGGTCCGATGTCGAGCGCGATTGCGGCGACGGCGGGGTGTACACGCTCTTGTCCGCGCATCTTCCTTGGATCGCCCGGACCGCCGGCAACCGGTTCCAGCCGCGGGCCGAGCCAGGCACGCAGGAGGTATCGTTCCTTCCGGACGGGGCGGATCCAATCCGGACTCCCAAGGGAGGCGCGCTCCATCGCGCCGGGGCATGTGCTGCATCTGGCCCGGGAACGGGAGGCGGGCCGTCGGCGTCATTGCTCGGCTCGTTGCTCGGTTTCCTGTTCTTATCGCGTCGATTGTCACGTCGCTGACCGTGGCCTAGGCTCCGGCGGCGGTGAAGCTGCAAGCGAAAGAACCGGACAACCGGCTGACCAAGATCGTGTGCACGATAGGCCCATCCACGAGCTCTTGGGATGCGCTGGCGGGGCTTGCCCAGGCCGGAATGAACCTGGCGCGATTGAACATGTCGCATGGGGACCAACGATCGCACCTGCAGGTCATTCGCAATCTCAAGAGCCTCAATAAGAAGCTCGCCCATCCTATTTCGATCCTCATGGATCTTCAGGGGCCCGAGATTCGCACTGGCGAGCTCGCCGAGAGCCTGGATTTGAAGACCGGCGACGTCTTCTACTTCACCGTGTTGGCCGACGACGCCGAGGAGCGCAGTGTGCACGTCAATTACCAAGATCTGGTCAAGGATCTGCGGCCCGGGGAACGAGTCACCGTCGACAACGGATTGATCAACCTCGAGGTGCTCGAGCTCTCCGAGCATCGCCTCAAGTGCCGGGTGCTCGACGGCGGCACGCTTGGCTCGCGCAAGCACGTCAATCTGCCCGGCGTTCGCGTCAACCTTCCGTCCATCACGAAGAAAGATCGCGAGGACATCGCGTTTGCAATCGAGCAGGATGTGGACTTCATCGCGCTTTCCTTCGTACGCGGCGCCCAAGACGTGCTCGAGGTCCGTGAGATCGTCGAAGAAGCAGGAGGCCATCAACGCCTCGTGGCAAAGATCGAAAACCAGGAAGGCGTCGACAATTTCGACGTCATTCTCGAGGCGGCAGATGCCATCATGGTGGCGCGTGGCGATCTCGGTGTGGAGGTGGCCTTCGAGGAGCTGCCGGTCCTGCAGCGGGACATGGTTCGCCGTTGCGCGATCGCTGGAAAGCCCGTCATCGTAGCAACGCACCTACTCGAATCGATGATCGGGAACCCCCTGCCCACGCGAGCGGAGGTCACGGACGTGGCGAACGCCGTCTACGAACAGGTCGACGCGATCATGTTGAGCGGGGAAACCGCGACGGGGAAGTACCCGACCCGCTGTGTCGAGGTGCTCGCAACGATCGCGCGGCGCATCGAAACGACGCCCGGCCTCGACTTCTACAAAGAGCGTCCTGCGCCGACCACGCAACGAGCGCACCTGGCCCAGGGCGCCTGCAGGCTCGCCGATTCGCTGGGGGCGCGCGCCATCGTGGTGATGACGCGCCGCGGACAGTTTGGACAGCTGGTAGCCAGCTATCGCCCGCAGCGCGCGATCATCTACGCATTCACCAACATGAGCACCACGCGTCGCAAGCTTTGGCTCAACCGTTCAGTCGTTCCATTTCGCATGAACTTGTCCCGCGATCCCGAGAAAACCATCGTCAATGCGTTGGCCAAGCTTCGAGAGCGAGGCGTGATCGAAGCCGGCGAGCCCGTGGTCGTGGTTTCGGACGTGGCCACGGCAACCGGGGATTTGGTGACCAGCATACAAGTTCGGGTATCGGAGTAGCGTCTGCTGCGCTCTGGCTCTACATATCTAGATATGCTTGGCCGCGCTTGCTTGCTCTTTGCCGTCATCTTGACCGTCGCCTGCGGTCCGGCCGAAGAGATATTCGTCGGGGAGATCAGCGCCCCGGTGGTGTACGGCACCGATGATCGCCGTGAGGTGTTCGCTCACCCCGATCCGGAGCTGCAGCGAGTCGCGCGCGAGTCCATCGTTGCCTTGATCCAGACGACCAGGCTCAATCGACTGGAAGACGGTAGCTACAGCATCAGCGCGTTCAGCCTCAAAGACGAGCAAGGCCTGTGCGACGACGAGTTGTTCGCAAACCAGCCCGTCGCCGCTTCCTGCTCCGGCACTTTGATCGACGATGACTTGGTCCTGACGGCAGGTCACTGCATCAGCCCCCAGCGGCCCTGCGATAGATTCAGCTACGTCTTCAACTACTACCTCGAAGGGCCCAGCCAGCTGGCGCCCATCCAGGACGAGGACGTGTATCGATGCGAACGGGTGTTCCTCGAGCGGGATGCCAAGATTGATGAGGTCACCCCCGACTACGTCGTCATCCAGCTCGATCGGCCGGTCGAAGGACTGCACGCGCCGGCGGATGTTCGCCCGGCGTCGCCTCTCGAACAAGATGCTCCCCTCAGCATGATCGGCTTCGGCAGCGGCTTGCCGGCCAAGATCGACTCGGGTGCGTCGGTCGCCGATCCGCGGACGCAAGAGCACGACTTTTTCATCGCCAACCTGGACGCATTCGAGGGCCACTCGGGGAGCGCCACGTTCGACTCGAATGCTCAGCTTGCCGGCATCTTGATCGGTGGACGGGTACCCGACTACGTGGTCGCGCCCGACGAGGACTGTGCACGTGTCAATGTCTTCCGGGACTCGGAGGCGGGCGAGGTGGTGCACGACATCTCCACCATCGTGAAAGCGCTGTGCGATGAAGGATGGGAGCGCGGCACGCTCTGCGAGACCGCCGCGTGTGTGGGCGACTGGTGCGGGACGACGTCGCCGCCGGGCAACGGTGGCGGCGTCGTGCCAGGCGATCCATCCGGATGCAGCGTCACGGCGAGCGGCTCGGGCGCTTTTTCCCTGTGGGCAGGGCTCTTCCTGTGGATCGCGGTCGGACGCCTCAGGCGCCGAGCCGCTTGACCACGTCGAGCGCCTCGTGGACGTGTTTCTTGGCGTTGAGCTGAGAGCTGAAGACGTGTTGCACCACGCCGTTGCGGTCGATGACGTATGTCACCCGTCCAGGAAGGAGTCCCATGGTCTTGGGGACGCCGTAGGCCTTCTGAAGAGACTTGTCTTGGTCGCTGACCAGTAAGAACGGGAGCCGGTGATGCTCGGCAAACCGCTTGTGGCTTTCGTCGCTGTCTTGGCTCACTCCGATGACCACCGCGCCCGCGTCGACGAAGTCCTCGAAGCTGTCGCGGAAGGTGCATGCCTCGGCCGTACAGCCCGGCGTCTCGTCCTTCGGGTAGAAGTAGAGGACGATGGTCTTGTCGCCCCGAAACTGCGACAGCCTGAGACTGTCGCCATTTTGCGTGGTTTTTGTGAAATCCGGGGCTGTGTCGCCGACGCCGATGCTCGCCATGTCCTGCCTCCGCGGCGAGCCTAGCACCACGTTTTGGGTTGAAAAAAGTGAAACACGTTCTATTTTTCCCAAATGGACGACCGCTACTTCACCCCTCCCATTCCGAACGGTTGGTTCCAAATCGCCGCGTCGGACGAGATCAAGCCCGGCGACGTCAAGCCGCTCAAGTACTTCGGCAAGGACCTCGTCATCTGGCGCTCCGAGGACGGAACGCTGAGTGTGCTCGATGCCTTTTGCCCGCATCTCGGTGCACACCTCGGGCACGGAGGGAAGGTCAAGGGCCACTCGATCGAGTGTCCCTTCCACGCGTGGCAGTTCGGGACCGATGGGCGTTGCACGGCAGTGCCTTACGCCGAGCACATTCCACGCAAGGCCAAGGTCGCGACTTGGCACATCAAAGAGCTCGCCAACATGGTCTTGTGCTGGCACCACGCGGAGGGGGAGCCACCCACGTTCGACGTCCCCGATGAGATCCCCGAGTGGGGCAGCCAGGACGGCATTCGCAACGAGGAATGGACGGACTTCGTCCTGCGCGAATGGAAAATCCGCACGCGCAATCAGGAGATGGCGGAAAACGCCGTGGACTCTGCCCACTTCCACTATCTGCACGGGACGACCAACATGCCCAAGTCCGAGGCGACGGTCGACGGCCCCATCCTTCGCGTGTATTCGGGCGCCGGCATGGAAACGCCGCGTGGTACGGTCGATGGATCGATCGAGAGCCTCAACTACGGGTTTGGTCTTTCGATCGTCCGCTTCAAGGGCATCGTGGAGACGCTCAACGTTGCGACCACCACGCCGATCGATGCCGACAACTGCCATCTCCGCTTTCATTTCAGTGTCAAGAAGACGGGCGGCGCGGAGATGGCTCGCGGGGTAGGTAAGGCATTCGTCGCCGAGGTAACGCGCCAGCTCGAGCAAGACATCCCGATCTGGGAGAACAAGGTGCAGCACGAAAGGCCGTTGCTGTGTGATGGCGACGGACCCATTGCGATCTTCCGCCGCTGGTGCACGCAGTTCTATTCGTGGCCCGAAGGGCAAGAGGCTGCGCAGTAGTGTCCGCGTTCGATCTCGAAGAAGTCGAAGAGGCCTTTCGGCATTTCTGGCACACGGGGATGATCCGGGAAGACTGGAACGCCTGGGCCGATCTCTTCACCGAGGACGTCATCTACGACGAGCGAGTTCTCGGGACGATGCGAGGCCGCGAGACGGTTCGCGCATGGATCGTTCCCTTGATGGAGCAGTACGGGGAAATCTACGGGGTCTACGACTGGCACATGGCCGATCCGAGCGGGCGGGTGGTCTTTCGGATGGTCAACCGGCGGGATCACCCGAGCGGGGAGGGTGTGATCGACTTCCCGGGGATTACGATTCTGCAGTACGCCGGGAACAATCAATGGTCTTCCGAGGAGGACTATTGGGCCGAAAAGCTGGGCGTGAAGCAGTTTCAAGCGTACGCCAAGGCGCTCGAGGAACACGACCCCGGTCACAGGAACGCCCGTACGCGCAGGCACTGGGGGAACGGTCCCGACTGGACTATCGGGAAGCCGTCTTATTGGGACTGGTCCGATCGCCAGCGTCCCTGAGCTAGAACCGAGTACACCTAGTACTCGGCGTCGAAGTCTATCTCGATCTGCTCGCGGCTCGCCGGACGTGCCTGGCAGGCGAGAACCCAACCGCGTTCGATGTCGCTCGGTTCGAGCGCGTCATGATTGGCCATGTTGACTTTGCCGCTCTTGAGTAGCGCCATGCAGCAACCGCAATAGCCATCCTCGCATGACGAGGGCGGCTTGTAGCCCGCTTTGACCGCGGATTCGAGCAATGTCAGCCCCTTTTGGTAGGGGACCTCGTGCAACTGGCCTTCGAGTCGGATGGCGAACGAATCCGGAACCTCGGCGTCGGATTGAGCTGGGAGCACGGTCGCAGACGGGTCTTTCCGATCGGGATCGATGGGCGAAATGAATCGCTCGAACTTGGTCCGTCCTGGATCGATCTTGGATGCCTTGAAAGCCTCTTCGATGGTGTCCATGTATCCCGTCGGACCGCATACGAAGAACTCGGCGTCTTCCCAGCCTCGGATGTGCCGTTGGACGTCGGCCACCGACATGAACCCTCCGTCACTATCCAAGTGATGGACGACCTCCAACCGGCTCGGATGCTCGGCCAACCACAGATCGATCTCGTCTTTGAAGATGACGGAGCCTTCGTCGCGATTGGCGTAAACCAGCTTCACCTTCCGTTTGGTCGTGCGTAGCGCGGATTTGAGGATCGAGAGCACCGGCGTGATGCCGCTGCCGCCGCCGAACAACACGATCGGATGATCGCCCTCGTTCGAACGCAATACGAAGCGGCCCTCTGGGGGCTGCACCAGGATCGAGTCGCCGACCCGGAGGTGGTCGTTGAACCAGTTGGACACTCGTCCACCTTCGACCCGTTTCACCGTCACCTTGGGCCACGGATCGGTCTCTGGGGCGCTCGAGAGCGAGTAGCAGCGGCGCAGGTTCATGCCGTTCCACGGGATCTCGAACGTCAAAAACTGGCCGGCTCGGTAGCGAAACTCGGCGCGCAACGATTGTGGAACGTCGAGGACAAAAGACCGCGTGTCACTTGTTTCTTGTACAATTCCTGCTATTTGTAGCCTTTGAAAGTCGGCAGGCATTGACTGCAGTCTCCAACTAGAACGTGTTTCACTCTAGGACAGGACGGGGATTCGGTCCAGCCGGCCTCGTGACGGTGGCAGGCCATCTCCGAATCACATAGTCTGTTGGTTCCCTAGGGCTCTTCCAATCCCCCCAATGAATCTCAACACCGCTCTCCGTTCTCTTACTCCGAGCCGGCCCATGGCCGCCCGCCGCAAGCACACCGTTGGAATCGATCTTGGTACGACCAACACGGTGATCGCCCGGAATTTCGAAGCGCTGCACATCGAAGGCAATGGGTGCGTCATGCCCTCCGCCGTCGCGTTTCCCCCGAACGGCTCCACGCTCGTGGGGAAGGCAGCGCGCCGTCGTAGGGCGCTCGATCCGAAGAACACCATCCTTTCCGCGAAGCGCATCATCGGTGCGCGCTGGCACTCGTCTTATACGGCGCAATTCCGCGAGCACTACCCGTACGATTTGGTCGAGGATGCCGGCGGCTCGCCGGCGTTCCGAACGCGCGTCGGCGACGTTTCGCCCGTCGATATCGGCGGTGCGGTGGTTCGTGGTCTGTGCGAGCTCACTCGCTGTCCCGTCCAGGAAGTCCATGCGGTGGTCACCGCCCCCGTCGGCTTCGACAGGCGGCGGCGCGATGCAACGGCGCTTGCCGTGTCGAAGGCGCGCTTCTCATCGGTCCGAGTCGTCGAGGAGCCCATTGCGACCGCGCTTGCATACCTGCACCGCAGCAGCTTGAAATACGCGTTCGTTTACGACCTCGGTGGCGGCACTTTCGATGCTGCCGTCGTCGATTGCAGCAGCTATCCGTTTCGCGTCATCGGACATGGGGGTGATCCGTATCTCGGTGGCGACGACGTCGATCGAACCATCGCGTTGTATGTTGCGGACCGGACCCTGTCCCGTGATGGCTGGGACCTGACCAACGATGCAGTGACGTTCGATCGGTTGGTCCACGCGTGCGAGCTTGCCAAGTGTGAGCTCGGCGAGTCGGAGGAGGCGGCAATTGCCATTCCTTCGGTCGATCCTGCGGCACCCGAGAGCTGCGGTGTGATTTCGATCACGCGTGATGAGGTGCGGCAGCTCACCTTGGACCTGGTGCGTCGCACCTTCGTTATATGCGACGAGGTGCTTGCCCAAGCGAGCCTCAAGGCACGGGATATGCAGGCGATTTTCCTGGCTGGCGGCAGTACGCTGCTGCCCGGCCTCCGCGCCTATGTCGAATCGTATTTCGGCACACGCCCGCGCTTCGACCTCGATCCGATGCAGGTCGTGAGCCTCGGCGCGAGCTTGGCCGCAGCGCGCCCGGCGGTATCCGAGCTCCTCGACCCCACCGGTTGAGCCGGGATGGCAGCGCCGTCAGCGGCAAGCCGTCAGCGGAGCAGCTGATCGAAGAGGATCAAGTTCTCCGCTTCGACCTCGTCGATATCGCCGTCCGAGAGGATCATCGCTCTTGCGGCATCGAGAAATAGCTCCCGATGCTCTCTCGGAATGTCCGTGGGATCGACTTCGTCTGCTCGTGGGGGAACCTCGAGCCATTCTGCCACCTGCGCCCTCTCCGAGTCGTCCAGTTCGAGACGGTCCACCATCTTGACTATGAAGTCCCGCTCGTTGTCGCTGACTTCGAGGTCGGCCCACGCAAAAGAGCACACGAATCGCATGAGCTGCAGCCTGTCTTCGCGGTCGAGAACGTCCAGCATCGCAGCGACTCTACTCCGAGGCGTCACCTAGCACTAGTCTGAAGACGGTGTTTCAGTGACCTCCAAAAAACCGCGTGCGGCGCAACTGCCGAGCCTCGATCTGTCGAGCACCCCGAGCACCAGCACGGCCAGAAGAACCACCAGGGCAACTGCGCCGCAAATCCTCATCAGGAACCTTAGGTCCCCCCGCCGCAATCGCTTTTCTTCCCCGTCTCCCACCCGAAAGAGCGTCCTACGAGACGCTCTTCGCTGCAAGACGCTACCGCTCGCGACATTTTGGGCTATGTTGCGGCTCCAATGGCCACCAAAGTGACCATGCCGCAGCTCGGCGAAAGCATCGTCGAGGGTACGATCGGCAAATGGCTCGTCTCGGTGGGGCAATCGGTCGAAAAGGATCAGCCCCTCGTCGAGATCCTGACAGACAAAGCAGACAGCGAGCTTCCCGCGCCGGTGGCCGGCGTGGTGACGGAGCTCCTCGCTTCCGAAGATGACATCGTCGCAGTCGGCGACCCGATCTGCGAGATCGACGAAAAAGCCGAGGCGGGCGCGACCGCGAAAGCCGAGAAGGGCGAGGAGCAAGCCGCGGAGGAAGAACCCGCGAGAGGCAAAGCGGCAAAGGCCAAAGCGAAGGAGCAACGAGAAGAGGGCAAGGCTCATGCCGAAGAGGGCGCGGCGGCCCCGACTTCCCCCTCGGTACGCAAGCTCGCCAGAGAAAAGGGTGTCGACCTATCCGTCGTGCAGGGCACTGGCGAAGGCGGCCGCATCAAGCGCGACGACGTGATGGCTGCGATCGAGAGCTCTCGTGCGCCGGAACGCATGGCGACGCCGCCGCCCCCGCCACCTGAGGCGCTTTCGAAGGCGCCGCCCAAGAAGGAAGAGGAGCCTGCGCCGCGACGGGCGGCTCCACCCAGCCGCGGGACAGGTCCTGCCGGAGCGTTTCGCCTGCCGCCCTACGTGCCAAAGGAAGGGGACGAGCTCGTCCCATTCACCCGACGTCGCCGCATCATCGCCGACCACATGGTCTACTCGAAGCGCACCGCGCCCGACGTGGTGACGTTCGCGGAGTGTGACTTGTACCGGACCTCGCTTCTGCGGGACCAGCACAAGGCGCAGTTCAAAAAGGACGGCCTCAGCCTCACCTTCTTGGCTTTTGCCACGGCGGCGACTGCCAGAGCGCTTCGGGAGTTTCCCGAGCTCAATTCGCGCGTCCTCGACGACGCCTTCGTGAAGTTGGCGGAAGTCAACATCGGCATTGCAGTCGACACCGATGAAGGCTTGGTGGTTCCCGTCATTCACAACGCCGACGAGCTCACGATTCGCGGCATCGCGCGTGCGGTAGACGACCTTGCCGAGCGGGCGCGAACCGGCAACCTCACGCCCAATGACCTCTCGGGCAAGACGTTCACCATTTCGAATCCCGGCCGGCGGGGGAACCTGGTCGGCGGCGCGATCATCTCTCAACCGAATGTCGGCATCCTGCGCATGGGCACCATCAAGAAGCGCGTCGTGGTGATCGAGCACGAAGGCGAGGACTTGATGGCCATTCACCCCGTGATGCACATGGCGCTCACCTACGATCACCGCGTCGTCGACGGCGTCCACGCGAACGGCTTCCTCTACCGCATCGCCGAGATCCTAGAATACGGCGACTTCGAGCTCTGAGCTCGGGACGCTCTTTTCGAGGGGCTGCGTGTCCCCTAGTTCTTCTTGTTGACGACGAAGCGGAGGTTTTTGAACTCGGTTTGTCCGAGCGTGTAGATGACCTCGCTCAAGGTGCGGTACGGGGTGCGCTTGTCGGCGATGATTTGGACATCGCCCACGAAAGGCTGGTTGGCGAATCGTTGCGCGGTGCGCTTCTTGCGATCGCGGATCTCGCTGAGGGTCTTGTAGAGCGGGGTGATCAAGAAACCGCTGCTGCCACCCTGCTTGAGGCTCGGGTCCACGATGCCGTTGCGCAGCTCGAGCACCGGCTTGCCGTCGACTGCCACGCCGCTTCGCGAGATTTGCACTGCGATGGCTTCGCCGAGCTCCACCTTCGAGGTGGAGTAGGGGATGCGTAGCTCGCTGCTCTCTTGAACCGCAGCCGCCGACGACGTCGCGAAGATTGCCATCATGTAGACGAGAAGAATCGTCAGCATGTCCATCATGGGATAAATGTTGAGCCCAAAATGCTCGGGCTCGGGCCGGCGACGCAGCTTCGCGCGAACCACGCGATTGACGTGCGACATCGAGACTGACTGCTCAGAGACGGGCGGCGCGAGCGAATCCCGGGGCGGCCGACTGCTCTGGTTCGTCATCATCGAATTCCTGCGGACAGCAAGACGTCCGGAAAGAGATCGTTTTCCTCACCACGCACGGCGTCCATCGCGCCGATCAGGTGCTCATAGGGAACTTCCGGATCGGCGCTCAGCGTGACCCTCGTTTCATCCTCGAACTGCTCTTTGACGCGACGCACGCAGTTCGTCAGCCCCTGCCAATCGTGCTCGCCGTTCATTCCTGCCGGTACGGTGATGACCTTGCCCGGCGCCGTCGTCGTACAACCACGCGCGAGCTTTCCTCCCGATCCGGAGACGATGACGCCTTCCCGAGTGATCGTGACGTTGAGATTGAGGGCTTCCTCCTCGGCGGCTCGCTTGCCGATCCCACCCTTGCGATACTCGGGAAGCGCTGCCTCGACCTGCGAGAAGAATGCAATCGTCGTGAGCGTCATCAGCAAGAACATGATGATGTTCACCACGATGTCCAAGAACGGCACGATGTTGAGCTCGTCGCTCAGCTCGGATGGATCGGCATCCGGAATCACGGTCCGCTTTCGGACGTAGGCTCGTTGCCGTGGTGTCAGCCGTGCGGGCATGACCGGGCCCGATCAACCACCTTGACGGCGCAGCGTGAGGAGGTTTTCGAGCTGCATGGTGACTTTTTCCATCTCGTGCTTGTGGCGTTTGGTCAGGCCGTGGAGCACGAGGTGCGCGATCATGAAGATCACGGCGATCAACAAGCCGAGGAACGTGTTCCACATGGCCTCCGCGATGCCCGCGGAGAGCAACGCGGTCTTTTGTGACGGGTCGTCGATCGTGCCGACGGCCTTGAACGCCCGGATGAGACCGCTGATCGTTCCGAGCAGCCCGATCAACGTCGCGATGTTCGCCAGCGTCCAAAGAGAGCCGGTTCGCTTCTCGAGAGCCGGGATCACCTCGCTCATCTTTTCTTCCATCGAAGCGATGACCGCTTCTTCGCCGCGGTTGACCTGGGTGAGCCCCGATTTGACCACCTCGAGCAGCGGTACGGCCTTCGCCTCGCACTGACGAATGGCGCGATCGATGTTTCCCGCCTGCACCAGCTTGCGAATGCGGTTCATGAATTCGGTCGCATCGACGCTGTAGTTCATCCGGATGTACCACGCGCGGTCGATGATCACGCCGACGCCAAAAGCCAGGACACCGAGATTAATGAAGGAAAACGGAGCGCCTTCGACCAGGGCCTCCCAGATTTCATGCATGCTTGCGGCTCCCTCCGACTCGCCTGCGATCTCGGCGAGTTGTCCCCTTTTTGCCCCCCTTCAGCCGTACTGAAATCCGAACCCAGCGGGCTGGAATTCGTTGAAATCATTACGACTGTCGGAACGAACCCTCGATCGAAGGGCAAGCTACCCCACGCCCGCCGAAGTTGTCAACGCGACTACCGCTTTTTCGAGACCCCGACCCAAGGCTGCCCTCGGCAGAGGTTTCTAAACGGTGGGAGCAGGCACGATATTGACTTGCTGGATCCAACCGTTATCATCCCTAGGTAGTAAGCAAGCCTTGGAATTGCTTACTGTTCTGGGGGGAACAGCGAGTTTTCGTGTCGAAACAGTGGTGGGGATCGCACCGTACTCACTCGGGGTCCGGCAAACACTGTCAAAGTAAAGTTCGCAGGAGGCAGGAAAAATGGCCAAGTTGGCGTATCACTTCGAGGCAGGCGGATGGGCGATGTGGCTCATCCTGGTTTGTCTCGTGTTTGCAATCGGGTTCACCATCGAGCGGGCGATGTTCTTGTACAAGGCGTCGATCGACAAGGACGAGTTCATCGCCAAGATGCAGAAGTGCATCACCGCGGGGGACGTGGCGGGCGCGATCAAGGTTTGCTCTGCAGAGCACAACCCGCTCGCGCGCATCGTCAAGCAGGGGTTGCTCAAGGTGAACCGCCCCGACGAAGAGGTGCAAGCGGCCATGGACGAAGCTGCGCTCAAGGAGCTGCCGCTCATCGAACGGCGCACGCCGTACCTCGGTTTGCTCGCAAACGTGGGGATGCTTTGCGGCTTGTTCGGAACGGTCGTCGGTCTCATTACCGCCTTCGGCGAGGTGGCCAAGGCCGACGCAGCCAGCAAGGCAACCGGACTCGCCAAGGGCATCGAAGAAGCCATGAACTGCACGGCGTTTGGTCTGATGACCGCCGTCTTCGCGCTTCTCATGCTCGGTGTTCTCAACGGCAAGACCCAGAAGATCATCGACGACATCAATGCGGCGACCGTCCAGGTGTTGAACCTGGTGGTGGGCAATCGCTCCAAGGTCGATCTTCAGAACATCCCCGCGGAATAAGGGCGGGAGGGTTTCCACATGGCTGCAATTGAAACGGGCGGAGGCGGATCCGGAAAGAAGGCGGTCAATCAGGAGATTCCCCTGATTCCGTTCATCGACCTCCTGCTTTGCTGCGTCATGTTCCTCTTGGCGACCGCGGTGTGGAATCAGCTTGCCGCGATGAATGCCAACCAGCAGGTCCCGGGCCAGGCATCGACCGAGGATGCACCCCCGGAGGACGAAAAGGTGAAGCTCATCTTACAGATTCGAAACTCCGGTTACGTGCTGGGATCCTCGGCTGGAGAGAGCATCGATATCGAGAAGCGCGCCGTGGCCGATCAGAAGGAGTTCGATACCGACGAGCTCCAAGCAAAGCTCGGTCAGTGGAAGCAAGCCTGGGACAAGCGCGATGACTTGATCGTCGCGCCCGAGGACGGCGTTCGCTACGAGGACGTCATTCGTGCGATGGACATCGCTTCGGCGGCAGGTTTCATCAATTTGTCCATGGCCGATGGGGCTGCGTTCCTGTAGGGGGAAATCATGGCGATCAAACGGCCAGAGCCAGAGCTGCTACATCACATCCCACTGAAGTTCGTCCGCGACCGGGTCTCGGGACACGGACGCAAAGCGGTGGATCATCAGATCCCGCTGATTCCTTTCATCGATTTCTTGATCGTCCTCGTGATCTTCCTGCTGATGTCGTTTTCTGCGTCGGGTGAGCTCATCGCCCAGCAGCCGACCATCACCATGCCGGACGCCAAGAACACAGAGCAGATCGAGATCTCGCCGGTCGTGGCGATCGACGAGCGCGTGATCACGCTCGACGGTACGCGCGTGGCCGATACGCAAACCCAAGGGCAGTCCGCCCAGGTCGACCGAATCGAGCCTCTCATTCAGGGCCTCGAGTCCGAGAAGCGGAAGTGGGAGACGATTCACCCGTCCGAGCCTTTTGCAGGGCAGGTCATCGTGCAGGCCGATCGCAACATCGACTTCCGCGTCGTCAAGAAGGTCATGTTTTCGGCGGCAGCCGCGGGCTACGGCAACGTGAGCTTTGCGGTCAATCAGCGCGAGCAGTAAACCTCCCATCATGGAGCCGTCCGAGCTGACTCCTGCTGAGTTCGACGGCCGAGCCAAGAACCGATACCGCCCGCGGCTCCCCTGGGCGCGTATCGGTCTGGTAATTCTTGCTGCCGCGTTGATTGCTGGAGCGTATTTCTGGCGCCAGAAGGTTCGGGCCGATGCCTTGCGGGCCCGTATGCAAGAGCGTCACGCCGAGATGGTGGCGCCGGTGCTCGATGGGCTGGAAGCCACCAGGCTCGACCTCGAGGGAAAGGCCCTGTCTGCGAAGGAGGGCGCCGCAAAGCGCCTCGTGGATGCTCAGGTGCCCCTTTCGGCCCTCCACGACGAAGAAGTCGTCTATCTCCTTGTTCGCGCTCCCGATCTGCGTTCTGAAGAGACCCTCCGCGCCGCCATGGGCTCCGAGGAGCAGGATGCGATCGGCGCCTGCCTCGGCCTAGCGCTCACACCCGTTTCCGCGCTTTCCGAGGTGCCGGAAGTCTTGACGGCCAAGTGGCTCGCGCGGGCGGATGAAACGAACGACATGCGGCGGCTCTCGGTCCGGGAGGAACAGCTCCGCCGGGCCATCGATCGGGAGCTTCCGGCGTTGCAGGAGCGCCTTCCCGCGGAATACTTCCTGCTGCTGGTGGTGCAGGGGCAGAGCCGCCTCACCGATCCCGTCGACGTCTTCTTGTGGGATCTCCAGCAGGACAAGCTCGTCCTGCGCTCCCGCACCGAGAATCGGGGGCGCCTGATCTCGGTCCGCAGCCGCATCGGTCCGAGCAGCGAGGGCGCCAAAGCCGAAGGCGACCCCATCGTCGTCGCGGACTGTTCGATCGCTGCGCACATCAAGGCGCAGTTAGGGGAGCCGACCATGGACTTGGCAGCTTCGGATTGAGCGTACCGGCCTCGATCAGCTCGATCCGCTCCAGCCAGCGAGCCGCCTCGGCGTGCGCAGCGCGGCTCACGCGCCCGTGCTCGACCCATGCCTCTGCGGATTCCGTGTAGTGCCCGAGGGCGAACATGGTGATGCCGAGCATGCGGGTGAGCTCCTCATCCAGCCGGCGGGTCGGCAGCCCGAGCCGCTGCGCCTCCTGAATCAAGGGAAGCGCCAACGCGAAGTGATCGTGGCCCATGAGCTGACGGGCTTGGAGGTACTGTCCGAGACCGTCGCGCCGGATCTCGGCCAGCTCATGCGCGAGGTGGACCACCACCGCGCTCGACGCACGATCGATCAGCATTTGGTAGACCAAATCACGCTGCGCTTCACTTCCCTCGAGGGCGAGCTTCTTGACCTCGCTTTGACGCGCTTGATCGTCGGTTCGCGGCATGGCGAGCAGCTCGTCGTAGAGCCGGGATGCCTCGTCGAGGTGGCCGACGGCCCAACTCGCGTCGGCATACACCTCCAGCGCGGCCGCGACCAGCGGCTTGGGCGCCGAAGCCGCGGTTCGCAGCGCCTCGAGCTCGGCGAGCGCTTCTTCCTTGCGGCCGGTGCGGGCCAGCGCTCCGACGAGGGCGGCGCGCGCCTGCGCTTCGCTTTCTTCGATGTCCAGGATGGCCTCGCAGGTCTCGATCATGCGGGCGTCGTCGCGCGCGGCAGCATCCGCCGAAAGGTCTGCGCGAAGACGTGCGAGCGCGTGAGGGCACACTGCCGTGAAGATGCTCGGCTGCGCCAGAGCGACCTCGGCGATCCCGCGCTCGATGCGCGTGACGGGCACCTCCCGGAGATAATCGTGCCACAGCGCCTCGAGCTCCTCGAGGTCATCCACCCGGCCGGCGCGATAGGCCAAGAGGAACGCCTTCATGCCGCGCGTCGCGATCAGGAATCGGACGAGCGAGCCGGCGGCCATGTAGGCGCGGCGCGCCGGCAGCGCGCTGAACCGAACGCTCATCACCGTCTGTGCCGAGGGAAGCTCTTCTTGGTCCAGCATGATCCGGGACCATTGATCGGGGTCGAGATCGTCGCGGACGTCCCAGGCCAGCGCTGCCGCAGCCCCCTCGACGAGACCGGGATTGGGAATCAGGCCGCCCCAGCTTGCTGCGACGTCGAAGGGCTCGCGCCCTACCTCTGCGAGCACGGCGTGCACGAGCTCGTGGCCGAGCATGGGGTGCGGCCAGCCGGCCATCTGCAAGTAGACCTCGCGCCTCCAGGGCTTGGCGATCAACGTCCGGCCGACGCCGATGAGATCTTTCTTCTCGCCCTCGCTTCGGAAGAAATATGCTGTGATCGGCTCGGAGGATCTCGAGCCGACCAGGCGGCGGGTCCGCTCGACGTGGAAGTCACAGTCCTCGACCAGACGCTCGGCCTCCTCGGGTTCCGTTTCACGGGGCATGTGCACGATGCAAAGCCTCCCTCGTTCGGTCTTGCCGAGGCGCTCCATCAAATGGCTCTTGCTCACCCAATGGCCGAGGTCGTCACCGTGCCAGTACGAGGCGGCGACGATGCTGAGCATGGCGACCGAAACCAGAAGCTCGCCGAGATGCGAGCGGCCCCGGCGCCGGAAGTTGAGGCTCCTCGAGGAAGGGTCCCACAGCGCGTCGAACAGCACGCCCAGAGCCACGACTGCAACCAAGATCGCCGCCCGATAGGTCAGATAGCGCGTCGGGATCTGAACCAAGTCGTCGTAGATGGCGCCGGGGAAATACCCGGCGAACGCGCCAAAGACGTACACGGTAGGTGTGGCGTAGAACGTCCAAAGCCCGAGAAGCGCCGCGCCGACGGGAACCGCCGCCGCGATCCCGGGAGAAAAGCGCGGACGTCTGGCCACCGCAGCGACCCACACGCCCGCGCAGGCCGCGAGCGCGCAGCCGAGGCCCGGACCGAGGACCATGAAGGCTAGACCCTCGCCTGGCGTGCATTGGCGGACGCGCAGGGAGCTCAGCGCGAGCAGCGCCACCGGGATGGCCCAGAGAAGCAAACCGGCGCCGATCGATTGCAGAATCAAGTCGAGGCCGCGCGTGCTCCAGTGGCGACGGGCGTGTGCGGCCGCCGTGGCCGCCACCCATGGCGGAAGGAGCAGGCCGAGGGCGAGGGCGCTTTCCACGCCGTGGACGGCCAGCAGTGGAACGAAGACGAGCCCCACGCCCACCAGGGCTGCAAACGCCGCGCTGACCCGGAAAATGAGCAGCTTGGTCACGGTCACGGGCTATTCGGCCGCAGCGGGCGTCGTCGGGTCGAAATCCGCGACCAGGTGCATCACCTCGTCTACCCGAGAGACGAGGCGGATGTCGAGGCTCTCCCTCACCTCCGCGGGCACCTCTTCGAGGTCCGGCTCGTTGCGTTTGGGAAGAAGGATGCGCGAGATACCAGCACGGTGCGCGGCTAGACACTTCTCCTTGATGCCGCTGACCTGAAGCACGTTGCCCCGCAGCGTGATCTCGCCGCTCATCGCCACGTCGGGCCGCACCTTCACCTGCGTGAGCAAGGAGGCAAGCGCCACGAAGAGCGGGATGCCCGCAGCCGCGCCGTCCTTTGGAACACCGCCGGCAGGCAAGTGCACGTGGATATCGCTCCGGCTCACGAAATCCTCCGCCAGGCCGAGCTCTCCGGCGCGTGCGCGCACGAAGGTAAACGCCGCGGCCGCCGACTCCTTCAGGATGTCCCCCATGTTGCCGGTGAGGTGCAGCTTGCCGGTTCCGGGCATTTGTGTCGCCTCGACGAAAAGCAAATCCCCACCGGTGGGGGTCCAGGCAAGGCCGGTGGCGAAGCCGGCACGAGGGCTGCGCTCCGGCTGCTGCCGGCTCTCCTTGGGAGGACCGAGCACCTGCTGGACGAATGCCGGGTCCGCCATGATCGAGACGTCCTCGCCATTGGCGAGCCGCACCGCGACCGCACGGCATACAGCGGCCGCCTGCTGCTCGAGCCTCCTTACGCCCGCTTCGTTGGTGTAGGAATCGACCATCGCGTCGATGGCCTCGTTCGAGAAATCGAGCCGCTCGGGTGACAGGCCGTGCTCGCTGAGCTGACGTGGAATCAAGAAATCCCGAGCGATGGACCGCTTTTCCCGAGGCGTGTAGCCGGGCAGCTCGATCACCTCCATGCGATCGAGCAACGCGCTCGGGATGGTGCCCTTCTGATTGGCCGTGGCGATGAACATCACCTTGCTGAGGTCGAATGGTACGTCCAGGTAGTGATCGCTGAACTGATGGTTCTGCTCGGGGTCGAGGACCTCGAGCAACGCGCTCGAGGGATCACCGCGTTGGTCCCGTCCGAGCTTGTCGATCTCGTCGAGAATCACCACCGGATTCCTGGTGCCCGCCTTCTTGAGGGCCGAGATGATGCGGCCTGGGAATGCGCCGACATAGGTTCGGCGATGCCCCCGAACCTCGGCCTCGTCCGATACGCCTCCGAGCGAGACCCGTGCAAACGCGCGGCCCGATGCGCGTGCGATGGAGCGGCCGAGCGACGTCTTGCCTACGCCCGGCGGCCCGACGAAGCACAAGATCGGCGCACGTCCGTCGCGCCGGAGCTTGCGAACTGCAACGTACTCGATGATTCGACGTTTGGGCTTTTCGAGACCGTAGTGATCTTCGTCGAGCACTCGTCGCGCCTGCGGCACGTCGAGGCGGTCCGGAGTCGTCTTCGCCCAGGGGAGGTCGGCGAGCCACTCTACGTAGGTGCGGGCTACTTGATATTCGCCGCTCGCGGCGTTCATGTTGCTCATGCGGCGAAGCTCGCGTTTGGCTGCCGCCTCCGCCTCGCTCGGAAGCCTCGCCAATGCGATTCGTTCGCGAAGATTCTCGATGTCGTCCTCATCGACGTCCGTCTCGCCGAGCTCGCGGCGGATGGCTTTGATCTGCTGCCGAAGGAGGTACTCGCGCTGCGAGCTGGACATCTCCTCCTCGACCATGGTCGAGATCTCCTGCTTTACGCGCATGACCTCGTTCTGGCGATTCACTTGATCGAGCACGATCCGGACGCGCTCCCGCACGTCGAGCGTCTCCAGCACCTTCTGCTTCGATTCGTTCGAGACGGGCAGATTCGACTCGATCAAATCGGCCAACGCTCCCGGCTCGCGCACGTTGTCGAGAATGTGAAGAGACTCCCGTGACGCGGTGGGAAGATCCTGCAGCAGCTTGCGCGCTGACTCTCGCAGATGCGCGGCCAAGGCTTCTATCTCGACGTCGACCATCGGCGCCTCGTGATACCGGTGGACTCGTGCGCGCATGGTGGGATGACGGCCCAAGGGCTCTTCGATCCGCATCCGGCTCACCCCCTGGAGCACGACGCTGTATTGGCCCGAGTTCAACCGGATGACCTTCAGGACGCGGGCAATGGTGCCCGTGTGGTACACCTGCTCGAACGTGGGGTCCTCGACCTCCGGCTTGTGCTGGGTGACGACCCCGATGGCGGGGCGCTCCCGGCCGCACGCTTCCTCGATGAGGCGCACCGATCGCGCCCGCCCCACGTTGACCGGCACGACGGTCGCCGGAAAGAGCACGGAGTTGCGGAGGGGCAGGATGGGCAGGATCGGTTCGGAGCCAGCGGGGAAGATCGAATCGGTCATTCGTTTTGCCAACGATATTCGATATCTAGACGGCCAGCAACGTCACCGCGCAATCCACTAGCGCGGCCATCCCGAGGCTGGTATCAATCCGCCGTCCGAAATGGTGGGACGGAATGCGACACGGGCGGCGGGAGCGTTGGGGCTCTGTACGCTCAGCGGCTGTCACGGGGGCCTCTGGCTCAACGCCGTCATTTTGCTCGTCACCGTCGGTATTTTCGTCGGTACGCTCCTGCTGGAACGGTCCTCCTAGCCGTGAATACCCCAAAGCTCCGCGGCCTCGATGAATTCACCCTCACCGACTTGGAGGGCATCCGCATGCTCTTGCGCGGCGGCTCCGTGGTCGATTGGAACCGGCTCAACTTTGCTTCGGAAGGGGAGGCCGAGGAGCTGACATGTGCCCACGAGATCGATCTCGCGGATGAAGCCGATGCGGCGCGCGCGGAGCAGGTGAAAGAGTCCGCCATCGACTATCTCCGCCGTCACTTCGACTTTCCGGTCCCAAAGGCCGTGGCCAAGAAAGACTTGGTCGGCTTGCTGATGCTCGCGTCTTCCAAAGGCCACCGCCAGATCTGCGCCTGCGCGATTCTGAAGGTGATGCACATCATTCACCACCTCGAGGCGCGGGAGCTGCTGTACTTGCTTCCCACGGCCGACGAGGAAGTGTTCCAGTGGGTGGAGCAGAAGGTCTATCGGGTCATGGCGATGGCCCTGGCCAATGACTTTCCCATCGTGGAGTTCATCGGCGGCCGAAAGAACAAAGACTCTCTCTATACCAAGCTCTTGTCCAAGCCCGATGTCAGCGCTTCGCAGATCTACGACAAGGTGCGTTTTCGAATCGTGACCCGCACTGCGCAGGACATCTTTCCGGTTCTCAACTACGTGCAGCGAAACATCGTGCCCTTCAATTTCGTGATTCCGGGCCAGTCCACGAATACGCTGCTTCGGTTCCACGACGTCTGTCGATCTGAGCCTGCGCTGGCGCGATTGATTCCTCAGTTGCAGATCCCGCTCGACGTCGAGGACGGGCTGTCGCCGATCGACAATCGTTTCACGGCGCCGAGCTATCGGATCGTGCACTTCGTGGCCGACGTGCCCGTTCGCGTGCCGTCCAAGGTGCTGGCCCAGGCGCCGCCGTCGGCTGCAGCGTTGGGCCATACGATTTTCATCCAAACCGAATTTCAGGTGCTCGACCGAGCTACCGACGAGCGCAACGAGTCGGGCGACGCGAGCCATCGCGCCTATAAAGAGCGCCAGAAGCTCGCCGTGATGCACCGGCTCAAGGTCGGACGGTTTTCCCGCTGATGGTTCGATGATTAACGGACAAAGGGCGAACGCCTCATGGCATCCGCCCTTCGTCGCGTGAGATCGTCGCAGGCCCGAGGCCCAGACGATCGCTGGTGCCTTGGTTACGGAGCGCCGCCGGTGCCGCCAGCGCCGCCGGTGCCGCCAGCGCCGCCGGTGCCACCCGCGCCGCCGGTGCCACCCGCGCCGCCCGCGCCGGTCACGTCAAAGGTGAGCGGACCGGAGCCCTCGACCGGCTCGAGTGCACCGCAGTCGCCATCGCCGGCCGTCAACGTGATCACGCCGCCAGTTACGAGGTTTTCCGGAATCCCGCTTACCACCGTGCTGAACGTGGCTACCGAAAGAGCGACTTCGGTCGCGCCGGCGTCCGGCGTCACCGAGGTGGTCACCTCATCCGAGTCGAACTCGCCCGCCGGCGAGAAGGGTAGGCCGTCGGCGGTGTGCGCGATCTCCGTGGGCATGCCGCCGGCGACGCCGAGCATGCAGTCGACGTCGTCGATCATTGCATTGGGTGCGAGGTCAGGAAGCAAGTCGATGACGCTGGGCGCCACGGTGTAGTTGAGCAGAGTCGTCAGGTCAGACGCAGAGCCCTCGGTGAAACCGGGATCGTCTGCATTGATCTTGATGACCACCGGAAGCGGAATCCCAAGACCTTCCAGCTCGCAGGTGAAGGTGTATTCGCCGGGTCCGACGGTTCCGCCGGTTCCACCGGTTCCACCGGTTCCAGCTGTGCCGCCGGTTCCAGCTGTGCCGCCGGTTCCGCCGGTTCCGCCCCCGTCGCCTTCATCGTCGCCGCAGCCGAAGGCCATGAGTGCACCACCAAGTAGTGCGATTAAAGCTAGTTTGCTGATGTTCATCCGTTCTTCTCCTTAGGTCCGGGGTTTTCCGGCTCCCAGTCGCCCCTTTTTGAGAGCGGGTGTGTACCATGACTCCCCCGAATCCACAACCAAGTGAAACAAGTAAGAGAACAGATTATCAGAGGTTGGGGGCACCCGGGGAGGGCAGAGTCGCGCGGGCATGAGCCGGACCGATCGACGGCCCCTATCTCTTCGTATTTACGATGATTTCCTGATTGGCCTGATTGCCTGCCGCATCGAACGCGCGGACCGCGAGGATGTGCGAGCCGGGGTCCAGCCCTCCGAGCGGCAGGTCGAGGTCCTCGCTCGCGCTGTCGAGCAGTGAGTCGGTGGGGAACACGTCGCGCCAGGCGCCCGCGTCGATCGACATCTGGATGCGCGCGATCGGGCCGAGCGCATCGACGATGCGGGCACGGACCCGTCCCTTGCGCACGCCGAGCTTTTCGATACGCGGTGCGTGATTGTCCACGCGGATGGCTTCCGAGGTTGCGCTCGAGCGAAGCGCCCAGCTCGCAGGGTTGCTCGGCTCGTCCGAAGCTTCGACGCGAACGATGTAGTGGCCATCGGGAATGCTGCCCGTATCCCAGGCGTACTTCGTCTCGGTAAGCACCGTGTCGTCGCCGAACATCTCGCGCCACATCGGCTGTGACTCCTGTCGATAGGCGATCCGGTAGCGCAACGGGTCGCCGTCCGGGTTGTCGACCTTCCAGCTAAGGTTGAGCATCGTCGTGGGCGGCGCCGGCTGCTGCCGGGGCTCCTCTCCTCGTTTGGGGGGAGGTCTGCTCCCCTGCACGTCCGACACTCTCGCACGCTGATTCTGCGGCAGGTAAAAGAGCTCCACCGCGTAAAGCACCGCGGCAGGGTCCTTTGGAAACCTGGCGCGCAACTGAATGAAACGACCCGGCGGGCTCGTTACCGGCCCCGGCTTCTTGAGCCCCTTGGACCAAGCGCTCCAAGTGACGCCGGGCTCTTGCGTGTTCCCCGAGCGCGTTTCGAACGCCAGCCCGCCGCGGGCGCGCCACTCGAGCCTGCCCCACTGCGACGCGAAGCGCGCATCGAGCGCCTTGCTCGTCCAGACAGCGTCCCGTGGCGGCCCTGACTGCACGCGATAGATCGCGGCGCCATCTCCGGTGGTGAACGATGGGCTGCTTGCGCGTAGATCGAGCGCCAGCACCTGTCGCTCCTCGACGTCTGCCCAAATCGAATAGCTCCCGTCGGGCTCTACGCGAAAGATGCGTCCGTCGTCCCCGCCGCCCGCATAGACCGCGCCATCCCGACCCCACTGAACGGCCGTGAAATGGGTGTCCTGGCGGCCCATCAACGCCTCGGTTCGGCCGTCCAGGTCCACGCGCCAGAGCTGCCCGCTTCCGGCGCGGGGGCGCGGGGTCCGTAGGCCCTTGCCTGCGCTCTGCTGGGGCGCAGGGCTCGGCGCGAACTGCGCGCCGGGGAGTGTCTTGAATTGATTGGCCGCCACCGCGAGGCTGCCGTCGTGATAGTCGATGGCCGTGATCTCGTTGCCGGGGAAGTCATGCACCACCGATACGGAATCGTTCGGCGCGATCCGGAGGACCACGGCATTGTCACTGGTGCCCGCGTAGAGCGTGCCTCGCTCATCGCCGGTGAGCGTCATGACGTGCGCGGCCTCCGCCTTGTAGAGCTCTTTGGCGCGCCCGATGGGATCGATGGAGAACACCTTGCCTTCGGGTCCCGTGCCCGCGATCAAACGGCCTCGCTTCGCGTCGTAGAAGAGCGCCCACACGTGCTCTGCGCCCGCGGGGGTCGAGAAGCGCTTCATCGCGCCCGACTCGGGATCGATCCGGTAGATCCTTCCATGGGGTAGGGTGCCCGCATAGAGAGCGCCATCTCCGCCGAACGCGAGGGACGAGACGAGAAGCTCACCGGTTTTCGCAAAGGCTTTCACTTCCTTGCGGTCGATCCGATAAACCACGCCGTCGGTCCCCGTGCCGATGAATACCGTGTCACCGCGTCGTGTCATACTGAAGGCGACCGGAACGTTGTCGATGGCGATGCGCTCGGTGGCAGCGCCGGGCCGCACGGAGCCATCCGAATACACCGCGGTGCCTTCGAGCTCGCCTTCGAAAAAAGCGTCCGCGCCATCCAGCACGAAGCTCTCGGTAGTGACGGCGACCGCGGTGGAGCTCGCAGCAAGCACGAAGCTTGCAAGCACGATTCGTATCGCTTTTGAGGTTCTCATCGTCTTCATCACTCGCCGAGGAGCTGCCGCCGCGCGACCTCCCGGACTTGGAGCGTCAGATTGGCTCCGCCCACTACTACCTTGGACATGTCGATTTCGGTGCGGGACTGCGTCACGAAGGGGCGGCTGTCTTCGGACGTGCTGACTAGCTGTAGCGAGTTGAGGGCAGAGGCGGGCAGCGAATTGACCACATGGCCTTCGAACGTGAGCCCTCGCGTCGGAAGCTGCAGAGCGACCACGAGGGACGTCGCAGGATAGCGCCGCTGAGTCTGTTCGATGAGGTCGGCCAAGGAGCCCGGCCGAGGTTGCTCGATCGCCATCTGGTTGCCCCCGGCCACCACGACCCGAACCGCCTGGCCGGCGGCCGCGTGGGGGATCCGCACTTTGACCGCCCGGATCGTGTCTTCATGATCGACGCGACGGAGCCGAACGTAGATGGTGGCTTCTTCTCCCGGATCCACCTCGTCGTACGCGATCGAGGCTGCGGCTACTTGGTAGACCTCGCGATTGAATTCGACGTCCATCTCCAAATCGACCGAGGTCACGCGGGATGTCTCGAAAGGGTTGGCAAACGCGGCTTCCATCAGCCCGAACATCCGAAGCTGAGAAAACGCCGCGGGGCTGGCCGCGCCGATCGGCGAGTAGCCTTGCTCGTCGAGCGACACGATATCCTGCCCCTCGATCCCGATTTTGCTTCGGGCCCGAAAGACGACGTCCTGCACGTCGCCCGCCGTGGACTTGACCGCGTTTACAATGACGGCAAACACGATCGAAGGCGTCAAGATGCGGTGGCTTGCCACCTCCACGTGCCATTCGGTCTTGGGAGCGCCCTCCACCCCGTTGATCCGGACCCGCACGGGGATACGCGCTGCCGAGATGTCCGGCTCGACCACGATCGCAGGTTGCCGATCCTGGACCAGGGTACCCAGAGGATGGGCGGTTTCGGCGATCTTGAAGGACCGGAGCTCGCTGACGAGAACGTGCAGGACCCGCGCGGTCGCCGTCGGAAGCCCAGTCGCGCCCGCTTCCATCATGGGATGGCCAAAGGCAAGCGTCCTGCCGCCTCGAGCGATGTGCGTCACGGTTCCCACCCCGGTGATGGCGATGTCCCCCCGCGCCAGCTCGACGGCGATCGCGCCCCCTGGCTCGAAGCGGGTTGGACCTCCGCGGGCGCTTCCGCCCGTGCTCGACTGCGTCGCCACGAACCCGAGCGGCTCGAGCTCCTCAGCCAGCATGTGGGCAACCGAATCCGTGAACCCGCCCAACATGATCGGAGTGCTGACCCGGTGCAGACCGACCGGACCCTCCGTGCGGCTGCTCTTTTCCTGGAGCGCGCGGATCGTGGACAGCGCGGTCACCGGCTGCTCGCCGCGAAACGGTGGCAAGCCCGCAAAGCGTTCGCGCGACGGACGCGCAACCTCGGACTGCGCGCGTGGCAAGCCAGGAAGCGGCTTGGCCCCAGGAAACATCTCCAGACGGACGGGTCGTGTCAACTCCGCCAACATGCTGGCGATGGGGGTCACGCCGACCACGGGGTCGGTGCCGTAGCTCCAGCCATACGCATACGCGCCAGCCAGCCGGCCGTCTAGATAGATGGGGCTTCCGCTCATGCCGGCGACGCCCCGCGCGCGATCGAGCAGTGGGTGCGGAGTGCGAATCAGGATCAAGTCTTGATCCGGCCGGAAATTGTCGAGCACATCGATGACCTCGACGTCGAAACGCTCCGGCTCGGTGCCCCGAAAGACCGATAGGCCGTAGCCCTTCATGCCAGGCCGGATTTCGTCGACGTGAATGAAGCCCGGTGTCGATTGAGCGACGGCAGCCCCGAGGAGCGACACGCTCAGTACGAACCACAATCCGGACGCCAGCCGCTTCACTCTAAAAAAGCCTAGCAGGGCTATTCCGCAGGAGCCGGTGTTAGTTGGAGCGAGTCGATGAGGGCGCGCAGCGACTCGAACCGAAACGGCTTCGGAAGATACGCGCTCACGTCGCTCCGGCGCTCCTTGGGCACGGGCTCGGGGCTCGGCTCACCCATCAGAATGACCAACAAGTCGGGTTTCGACTCGCGAAGCCGCCGCGCGACCTCGACGCCGCTCATTCCAGGCAAGCTCGACGCGACGAGGGCCAGGTCTGGCGTCCAGTGCTCGATGACCGTGAGCGCGCTTTCGCCCGAGCCGGTTCCAAGGACTCGGTTTCCATCGACGGTCAGCATGCGGGCCAGGCTAAACTGGAGATCCGGGTCGTCTTCGACGAGCAGCACGCTCCGATGCCGCGGACGACGCTCTGCAATCGCCCTGGCTGCCCTCTCCCACTTTAGTGTGCTTGCCTCTATTGCCATGTCCGGCTGGGTCGACGCGCGACAACTGCTCAACGTGCAGCACCGCTGCGTTGTTCCCACCTCCCGGTCGTCGGACATCTTAGAGATGTCCCGACCGGGTTGCAATGACCCTAGGGCCCACCTGGAAAATCAGGGATTCTCGTGAAATCGCTCGCTTAAACGGATGCCTCGGGGGCGCTGTGGGCGCTGTTGCCTCGCGACTGGCCCGGCTGCACCGCATTGTTTCCGTGGAAGGTCTGACCGGTGCGGGCGATCTCTTCGAGCACCGGAGCTGGCGAAAAGCGGGAGCCGAGTCGCTTTTCGAGTTCCCGGAGCCGGCCGAGCACCTCTTTGGCGCCCACCTGGTCCACGAAGCGGAACGGGCCACCCCGGAACGGGGGGAAGCCGAGGCCGAAGACCGCGCCGACGTCTCCGTCGCGCGCACTGCGGAGAATGCCCTCGCCGAAGCAGCGACACGCCTCGTTGACGAACTGGAGCGCGCAGCGCCACGCGATTTCCTCGTTCGAGACGCTCTTGTTGGCCGCCGTCACTCCCAAGACCTCGTACACCGATTCGTCGACACCCTTCTTCTTGTCGCCGTACAGGTAGAAGCCGCGGCCGTTCTTGCGTCCGTAGCGCTCGTCATCGATCAGCTTCTGCATCCCTTCGGGTGGCTGCATGCGCTCACCGAAGGCGCCCTGCATGATCTTGCCGACCTTGGCGCCCACGTCGATACCGACCTCGTCGGTCAGCTTGATCGGACCCACCGGGAATCCCCAGTTGAGCATGGCCGAGTCGATTTTTTCGATCGGCACCCCTTCGGCGACCAGGTGCGCCGCCTCGTTCATCATCGGTGCGAGGACACGGCTGGTGTAGAAACCCACGCCGTCTTTGACGACGATCACGTGCTTTCCCTGGCGTTTGCCGAGGTCGACGCACGTTGCGGTGACCCAGTCCGCGGTCTTGTCGGTCACGATGATCTCGAGCAGGGGCATCTTGTGAACCGGGGAGAAGTAGTGCATCCCGATGACGGTTTCCGGGTGCTTGCTGGCTTCGGCGATCTTGGTGATCGGCAGCGATGACGTGTTCGACGCGAAAATCACGTCGTCTCGGCCCACTTCCTCGATGTCGCGGACCATTTGCTGCTTGAGCCCGAGGTCCTCGAAGACCGCCTCGACGACCACGTCGGCATCGTGAAAGCCCGCATACGTGGTGGTGCCCGTCGTCTGAAGCATCAGCGTGTTGGCTTGCTGTTCGCTGAGTTTCTTGCGCTTCATCCGGCCGTCGATGATGCCGCGTACGTAACGGAGGCCCGACAACACGCCGTCCGCATCGCGGTCTTTGAGCCGCACCGGGATTTTCGCGACCGCGGTCGTGACATAAGCAATGCCAGCGCCCATCAGCCCGGCGCCCAGCATGCCCACCTTGTGGATCTCCCGCGGCTTCACATTCGTGTCGTCCACACCCGTGTCTTTCTTCAGCGCAGTCGTCGCGAAGAAGATGCTCATCAGGTTTGCAGCTTCGGGCGTGGTGAGCAGCCGGCCGAACCCGCGAGCTTCAGCGTCGAGCCCAGCCTGGAAACCGTCCTCGAGCCCCGTCTTGACCACGTCGATGATCAAATCTTGCGCCGGGTAGTTGCCGCGCGTTTGCTTGTGAAGTTGCTTGCGTGCCTGATCGAAGAGGATCTTGCGCCCCACCGGATTCTTCGCGAGCGCAAACTCGGTCACCGCTTCCTTGTCGAGCAACTGGTCGATGAAGCTGTCCTTCTTTGGCTGGCGGCCGATTCGCGACAGCGCGACCTCTGCCGCGGTCTCGAGGAGAATCGAAGGCGGGACGACATCATCGACGAGACCCATTTTGAGCGCTTTTTTGGCCTCGATTTGCTTGCCCGTGAGCATCATGTCGAGCGCCGGTTGCACGCCGATGAGCCGCGGTAGGCGCTGCGTGCCCCCTGCGCCCGGAAGCAGCCCGAGCTGCGACTCGGGAAGGCCCAGCTTGGTCTTGTTGCTGTTGCTCGCTACGCGCGCGTGACAGGCGAGAGCCACCTCTAGACCGCCACCGAGGGCGACGCCGTGAATGGCCGCGACCACCGGCTTGGGGCAGCTTTCGATTCGGTTCATGGCCTTGTGGCCCTCGCGGGAGATGCGTTCGCCTTCCTCGGCGCTGTTCACGGTCTCCAGCATCGAGATGTCGGCGCCTGCGATGAAGCTGTCTTTCTTGCCGGAGGTGAAGACGATGGCCTTGATCTCGGGATCGTTCTCCACGGAGTCGAACACCCGCATGAAAGTGTCGACGAAATCGCTCTTCAGCGTGTTCATCGGCTCGCCCGGAATGTCCATGCGGACGATGGCTACGCCGTCACCCCGCTTCTCAATCGTGAGTCCTTCGTGCGCCATTACTGTGCCTCCAATACCATCGCGGCGCCGATGCCTCCCGCTGCGCAGGCCGTGCAAAGCGCCAAGTTGCCGCCTCGCCGCTTCAGCTCTCGCAGCGTCTGAATGATCTGGCGACCTCCGGTTGCCGCAAAGGGATGCCCGATCGAAATCGATCCGCCATTCACGTTGAACTTGTCCCAATCGATGTCCCCGATCCTCTCGGAGCGGCCCAAATGCTTCTGCGCCCATTGTGCAGACTCGAAAGCCTGCGTATTCGAGAGAATCTGGGCGGCGAATGCCTCGTGCATGTCGACTAGATCGAGGTCCGAAAGCTTGATTCCCGCCCGATCCAACGCGATCGGCGTCGCGTAGGAAGGACCCATGAGGAGCTGTCCCGAGGGGTCGAGCGCCGCGAACGCGTAGCTGCGGATGAACCCGAGCACGTCAAAGCCCATGGCCTTGGCCTTGTCCTCGCGCATGAGAAGCAAGGCGCTGGCGCCGTCGGTGAGCGGTGAGCTGTTGCCAGCGGTGACCGTGCCGTGCTTTCGGTCGAAGGCGGGCTTGAGCTTCGCGTACTTGTCGAGCGCGCTGTCCTTGCGAACGAGGTTGTCCTCGCGAATGGCTTCTTTGAAACGATCGGGGACGAAGACCTGCATGACCTCGTCGTCGAACTTGCCCTCCGCCCACGCTGCTGCAGCACGCGAGTGGCTGCGGTGCGCGAGCTCGTCTTGTGCTTCGCGGCTGATGTGGTTCTCCTTGGCCATTTTCTCGGCGCTCTCGCCCATGGACAGCCCAGTGGAGAACTCCTTGATGGCCGGAGGCTGTGGCGCCAGGTCGCGCGGCCGAAGACCCGCGAAGGCTTGCACGCGCTCTCCGAGGCTGCGGGCCTTCATCGCGTCCACCAACGCGTCGGCGAGCTGCTTCGAGACGGTGATCGGCACGTTGCTCGCACTGTCGGCGCCTCCGGCGAGGCCGGTGTCGATCGCCCCTGCCATGATCGCCTCGGCGATGTTTACTGTCGACTGATAGCTCGTCGCGCAGGCCCTCGAGACGCTGTAGGCCTCGATGCTCTTCGGCATACCGGTGGCGAGAACGATCTCTCGGGCGATGTTGGGCGCCTCCACCGATGGAACGACCTGGCCGTACACCACCTGCTGGATCTCCTTCGGGTCGAGCTCGACCCGTTGCAGCAGCTCGGTGACGACGATGTTCGCCAAGTCGAGCGCGCTGAGCTCCCGATATGCTGACCATTGCTTCGCGAAGGGCGTCCGCAACCCGGCCACGACCGCCACGCGCTTTCCATTCGATTCCATGCGCTGAGCTCCTGAAAATGAACCGTGATTCAGTGGAAGGGAGAGCCTGAGATCCCCGACCGGACATGTCAAGCGAGCACAGGGCCGTTGACCGGCTGCCGGCGGCCCTTAGACTTTGCCGGTGCGACGCTTGCCCCTGGTGGAGAGCCGTTCCGCGGTCTACGAGGACTGGCCCGCGAGGCCCGACGATTTCAACACGATCCCGCTCTTGCACGACTCGCGGGGCCGCCGCTACACCTATCTTCGTCTGAGCGTGACGGACCGCTGCGATCTTGCATGCGTCTACTGCATGCCACCCGGGGGCGAGGACGAGCATGCCGTGCGCGACGACCTTCTGACCTTCGAAGAGGCCGCGCGCCTCATCTCGGTGTTCGCGATGGCTGGCATTCGCCGGGTTCGATTCACCGGAGGCGAGCCGCTGGTGCGCAAGGACATCGTTCGGCTCGTGGAGATCGTGCACCGCCGCACCGCGGTCGAGCAGCTCGTGATGACGACGAACGCCACGCGGCTGGCAGAGCTGGCAAGGCCGCTCCGCGATGCTGGGCTCCACGGCGTCAACATCTCGATCGACACGCTGGACGCGGACCGGTTCGCTTCCATCACGCGAGGAGGCGATTTGGGACGGGTCTTAGCCGGAATTCACGCTGCCCTTCACGTAGGCCTCGAGGTCAAGCTCAACACGGTGCCGCTTCGCGGGCGCAACGACGACGAGCTCGGCCGCATCGTCGATTTCGCGTGGTCCCTCGGCGCAACCCCCCGCTTCATCGAGCTCATGCCACTGGGGGAGGGCGCCAAGCTCCCCTCGAGCATGCGCATGAACGCAGACGATGTGCTCCGGTTCTTGGGCGATCGGGTTCATTCGGAGCCGCCCACCGCGGTGGAGGGGCAGGGCCCGGCGCGGTACATGCCCGCTAGCAACGGCTCGGCGCACCGCGTGGGCTTCATCACCCCGATTAGCAACGAATTCTGCGACACCTGCAATCGCGTGCGGGTGACGGCCAAGGGTGACATCCGGGCCTGTTTGGCCTCGCGGCGCGCGATCAGTCTCCGCAACATCATGCGTGCGGGGGGCAGCGACCTCGATCTGGCCTGGGCCATGGTGTGGTCGCTCTCCGGCAAGGATCGAGGACACCATTTCCTCGAGCCGCACGAGCACGAGCATGAGCGCGTCGGGATGAGCCTCATCGGCGGATAGGCTACAGGGGCGGACGTGTTGGCTAGAATCGCAATGGCCTGCCTGTTGTTGGCAGGATGCTCGAACGAACCTCGCAATCTTCGAACGTGGACCCCGGAGGACCATGCGCATCTTCCAGATACGCAGATCGATCCCAATCGGGTCCCGCAGCAAGAGGTGCCCCAGCTGACGGTGGGCGAGCTTTTGTGGCAGCGAAACTGCGCCCGATGTCACGGCACCGACGGGGGCGGCGGGCGCGAGGCGCAGATCAGCTTTGCGAGCTCAGAGTGGCAAAGCCAGATCGACGATGCAGCGATCGCTCGAACGATCGCCGGCGGCAAGCCGCCCGGCATGCCCGCCTTCGCCGAGCTCCTGTCGCCCAAGCAAATCACCGCGCTAGTCACCCACATCCGCACCATGAGCCCGGGGCCAAACTAGGCGACGGGCGTAAGGACCGGGCTCGGAAAAACACGACACGGGGTTCCACGGAACGCGGCGGCTTGCATAGGTGGGCCGATGCACTTGTGGGCTTTGCCCACGCAAGCCGCCGCTCGGGCGGCGTGCCAATCGGAGGTGGGTGCTTCCATGCCGATTGGCACTTCGCACGTCCGCTCCACCCCATGTCGCGTTTTTCCGAGCCCTCCGTACGTAGACTTGTACGGAGGAGGACGGGTCGGGATGGGCAGCACAGCGAGGGGGCGGGAGCCTAGTGGTGTGGTGACTTGAGGAGCCGGGCGAGCGGGTC